>Ga0136715_1000026_pt1 | contig 29642 bp, 27 predicted proteins | sample SedPBSmetaG_FD_104916 | JGI IMG/M metagenome (GOLD analysis project Ga0136715, IMG submission 104916) | Freshwater sediment bacterial and archeal communities from Indian Creek, Illinois, USA to study Microbial Dark Matter (Phase II) -... | ecosystem: Environmental > Aquatic > Freshwater > Creek...
CCGCAGCCATGGCAGAACAGCCGGAAAGGCAGACAATATACTTGCGGCGGGCCAGCTCTTCCGCCAGCCAGGCCACGTCGTCGATATCCTGCGGGAAGTTGGAACAGCCGGCAAACAGAACCACGCCCGGTATCGTGCCAAGCACAATGGGCGAGCCTACTTTCCTGATTTCCACATCGTGAATGGGTCCGCGGCCGGAACGGATCTTGTAGGTGTCATCGGCCGCCGCCGCCTGCATTATTTTAATGATGGGGATATTGTTGACACAGGCTTCTTCGCATTTGGCGCAGCCGATACAGCGCAGGAACAATTTTCCAAGATCCGCAAATTCACCCTGCGCCGCCTTAAAGACAGCGTTATTCACAGGCAGGAGATTGGCACAGGCACGGTTGCATGCTTCACAGGTGCCGCGGCATTTGGCAGCCAGCTTGGTTGCTTCCTCTTTGCTCAGGATATGCTTGATTTCGCGGCGTTTCGGTTCCAGGGCCAGTGCTGCCCGCACCGCCACTTCCGCCGCCTTACCCGTATCGAGGATCAATACTTGCTGCCCTTCGTCCACAACCATTTTGAGGACGTGGTCTGAATCTTTTTCACTGCAGTTGGGCAAGCCATAGCAGATCTTGTCCGATACGGCCACGAGCGCCGCACCCGTATCCCTGGCCATCTGGGGGATATCGGTGAGGACGCACTGCTCATCGGTGACCACCACGTCGGCAAAACCGGTTTTGAGGAAAAAGCGCTGCCGCGAAAGGGGTCCGATGATTTTTGCGGCCTTGTCATAGCGGGTAACATCGAGGGCAGTGCAACAGAGGCCGACCAGCTCCACTTTACCATGAAGATCGTGCTGCCGCAGGTAGTCAATAATCTCGTTGGCCACCACCGCGTTATGGCCGACAACGACAATTGTTGGTTTTCCCTTGTCCACGCAGCCCCACCCCAGGTCCACAAGGGGGGTATCCGCCACCGAAGTGGGATAGCCAAAACCGACAATTTGCGCAATATCGGCCGCTTCCAGGGCTACATGGTCAAGCATGCCGGCATGGAATGCTTTGGATTCAAAGTCCCGGTAGCTGCCTTCCTGGCCCATATGCGTAGCCGAAACAAGGTGGATAAACTCACTTTCCACATAGGCGATGGCTTTACTGAGATCACCCAGCGTTTCAGGCTTCAGACCCATCACTGTCCGGATAATCGGCGCCTCTACATTAACCTGGCTGCCCAGATCAATCTTATAATCAGCGCCGTATTTTTCGATCAGGTAGTCGATCATATGCCGCCCGTGCGCGCCGTGAGCGGCCGTACCCATCAGGCAGCAGATTAAAATCCACCTTGCCTGCTGGCTGGCGATATCAATACCGCACGCGCCTTTACGCTCTTCCGTGAGGTCACATTTGCCGAAAGTGCAAAGGCAGCAGAGGTCGCAGAAAGGAGCGTAAAACGGTTCATAAGTGTCAAGCAGCCGGAAGTCCCAGTTACGCAGATCCGCGTTGGAGGGCATGGGCGTAGGCCCCACCGGTTCCCACCCATCTTCAGCTCTAATTATTTTTTTTACTTCTTCTTCTCTCAGTTTACCTTTGTGCATCGTTTATCCTCCGCCTCCTGTTTAATTTATCAAAGACTTGATCAATTTAAGGCTCTCCGGATGCCGCAGGGTGATAATATCATCTCCCGCCAGCAGCAGGTTTAACGCCGTGACCGACTCCCAAAGAATACCTTTGCGGGCGTCTTGATTGGCCTCCTTGGTCTTCCAGGCTTCCCTCCCCACCCTGGCAATAAGCGGTGACTGCAATGTTTTATCATCATGGACGACGGCGGAGAGGCGGATCCGTTCTTTGGTGGAATAGGAGTATTCCAGCCCGTAACCGAGGGATGAGGTAAGGGGGTCAATTACTACCCGCTCCAGCGGGAAAAACTTGCTTAACTTGATATTTAAATCTTTGGCCAGGTTAACATCCATGGGTACCTGCGCAATAATGGCATGGCCATGGGCAAGGGCTGCTTCAGCTATCACCTGGTAGTTCTCCTTCAACACGGGGCCGAGCAGCAGGCCGAGCCCGCTGCAGGCTGCAGCTACCTGCGGCAGCACAGCTTCGTCCTTTTCCTTATCACCCAAGCCGAAAACAATGAGCGGTACCGGGATTGCTTCCGCCACCTGCCTGACACCGGAAGCGATCTGCGAAGCGGGGAGATCCTTTTCCATGCTGTTTAAGTTCATAAAAATCATCTCCGCGCCATAACCGACGCATTTTTGGGCCCAGGCCACGGGAGAGGCTTTTACGTCGGCATAAAACTCCTGCAGTGCGGCCGCCCAGTCATCGGGAGCGCTGTCGCTGATCTCCAGAACCAGCCTGGGTCTCCCCGGTGTCCCTTCAAAGTCATGGAAGGGTAGAGCGCTTTGTCCGCCCAGCGTTACCTTTTTCCCCTCTGCGCCGAGGGAAAGTTCTTTCACTGTACCCGGGTACTTTTCCAGAAAATTTTCCAGCATTGTTCTGCCCCCTAAAATCTTGAATTTATACTTCCAGCCAGGAAGGCGAATAGATCTCCTGGCACATAATCACCCTGGCCGTCTTATAGTAGTCCCGCTCCTCCGGCGACAGGTCGGCCGGCTTCAGTTCTTCACCATCCATCACGCGATGGATCACGGATAGAATCTCCGGCTTCCCGCCGGCATTGAGGGCCAGCAGGTCTTTATCAAAACTGTCCACAATGGCTGAATAGAGGCCGGCGTTCTCCAAGACGACCATAATCACTCTGTTGAGAATATGGCGCAGGTGACGGGGCACACCGCTTGACAGGTTGGAAAGGCCGATCGTTGACTTTACGCCAGGGGCAATATCGGGGAGCATCCTGACGAATTCCACCACTTCAAGGATCTGCTGCTGATCCACGCCCACCGGCATCAGGATCGGATCAACCCAGATATCCTCATTGGGGATGCCCAAACCGTTGGCGTAGTCGATTGTTTCCATAATCGACTCGGCCCGGGAGGCAGCGTCACTGGGGATGCCGGCATCATTGAGCACGGAAATGACCACGTTGGCGTTATACTGCTTCGCCAGGGGGAGCATCTTCTCCTTGCTCTCCTGCGTCCCGGCGGCGGAATTAATCAGGGGCTTCTTGCGGCAGATAGCCAGGCCCGCCTCCATTGCCACAGGGTTGGTGGTATCAAGACTGAGGGGCAGGTCCACAACCTCCTGGATAGCTTCTACCAGCCAGCTCATTGTTTCAGACGGTTTTTTGCGCGCCGGCCCGATATTCAAATCCAGCCAGTGCACTCCTGCCTTTGCCTGCTCCGCTGCCAACTCCTGCAGTGGGGGCGCGTTTGTGCCGGAGATGGCATCCGATACCACACGCGAAAGTATCTGGATGTTTTCACCAATCAAGATCATTTTCTTCCCCGCCTTCCTTTTTATTAATTTATCTCCGGCGGCATCTCCGCCAGGATCCTGACAGCCACCTCTTCCATGCCCGGCAGGATGCGGCAGGCATCGCCTGCCGGCCCGCTTTTTTCGTCCATGGCGTCCGTCAGGATATCTTCCGAAAAAGACAAAACCGCCAGCAGTTCATCCTCACGAAAGTGCCCGCGGATAAAATCGTGTTCTTTTCCGGTGCGCACCTTGTTGGCCAAAACCCGCACCACCCCGATTCCCAGTTCGCTTGCCAGCTTACGCACAATGCCGGCAGTGCGCACGGATACCGCGGTCGGCTCTGTTACCACAATCATCAGGTCAACGCCGCGGGAAGTGCCGCGGGTCAGATGCTCAATACCGGCACTCATATCCATAATTACCACTTCTTTTCTGTCAAGGAGCAAATTGCCCAGCACCGCGTACAAAAAAGAATTTTCACGGCAATAACAGGAGGTGCCTCCCTGCTTGACGGAACCCATTTGCAACAGGCGAATATTGCCATGCTGCAGGGAAAACTTGTCTATCAGGTCATCGACCTTCGGATTAAGACAAAAAACCCCTTTTCCCGTACCGGCCCGCTCCGCGATCAACGCATCCATCTCCACCACGGGATGAAGCTTCGCCAGTTCATCCGCGGGAAAACCCAATACAGCGCCCAGACTGGCGTCCGGGTCGGCATCAACGGCGTAAACACTGTAACCCCGCAATGCCAAAGCACATGCAAGGCTAGCCGCCACAGTGGTTTTGCCTACACCACCCTTACCTGATATGGCAATTTTCAAATTAATCCCCCTTACATGCGTATGCCCATCACTGAATGATGGGCATACATGCTCTTACCGCTCTTGCTTCATTTCGGCATAATTATACCATTAACAAATAAAACATGTCAATTAAAACTGATCCATTACGCCTGCCTGTTTCAGACAGGCGTAATGGTGGGGAGATCCGTCTGCAACCGCCGCCTTATATTTTCTTATGTCTAATCATACGTACGTCTTCCATGTAAGCAATCCCGGCATATTTTTCGGCCAAATATTTGTTATACACCGCTTCCATGAGGGCATATGCCTCTGCTTCTTTCTCAACAATCAGTTCAATGCGCACATTTTCGCAAAATCCCGCCAGGCACTGCCCTGAACGGACACCACGTGCACCTTTCCCGGTAAGACTTCTAAAGACCGTATAAGCTTGCGCTCCCTGCGCTTTGAGCAGGCTGATAAACTGTTCTTCCATCAGTGCCTCCGTGATAATGACCACTTTTTTTGCCGCAATCAGTTCCACTGTATCCTTCACCTCCTCCGCCGCGATCTCCTGATTCCGCCGTAGCTCCGGCATGGTTTAAGTTCATCTTCAAGTTTATGCGCCCCACAGTCTCTGACTAATCACCATCCACATTGGCATACCGATAAGAACATTAAACGGGAATGTTAAGGCAACAGACATGGGCAGGTATACCGAAGGATTCGCCTCAGGCATGGATGCACGCATTGCCGCCGGCGCGGTTACGAACGAACAGCCCCCGGCCAGCGTGGCAAAGACAAATGCGTCTCCCCAGAAAAGTTTCCCGGGCATCGCCAAATGGATTACGTACATTCCCAGTATGCCGAATATCCCCCACACCTGCGGCAGCGCAAACGCATAAAAAACAGCTTTAAAAGCCTTTCTCCCAAGTTCTTTCAGCACGCCGATCTGCTTTGCCGCAGCCAGTCCCATCTCCAGCATAAACAGACAGATAATACCACGGAACATACCGTCGAAGAACAATAGGGCTCTGTCCAACTCGTTTGGCGAGTATACCGCGGAGGCCATGCCGATAAGCAGCGCGGTAACCAGGACCCATACCCCCGCGCCAAAAACGGTAAGCTGCAAGACCTTTTTAATATCCGCCTTTTCCCCGCCGCCCTGCTGCCTGATCAGGGCCATCCGGCCCAGGACAATGGCGATTACCAGTGCGGAGGAGTCCATGAAAGGATACATGGCCGGCATCCATCCGACGAAGATTTGCGCGCCGGGGTCGGCGGCCTGCGCTTCAGTGGCCAGAGCCACTCCCAGCGCGACCGTTGCCGAACTGACCGCGCCGTAAGCTCCCGCGCAGGCCCACGCGTCGGCGGTGCGCAGAAAACCCTTGAATATATTTCCGGTCATGAAAGCAAAAAACGGGCCGCAGAACATGGCAAAAAGCGCCACCACCACGATTACCCCGAGCAGGGCAGGATCCGCCCTGAGCGCCGTAATGGCTGCCGCTCCTCCGGTTATGCCGATTGATGCCATAAGAAAGATCACCATCGCCGTGCCCATGGCCGGGGGGATGGTCAGATCCGATTTTACAAAGACGCTCACCATTCCCAAGACAAAGAACAAAATCGGGGGAGCAAATAACCCTGCTAAAACCATTTCCCACATAAAACCTATACCTCCTAGATCTGACTATAGATTGTGCGTTGCGGCGAAAGAAATTATCTTATTTTATTTATCTAAGCGCCACCTCCATCGCTTTTTTGGGGCACAGCTCCACACAGATGCCGCACCCTTTGCACCTGAGGCTGTTAACCTCTATTCTCTTTTTTTTGGCGTCAAACTTAATTACATTGATCGCGTTAGCTTCAGGGCATGCTAAAATGCATGTCCCACAGCCATTGCACAGTTCAAGTTCCTTTAGTTTGGCTGCGTAGTACATGATCTCCCCCCCAAGTCCTGTTTTACCAGCGCATAGGTCTTTCTGACTGCTTCCATATTCTTATCCACAAGCTCCTGAACCTTGGCATACTTCCTTTTCAGGATATCATCGAGTACCGCCGTGGTGGACGAGGCAACGAACTTTTCCCCGCCGTAGCGCTGGATGATGGCTTTCTCTAACCCTTCCATGCTCACAACCTCGGTGGCACCGATCAGTGCGCCTACAATGGCCATATTGGCCGCAAGCTCAGTGCCGGCAATATCCCGGGCAATCTGGGCTGCGGGTATATAGACTATCCTGGCATGCAGCGCGGCCAGTTTTTCCGCGTCCTTTTCCGACAAGAGGGGAGTTTCGGAATTGACAATCAGCCAGCCTTCCGGCTGAAAACCGGCATAAAAAGGCATGGTGAAGCATTTTCCCCGGGTAATGACCTCCGGGTGAAAGATCACAATGACATTAGGATAACTTACTTCTCCTTTTTCATAGATATTTTGCGAGGAGATACGCACATAGCTTTCTGTCGGTGCCAGCCTTTTTTCCGCACCGAAAAACGGCACTACCGCACTAAATTTGCCGTCATGGATAGCCGCTGTGCCAAGGAGATTCGCTGCGGTAACCAATCCCTGTCCGCCGAGTCCTGACATTCTGATATTAATCTTCATTTTCTTCCTCCCCCTTAGAAGATGCTTTCGGGGATTTTTTTTCGATCTCCTTAATATACAGCTCCGCTTCCTCTGTAAAATATTCGCCGATTTCCGGTTCAAAGCTCTTTGCCTTTTGATAGCCCTCAAAGGCAGAAAGTTTGTAATTGGTTGAACATGCAGTGGCGACCCGGATAAAGGTGGGGCCTACTTCACGCGCAATAAGGATAGCCCGCCTTGCCATCTTGCCCAACAACCTTGGTTTGGTGGGGGTGACGGTAGCCACATAAGCACAGCCTGCCTGTTTGGCAATCTCCGCAAATTGTATCTTCGGAAATTGCTTGCCTTTAGGCGACATGTTAAGCGCGATCCCTTCAGGGGTCATGCCGCTGTCCTGCCCGCCCGTATTGGCATAACACTCGTTGTCAAGCATGATCGAGGTAAAATTCTCTCTCCTGAACCAGGAATGCAAGGTGGGCGCCAGCCCGATATCCGAAAAGCCACCGTCCCCGGCCATGGAGATTACATCCTTATTCTTGTTGGGAAATTTCACTTTCAGCGCCCTTTTCAGGCCGGAGGCGAAAGCGTTATGGGTACCGAAAGGGGCGATAGTGCAGTGCAGGGAGATCTGAGGATGAATAACGCCAAAACAGCCGGCGCAGGTAACGATCAGCGTGTCCTCGGGAGTGGGAAGAGAGGCTATAACCAAACGGAATGACAAGGTGAGGGAACAGCCGGCGCATAACGGATGTTCCTCAATAAGCTCTTTGAATGTCCCCAGATCTTTAACCCCTAAATCCCTGCCGTAAGGGCCGTCATTTACTAAATCCTGGTATTCCTTGGGCATTATCTCCTCAAAACCGGGGGCTATTTTAACCGTATCCACCTGCTATTACCTCCTCACACCTGATAGTTTTACCAGATTTTGCAGCTCCGCCAGAATCACTTCGGGAGGCAGTGTCATCCCGGCAAAAACACTTGGTCCGCTAAAAACTTTGGCGTTGTTATTTACCACCGCTTTGATCTCCCTCGCCAGCCAGCCTACATAATTAAATTCCGGGACGATTACCAATCTGGCCGATTCCGCCAGTTGGGCAATCTCCTGTGCGGGGAAGGGCCTGATTACCTTGATTTTTACCATCCCCACATCCAGCCCAGCTTCACGGGCCAGCTCCATGGCGACCCGCGCCTGGGCGGCGGCAGTCCCCGAAGCCATGATCAAGATCTCCGCGTCGGGATTAATCACTTCAAGGGGTCCTCCCATAAACCTGTCAATATGTTTGCGCGCACGGTACTGGGCGGCCCTCACTTCCTGCTGCCAGCTGGCGTTGGCGTTGTAGCTGATAAAATTGTTCTTGATCACAAGGCAGTCCCGCGCCATTTTTATGGGAACCGTCTCCATATCCATCGCCGGCACCGGGGAGAAACGGGAGTCGTAAGGATGCAAATACTCATCTTCCGGGGTCACCGTAACAACCTCACGGCCATGGGTTACGAAAAACCCGTCGCTGAAAACAGCCACGGGCAGATGAATTTCCGGTTGTTCTGTGATGGCATAGGCCTGAAGGGTCATATCAAAGAAATCTTGCGGACTTTCCACATGGAAGATGATCATGCCGGTTTCCAGCAGGTAATAGATCTCGATAGAATCGGGCTGGATATTGGCCGGTGTACCTATCCCTCTTCCCATAAAACCGCATACGATGGGCAGCCGGTAGCCTGCCCAGCAGGTGAATGGTTCCATGGCCCGCACTGTTCCCGGACCACTGGTAGCGGTAAATGTCCTTACGCCCGCCGCCGCCGCCCCCATCATGGAGACCATTACGTGAAGCTCGTCCTCACCACGGTAATATTCTTTAATGAAACCGGCAGCCCACAGGTCGCCGCAGAGGTGGCTGACTTCGCTTTGGGGCGTAATGGGGTAGACAACCACCACATCCACATTGGCCCGTTTTACCGCGGCGGCAAGGGCTTCATTGCCGATAAGAAACCGCTTTTCTCTGGGAGCTTCCAAAATCATGTATTCAGGGCTTACTGCTTTTCTTTCCGTCATGCCAGAACCTCCCTCTCCCGTTTAACCCTTCTTATTGTCTCGGTGAGCTTCCCAACTTTTTCCGCGCTGACATCTCTCAATGTGACCACCGCGTCTTCATGCCCCGCCTCGCCGCAGAGGGCAATGGTATAACAATCTGTGCCCCCCCTGATAATTTTTAGAGCCAGGTTGGCATAGTGGCAGTGCACGCCGATAAATACACATACATCGATGTTATTATGCCATATGGTCAGATTGGGATGATTGGGGTTTATTTCAATCGCCGGATTGATCATCGGATATTTGGGACGGTAATCGGGCATCGGAATAATCTTCATACCGGGGACTTCTGCCACCATTTTCTGCACCGCTATTGCTTTTGCCACCGATTGTTCCGACCAAACCCATAATACGAGGGGTCCAGGGAAGAGAGTCGGATTTTTCGCCGCCAACAACTTTTCGGCAATCTTTTCCATTACGGCTTCTTCGGAGGAAATTTCCCCTTCGATCAACCCTTCGCCGGCATCAGGAAGAGCTACTCCCAATGATGCCGCGGCAGGTGACAGGTAAGCCTCAGGGCCAACGATAACCTTATAGCCGCTCTTTGGCAATCCAATTATTGTACTCAATTTGCGCTTCACACCTCCCAATTTCCATTTGTCGTAGTCCTAACCATGCAACTGCTTCCGCAAGGCCCATCTTTTTATCCTATCATTCCCACCTCCTTATACACCCCTTCGGTGGTTGCTGCTCAGGCTTACATTACATCGGGGCACAGGGTGCCTTTTCATAGACTAGCCGGCTGGAAGCCGGCTCCACTGCAGTCTCAATAAAAGATAGGCTTTGCGGAACGGTGTAGGGGCGGGTCTCTGTGCCCGCCCGCAGCCGTTCCCTACGATTGATCGATCCTGAATGCCGCTCAAAGGCAACCCTGCACCCCTTTTGCCAGCCTGAACTGTTACCTTCGGCACAAACCGGTTTTTACTTATCGCCCCCCTTGGTGAAAATAAGTTTTTCCTCTGCCTCTTCTTTCTCCACACGGATCAGATCGCCGGCGGTGAAACGGCCGCGCAGCAGCTCCTCAGAGATACCATCCTCCAGCCTTTTCTGGATGACACGTCGCAGCGGACGTGCGCCGTAAACGGGATCAAACCCTTCCCTGGCCAGCAGCTCCTTCGCCGCCGGTGTGACCTCCAGCTGCAAGCCGTATTCGGCAATACGGCCGGCCAGCTCATCCAGCATTAGGTCGACAATTTTGGCAATATCGGCTTCCGTAAGCACCTTGAAAACAATGGTCTCATCAACGCGGTTGAGAAATTCCGGGCGGAAGGTCCGCTTCAACTCCTCGAGCAGGCGCCCTTTCATCTGCTCATAATTTTTCTCCTGCCCTGCGGGGCGGAATCCCATGGCCGGCTGTTTTCTGATAAAGTTGGCGCCAACGTTGGAGGTCATGATGATCACCGTGTTACGGAAATTAACCGTACGCCCTTTGCCGTCGGTGAGGCGTCCGTCCTCCAGGATCTGCAGCAGGATGTTAAAAACATCATGATGCGCTTTTTCGATCTCATCCATCAGGATGACGCTGTACGGTTTACGCCGCACCTTTTCCGTAAGTTGCCCACCCTCTTCATAACCCACGTAACCGGGAGGGGCGCCGATCAGCCGGGCAGTGGTGTGTTTCTCCATATATTCGGACATATCCAGGCGGATCATGGCATTTTCATCACCGAATATGGCCTCCGCCAGGCTGCGGGCCAGTTCCGTCTTTCCTACCCCGGTGGGACCGAGGAAGATAAAGGAACCGATGGGGCGTTTCGGGTCCTTGAGTCCGGCACGGCCGCGGCGGATGGCCCGGGAAATAGCCTGGACCGCCTCATGCTGCCCGATCACCCGCTGGTGCAGGATCTCCTCCATACGCAGCAGACGGGCAGATTCCTCTTCCGCCAGCTTCTGCACAGGAATGCCGGTCCATGCTGAGACAATATAGGCAATATCTTCCTCCGTGACCAGCACCTGGTCTGAAACCACTTTTTTCTTTTCCCACTCTTTTTTCAGCTCATTGAGTTTGGCCCGGAACTGCTGTTCTTTATCCCGCAGCTGGGCGGCATGCTCAAATTCCTGGTTACGCACCGCCGCATCCTTCTCCTGACGGATACTGTCCAGCTTATCCTCCATCTCCTTTAAATCGGGTGGCGCCGTATAATTGCGCAGGCGTACACGGGAAGCGGCCTCATCGATGAGGTCGATGGCCTTGTCCGGAAGAAAACGGTCCTGGATATAACGATCGGCCAGTTTGACCGCCGCCGCCAGCGCCTCGTCAGTAATCTTCACCCGGTGGTGCGCTTCGTAGCGATCGCGCAAGCCTTTCAATATTTCCAGAGATTCGTCTTTTGTCGGTTCGCCCACCATAATCGGCTGAAAACGCCGCTCCAGGGCAGGGTCCCGTTCGATATATTTGCGGTATTCATCAAGGGTTGTAGCCCCCACAGCCTGCAGCTCACCTTTGGACAGGGCAGGCTTAAGAATGTTGGAGGCATCAATCGCCCCCTCGGCAGCACCGGCACCGATGATCGTGTGCAGCTCGTCAATAAAAATGACTACATTGCCGGCTTGCTGCAGCTCAAGCATGAGCTTGCGCAGCCGTTCCTCAAACTCACCCCGGTATTTGGTGCCCGCTACCACCGCCGCTAGCTCCAGCGTCACCACCCGCTTATCCAGCAGGATATCGGGCACATCCCCTTCGATAATGCGCTGGGCCAGGCCCTCCACGATGGCCGTCTTACCCACACCCGGCTCGCCGATGAGGCAGGGATTGTTTTTGGTGCGGCGGCTTAAGATCTGAATAACCCGCTCGATCTCCTGTCCCCGGCCGATTACCGGGTCCAGTTTTCCTTCCCGGGCCAGCTTGGTAAGGTCGCGGCCAAAAGCATCGACAGTGGGCGTCTGCGGCACAGCTTTGCCCCCCGTTGCGCCTCCCGGCTGTGCTTCCCCACCCAGCAGCTGTACTACTTCACGGCGTGCTTTTTTTAGGTCCACACCCAGGTTCGTAAGCACCTGGGCGGCGATTCCTTCTCCCTCCCGTAAAAGCCCGAGCAGCAGATGCTCCGTTCCCACATAGTTATGACCGAAATTCTGCCCTTCTTCGATCGCCAGTTCAATAACTTTTTTGGCCCGCGGCGTATAGCTGATTCCCTGGCTCAGGATTTTATCTCCTTTGCCGATAATTTTTTCCACCTCGGCCCGCACGCGCGACAGTTCAACCGTCAGGTTCTGCAGGGCACGGGAAGCAATGCCCGACCCTTCCCGGACCAGGCCGAGGAGAATATGTTCGGTTCCGATAAAGTTGTGATTCAGCCTTTTTGCCTCTTCTTGGGCCAGCACCAGCACCTGCTGTGCCCTTTCCGTAAAACGGCCGAACATGAACATAATGAGATCACCTCGATATTATTTTTATGGTAAGCACTGTTTAACCCGGATGGCCCGTTCCAGATTCAGCTCATAGGGGCTGAGGTTCCGGCCTTTCAGGTATTGCAGACAACCGGGACTGATCAGCGTCAACAGTTCGCTTAAAATCTCCAGCGGCACATGCTGGAGCAGACCCAAGTCCACTCCTAGGCGCACATCGGAGATAAGCTGCATTGCTTCCTTAGAATCAAGCATGCGCGCATATTTGAGAATACCGTAGGCCCGGCCGGCCCGGTCCGCCAGTTTCTCCCTTTGTTGGTTAAGCAGCTGCTGCCGCGCCTTTTTTTCCTGGCTGATCAGCTGCCGGATTACGCTGTATAGATTCTGCCAGATTTCTTCTTCGGAATGCCCCAGGGTAATCTGATTGGAGATCTGACAAAGCCCGCCGACCATCTCTGAGCCTTCGCCGTAAATACCCCGCACCACCAGTCCCACCTGGTTGACCGCGGTAAGAAAATGGTTGAGCTGACCGGTAAGAGTAAGGGCAGACAGGTATAACATCACCGAAGCCCGCAGCCCCGTCCCCACATTGGTGGGACAGGTGGTAAGATACCCCAGTTCTTCATGAAAAGCGTAGTCCAGGCTTTGCTCGAAGTAATCATCATAACGGGAGGCCTCCTGCCATCCCCGCTCCAGCTGCAATCCCGGCAACAGGCACTGGACGCGGAGATGATCCTCTTCATTAACCATGATGCTGATCACTTCATCAGCCCTGAGAATGACAGCGCCGGCATGGCATTCCTTCACCTGCAGGGGGCTGATTAAATGTTTCTCCATCAGTACCTGCCGGCAAATGGGAGATAGACTGCCCATATGGATCAGGCGCATCTCCCTGAAATGTTCGCTTTGCTCCTGCAGTACGCTGTGTGCAAGGGCAAGCACTTTCTCACGCTGCGTATCGGAGGCAAGGGGCGGGAAGGGCAGACCGTTAATATTCCGCGCCAGGCGGATGCGGCTGCTGATCACAATTTCTTCCTCCGGTCCCATCCCTTTCATCCACTTGCTGGTAATCTCTTGCAGTCTTTTCCATTCGTCCGGCTGTTGATTCTGCTGTTGTCCGCTCTGCTGCCCGGCACTGTTTACTGTTTGCGCCGCCGCGTTTTCCGCCTCCGTTTCGGGGCCAACGGGGAAAGCTTCTTCTCCCTGCTCTTGCTCCTGCCTGTTCCCTTCTCCTTCAGATCCAGACATCTTACTCCCCCCCGGCAGCAATTCCTTTTTCCAGTTCACGAATCTTATCCCGAAGCTGCGCCGCCTCCTCAAATTCCTCCGCTACCACTTTTTTTTGCAGCTCCAGCTTTAAATGTTCTAGTTTTTGTTTAAACTTCAGCTGTGTGCCGGCCCGCGACGGGATCTTACCAATATGTCTAAGGTTGCCGTGCAGACGGCGAAAAAGCGGCAGGATGTCCTTACCGAAAGAAACATAGCACCGGGCGCAACCAAAACGGCCGATTTGGCCAAATTGACTATAGGTCAAACCACAAACAGGACACTGGGCTTCCCTGTTTGTGGCCGGCGCCAACACCGGGTCACTTTCCGGAGCACTCAGGCCCATCATACTGGAAAAAAACTGGTAAAGCGGGAATTTACCCTCCATGGTAAAATCCAGTTCGCCGCTTTCCCGGGCACAATATTCACAGATATACATCTCCGACTTGAGCCCGTCACTGATTTTAGTAAGATGTACGGAGGCTTTCTTGCCGCCGCATTTCTGACAGAGCACTTTCTCCGGCCCCCTTTGGTCTATCCACCTGAGTAATTGCTCTTTAACTTTGATCAAGCAATACCGCAATGATCCTGCGCACGAGGGAACTGCGCAGTTCGTCCTGCAGCTGCCGGTCCCCCGGCGCGTTACAGCATGCCAGTGCTGCTTCGATTATTTTTGATTCGCGCACGGAGATATATTTCCCCTCCGACAACTTTTCAATAATCACCATGGCCTGCCCGGAGCTTACGGGACCACTGCCCAGATCCTGCAGGATGCGGCCCGGCACATAGCCACCGTCAGTATTCACTTTCCTGATGCGCAGGTAGCCTTTCCCTCCCCGGCGGCTTTCCACCAGATAACCTTTTTCCAGCGTAAAACGCGTCTCCAGGACATAATTAACCTGAGAAGGAACACAGCGAAACTTACCTGCCAGTTCTTTACGTTTGATCTCCAGGTAACCGGAGACGCTCAGGGCCACGAGCTTTTTTAAATAGCTTTCCATATTGTCGGCCAGGTTTCCCATAGTTATCCGGTTATTCTCCGCGGGACTATTTGTTGAACGCTTATTTGCCCTTCTCTGACCATTATTATAAACTTTACTCCATACCGGGACAATGCCGGTAGGATCCTAAGAATGGGGAAACAGTGAAATAAACAGGGGGTTAATGCTGTTTATCTCACTCTGCAATATTTTATCGCCTCTTTTCTGCATGCAAAAATATAAATCTTCCGTAAATAAAAATTTATTTCGTCGTACGTAGCGCAGGCATCTTGCCTGCTTTACTGCTTGCCGCAACGGTCAAACCGTTCCCGGCTAAAAAGGTTTTTCATGATGTAAATACCATTCTTCCAGCTCGCGGAATGTGGGGTTCTTCTCTCCCCGCCGGCAAACAGTTTTTAAGGCACGCACATAGAGTGCCTGGTAATAATACTGTAAGTATCTTTACCAACCGGGATAATGTCCATGCATTCAGTCCTCAGTTGCCGTCGTGTTGTTTAAAGACGCCCTCATCCAATGTGCCAACTTCCCAACCCGCCTCCAAAACTCCCTGCTGCATCGCCACTTTTTTCAGCAGCTCTTCACTTTTTACCTGCGGCGGCAGCCGCAACAAAAAATCAATGGTAATAACATTGTTTTTAAAGGTTTCATTATATTCGGGCTCACCCATATCCACTTTGGTTATCTGAACACACAGTTCGCCGAAAATCGTGCTGATGTACCCAAGCAGCTCCGGCCTGTCGATACCCCTGACCCACAGACGCCGCATGTTTTTCACACGGGCAAAAGATCCTTGCATGCCGCGCAGCAGGAACAGGCTTACCAGCACCATTAAAGTTGACAGCAGCGCACCGGCATAAAAACCGATTCCTACAGCTAAACCGATGCCGGAAACAACCCAGAGACTGGCCGCCGTGGTAAGACCGGTGATTGTACTGCCGTGGCGCAGAATCGTGCCGGCGCCTAGAAAACCCACCCCGGTAACAACCTGGGCGGCAATGCGGGTCGGATCGATGGTCACACCCTCTCCCGTCATGGCGACAAAACCATACGCGGAAACAAGCATGATCAGCGCTGAGCCCATGCAGACAAGGATGTGCGTGCGAAAACCGGCAGCGCGCTGCTGTGTTTCCCGCTCGTAACCGACGATGCCGCCGAGAATGAAGGAAAGGAGCAGACGCAGGGCTATCTCTCCGTAAGTTATTGTAAGCATAATACCTCCTAAAAAAGCAGATATTGGAGATTTGAGATTGGCGGTTGGTAATTACCCGGCTATATAGGTTGAAGACCGGCCGCCGCTCCTATAAAGGCACAATAACCAGATCGTCGGGGATCGGGCTGAGCCTTTCCGGTCCGCCGGCTGTCACATGCCAGGCATTTTCCAGACCCACCATCCCCTTACCCGGAAAAATAAACTTTGGCTCCAAGGCAAAAACCATCCCCTCTGTCAGCGTAAAAGGCGAGCCTTGCCCGAGCACGGGCAGTTCATCGATCTCCAAGCCGATGCCATGGCCGATAAACTTTACCTGTTCCCGTCCATAGCCCATAAAGTTTTCTCCCAGACCTATTTCCGCCGCCATAGCTACGGCAAGAGCGTAGAGTTCCGCGCAGGAGGCCCCGGGAAGGGCCTTTTTGATAATTTCGTCCTGAATCTCCACCGCCGCGGCATAAGCTCCTTGCAGCTCCGGGGGCAGCGGCCCGATGGAAAAGACGCGGGTATGATCCAAGGTATATCCCTCACAGGTAGCGGCATAATCCACACCGATCGGTTCATGGGGCACCAGTGTTTTCCAGCCGGCTCCCTGCGGACAAGCCGTGGTCACACCGCTGCCGCCGGTGCAGCTATCCAAAAAAGTATGCAACGCACCGTTTTCTCCGGCATAGACATGCCCGAAATACATCTCCGCGTTGAAAGCCCGCATACGCAGCAAGCCCTGATGCCCGGCGCGGCGGTACAGGTTCTCTATCTCCGCTGAAAGAAAAAGCTCCGGCTTACCGGATTGTAATAGAACGGGAATCTGCCGGTTAACCGCAAGGGCAAGCGCACCGGCGCGGCGAAAACAGTCCAACTCGTACGCCGATTTAAGCATGCGGATCTCCCGCAGCAGCATGGAGATATCGGCAAAGTCAGCAGCGGGGAAAAGCTTACGCAGACGCCGATAAATATTTACCGGGAGCACGTCCCATTCCAGTCCGACCATTTTAAACTCTGTATGACCGTGCGCAGCCAGGGCGGCGGGGAGCTCCTGGAAGCCGCCCATGGGTAATATTTCTGTCCAGGCAGACTCCTCCCGGGCCCGCCTGTAGTTGCGGCGCACCAGATAAACAGGCTCGCCCTGAGCCGGCACCGCAAAAATACCCTGTTGCATGGAACCGGCAAAATAAAAGAGGTCAGTATTTTCCAAAATGAAGGCGGCATCCAGATTCTCAGCCTGCAGCCTGGCCTGCAGACGATTTACTCTTTCATGCAATTCAGACAGCGGCGTAATCCGCAAAACAGCCACCCCCATGTAACCTATCTTAAATCAAGGACGCAGCTCTTGTCAACCAATGCCTTTTTTAATAAAAAACCCGGGAATTATTTCCCGGGCAATAAAACCATTTTTATGCGTTTTCCCGACATTTTCTGTAATAATTGGGGACGCAACTAATTGGGGACGGGTTCACATTTTTGGTCTATTTTGTAGGGGCAGGAACACGGAACGGTCAAGACCGTTCCCTACAGGCCCTGCCCGGAACCGTTCCCTACAGGCCCTGCCCGGAACCGTTCCCTACAGGCCCTGCCCGGTCAGGACTGTTCCCTACGGCGCCGCAGCATCCACCAGGCCAGCAGGAGTATGAACGGCGTGGCGACCTGGGTCATGGTAAAAAATCCTGCGCCCCAGGCTTCATTGACATAACCCCAGAGGACGAGGGGGTTGGCGCGGAAAGTTTCCTCCACAGCGCCGCGCAGCAGCGAATAATAAAAGATAAACGCCCAGAAAAGCATGCCGGGCCGGCCAGGATGTTTTCGCGCCAGGTAATTATGCACAATAAGTGAAATCAGGCCGATCAGGGAACCGTACAGCTGTGCCGGATGCCGTTCAAATAAAAAAAGTTCCGCCGGGCGCCCAAGAATTTCCTGGTTAAAGATATTGGCAATACGTACCAGCATGTAGCCGATCGCGATACCCGGCACGGCAAGATCCATCGCCCGTCTGAGATCAAAGCGGTGCCGTCCGGCAAAAAGCCGGGCAGCTAACAGGCCGCCCAAGAGGCCGCCGTGAAAAGACAGACCTCCCCGGTCGATACGCACCATTTCCAGCGGGCTGTTTAAATAAGCAGGCAGGTTTGTCAGCACGTATACAGCCCTCGCTCCGACAATTCCGCCGATTAGGACAACCAGCAGCAGGGTTAAAAGGGTATCTTCCGCCAACCCTTGCCGGGTCCCGTTTTTTACGAAATAATAACCGCCCAGGATAAAGGAGAGGGCCATCATCAGCCCATACCAGCGTATCGTGATGGGACCAAGGGAAACAATAATAGGATTAATATCTTCAATTAACATTTTTCATCTTTCCGATGGTCGGGCGGCAAGTTTAGAGAAAACGGTCGATAATGCCGGCCAGTTCTTCTTTTTTGCGGAAACCGATGATCTTCTCCACCGCCGTTCCTTCTTTAAAAAGGATCATGGTAGGAATGGACATGATCCCGAAACGGGAGGCCGCGTCGGGATTATCATCAACATTGAGCTTTACCACTTTAATTTTTCCGGTATAATCACGGGCCACTTCCTCAAGAACCGGCGCCACCATGCGGCAGGGACCGCACCAGGGGGCCCAAAAATCCACGAGCACAGGCACCGGCGCTCCCAGCACCTCGTCCTGAAACTGGCTATCAATGATCTCCAACGGTTTACCTTCCATGCTTTTCCCGCTGCGCAAAACGCAAAAGCGGGAGTCCACCTCCTTTTATTTCTTTTAAAGAACGGGCAGGCTGTGCCATATTCATTGCAGATAACGCAACGCCGCCACAGCCGCAACGGCACCGTCAGCCGCCGCTGTTACCACCTGGCGCAAAAATTTGCGCCGGATATCCCCCGCAGCAAATACGCCGGGAACGGACGTCTCCATCTCTTCATTGGTAATAATATAACCGTTTGCATCCATCTCTACACCATGTAAAAAACTGCTGTTGGGAATACGTCCCACGTAAAGAAAAGCTCCATCCAGCGGGATCTCCGCCGTAGTATCGTCCCGTTTATTTTGCACGATGATCTTCTCCAGCTTCTGTTCCCCGGCAAATTCTTTGACCACCGTATCCAACCGGACCACCACATTGGGGTGGCTGAGCAGCTTTTCCTGCAAGTAAGGCACGGCCCGCAGCTTGTCACGCCGGTGCACCAGCAGCAGGCTGCCGGCAAAGCGTGTAAGATAGAGAGCCTCCTCCACCGCCGCGTCCCCACCCCCGACCACCGCAACTTTCTTGCCGCGGAAAAATGGACCGTCACAGGTGGCGCAGTAAGAGATACCGCGGCCCCGCAGCCTGTCTTCACCGGGCACATCAAGGCTGCGGGGCTGGGTCCCCGTAGCGATAATCACCGTACGGGCGCGATACTCCCCCGCGGTTGTTACGAGCTTCTTCCACGGGCCGTCAAGTTCCGCTGAAACAATGGAGCCGCTGACGATCTTCGCCCCAAAGCGCAGGGCCTGCTGTTCCAGACGCCGGCCAAAATCCATCCCGTTAATCCCCTCGGGAAACCCGGGATAATTGTCAAGCTGTTCCGTTGCGGCAATCTCCCCCCCGCTGAACTTCTCTTCGCAGACGAGCACGCACAGGTTTGCCCTGCTGCCGTAGACGGCCGCCGTCAAACCGGCCGGCCCGGCACCTAAAATCAGCATATCGCAGCTGTACCCCTGTTTGTCCAAGTTTTACCCGCTTCCTCTCCCCATGCAGTTTCAACTTAAGCCATTTTACCAGATATCCATAGAAAAAGTAAAGACGGCCGGCATTTTATGATATAATATTGGTTAATATTAATAATTTCTCCACATATATACAATCTGGGGAGGTAATGTCGTTGGCCGCAGATATAACGGTTAAACCCATAAATATCGCCTTTATCTCCACTTATCCGCCACGCCAGTGTGGAATCGGCACCTTTACATCTGACCTGTTCACATCCCTGAAAAATATCTACAACCGTGACGGTTCATTCCACTACCGCCATGATCTGCAGGTCGTTGCCCTGAATAACATTCCTCATGGTTACGTGTATCCGGAGGACGTTGCCTTTGAGATCCGGGAGATGCATAAAAGCGATTATCTCAGCGCCGCCGATTATATCAATCTTTCCCCCGTCAGCGTGGTCTCCCTGCAGCACGAATACGGTATTTTCGGCGGCGCTGACGGTGAAAATATCATCGATCTGCTGCTTAAGTTGAAAAAACCGGCGATAAGCACCCTGCATACCGTGCTTAGAGACCCCTCTCCCGGACAGCGCAAGGTGTTGGGGCAGATCTGTTCCCTATCCACACAGGTAGTGGTTATCGCCGGGAAAGCCATTCCCATCCTGGAGGAAATATATGCTGTCCCCCGGAAAAAGATCTCCCTCATCCATCACGGCACTCCTGATATCCCCTTCCTTGATCCTTCCTATTATAAAGACCAACTGCATGAGGGACGCAAAGTAATCCTTACCTTCGGCCTGATTAACCCTAACAAGGGTATTGAATATGCGATTAAAGCCGTCAAGCATGTTGTGGAAAAGCATCCGGAGGTACTCTACATCGTGCTGGGAACAACCCATCCTGATGTTAAACGCCATTTCGGCGAACAATACCGCCTCAGCCTGGAAAAAATGGTGCAGGAACTGGGACTGGAAGACAATGTTGTCTTCCACAACCGCTTTGTCAGCATAGAACAGCTCACCCATTTCCTTGTAGCCTCGGATATTTACCTGACCCCATATCTGGGCCGGGAACAGATCAGTTCCGGCACCCTGGCCTATGCGGTAGCCTGCGGCAAAGCAATTATCTCAACCCCTTACTGGTATGCGGAAGAACTGCTGGCCGATGGAAGGGGCCTGCTGGTGCCTTTCCGGGACAGTGAAGCGCTGGCGGAAAAGCTGTTACTGGTGCTGGACGATGAAGTTCTACGCAACCGGATGCGCAAGCAGGCTTATGGGTTCGGGCGCCGGATGATCTGGGAAGAGGTGAGCCGCGAATACCTGCAGGTGTTTGATCGCGCCCTTACTGAATACAGTATCCTTTCACGCAGCGCCAAACTGTCCGTCCCCAGGCTTGTCAAGCCCGTCCTGCCGGAGATAAACCTGACACACCTGTACAACCTGACCGACGATACCGGTGTTTATCAGCATGCCGTATTCAGCACACCCGATCGTTTCCACGGTTACTGTACCGATGACAACGCCCGCGCCCTGATATTGGCGGTCATGAACTGGCGCCTTAACCATGACCGCTCCATCTTTCCGCTGCTGCAGGTAACCCTGGCCTTTCTTAATCACGCCATAGACCCGGAAACAGGCAGGGCCCGCAATTTCCTTACCTTTGACCGCCGATGGCTGGAGAAACCGGAGCAACCGGGATCATCTGAAGATAGCCACGGGCGCCTGCTCTGGGCCCTGGGTTACACCATTGCCTTCGCCCCCACGGAGGCGATCCTGGGTTTATGCCTGCGCCTTTTCAAACAGGCTACTCTTCCCATCTCCTCTTTCTCCTCACCCCGGGCCTGGGCTTTCATTATCCTTGGCTGTTCCGCCTACCTGAAACGTTTCGGAGGGGACACAGATGTGCGCAATATCGCTTCCCGTTTCAGCCGCCGGTTGCTCGAACTATTCCAGAATGTAGCTTCTCCTCAGTGGCCCTGGTGTGAAGAGATCGTTTCCTATGATAACGCTCGCCTGCCCCACGCCCTCATCCTGGCCGGACAATACGAGGAAGGAAAAGAAAATGAGCAGTACCTGGAGTATGCTTTGACTGCCCTGAAGTGGCTGTTGAACATCCAAACAAACCCATCAGGGGGAAATCTCTCCATTATCGGCAATCAGGACTGGTTTGTGCGGGGCAGGGAGCAGGCGCGCTTCGATCAACAGCCGCTGGACGCGGCAGCTTTGGTGGAAGCGTGTTTCCAGGCTTTTCTGACTACGGGAGAAGATTACTGGCGCCAGGAGATGAGTAGGATTTTCCAGTGGTTTCAGGGGCATAATGATCTCAATTTGCCCCTGATTGATTATATCTCAGGAGCCTGCTTTGACGGGATTAATCCCACGGGGCTTAACCAGAACCAGGGCGCCGAGTCTACACTAAGCTATCTTATGGCCCTGCACCGCATGCACCTTATTTCCCACAAGGGCCTGGAACAGCAGGATATTTTCCAGCTGGAAACAGCCGCGGGGGCAGACACGGAGGACAGGTGACAGGAGAGCTGTGGTGTCGCCCGCCACGCCGCAGCGTTGGGGTCTGCATGGATGAATGAATGATGATTTGCATGGGGAGTGAGTGTATGTACGGCGTTATTCTTGCCGGAGGAAGCGGTACGCGCCTTTGGCCGCTCAGCCGTGAACGTTTTCCCAAACAGTGCATCAAAGCAGGTAGCGGTAAACTCAGCCTCTTTCAGGAGGCGGCGGCACGGCTGCAGGATCTGGTAAAGGCGGAAGCGCTGCTCGTTGTCACCCACCGGGACCAGAAAGAGCAGATTGCCCTGCAGCTTGCCGAACTAAAGCTGGGTCAAGCGGTTATCCTCGAGGAACCGCTGGCCCGGAACACCGCTCCGGCCATCGGGCTCGCCGCCTGGTACCTGGCAAGGGTAAAGGGGGATCCCGGGGCGGTCATGGCCGTTCTCCCCTCCGACCATTACATTGCGCCGCGTGAGGCTTTTCAGGAGCAATTGCGCATTGCCGGACGCCTGGCGGAAAAATACGGCCTCGTTACCTTCGGTATTCGCCCCGAAACTCCGGAAACGGGTTACGGCTACATAAAGTGCGGCGCAGTTCTGCCCGAAGCAGGCTGCCGCGTTGCTGCCTTCGCGGAAAAACCGGATCTGAAAAAAGCCCGGGAATATCTGGCTGCAGGCAGTTACCTTTGGAACAGCGGCATCTTCGTTTTCAAGGTGGACCGCCTGCAGTCCGAGTACCGCCGCCTGCTGCCCGAGCTGTCCCGGCTGCTGGAGGAACTGGACTTTAGTGAAAGGGTCGCGCTGGAGCAGGCCTACAGCCTCATGCCCAATGTCTCCATCGATTCCGCGATCCTGGAAAAAGCGCGGGAGATTGTCGTACTGCCGGCTCCATTCGCAAAGTCAGCGCAGCTTTATCAACGCTGGCTCCACAGCCCCCTTGTGGACAGCCGCACTAAAGAGGAGCTCCAATCCCTCGCCGGTAATGAGGCGGAGATCGAGGACCGTTTCGGCGGGGAGCTTTCCTTTGGCACCGGCGGTATGCGCGGTGTTCTGGGAGCCGGCAGCCGTCGCATGAATACCTACGTAATCCGGCGGGCCACCCAGGGCTTTGCCGATTATTTAAACGGCAGGTTCGCTGACTACACAACAATAAAAGTCGTCATTGCCTATGATTCCCGCCGTTTTTCCCGGGAGTTTGCCCTGGAGGCGGCGCTGGTTTTGGCAGCCAATGGCATCAAGGTCTTCCTTTTCCGGGAGATGCGCCCCACCCCCCAGCTTTCCTTTGCCATTCGGGAGCTGGACTGCCAGGGCGGCATCATTATCACCGCCAGCCACAATCCGCCCACCTACAACGGTTTCAAAGTCTATGACGAACACGGGGGACAGATCGTCCCCGCGCGGGCGGAGGAGATTACCGCAGCCATAGATAAAGTGGATTATTTTAACGATGTTAAGCTGCTCACCATTGAGGAGGCGGCAACAAAAGGCCTGCTTGTATACCTGGATGAAGAGATGGACCGCCGCTACCTCGAGCGGATCAAGACCCTTGCCCTGCAGCCGGGCGATGCCGAAATGGGGATCGTTTACACGCCGCTGCACGGCACCGGTGTCTTCCTCATCCCCCGCCTGCTTAGGGAGATGGGCTATGCTAAAATACACGTGGTGACGGCCCAGGCTGATCCCGACCCCGACTTTCCCACCGTCAAAGTGCCCAACCCGGAAGAAAGGGACTCCTTTGCCCTTGCCCTCGCCCTGGCCGATGCCAAAGACGCTGCGCTAATCCTGGCCACCGATCCCGACGCAGACCGGGTGGGCTGCGCCGTACGCGACCGGGAGGGCGCTTATCATCTTCTTAACGGCAATCAGGTGGGGGCGCTGCTCGTTGCTTACCTGCTGACGCGCCTCAAGGAAAAAAATGCTCTCCCGCCGCACGGCGTCATCATCAAGACCATCGTTACCGGTAATCTGGGCAGGGAAATTGCCGCAACCTACGGTATCCCCACGCTGGAAACTCTTACCGGGTTCAAATTCATCGGGGAAAAGATCAGGGAGTTCGAGGAGATGGGGGATCGCCAATTTATCTTTGGTTACGAGGAGAGCTACGGTTATCTTGCAGGCACTTTTGTAAGGGATAAGGACGCGGTTATCGCCTCGGCCCTCATCGCCGAGATGACGGCATATTACCGGCAAAAGGGGAAAACTCTCCTGGATGTCCTGGAAGAGCTTTTTCAGAAGTACGGCTACTACCGGGAAGAGCTGATCTCCTTGGTACTGCCGGAACAACAGCCGGCAGATAAACTGCTCCACGCCTTCAGCGGCACGGGCCTGCGGGAGCTTGCCGGGATAAAGATCACCGAAATAAGGGATTACCGGGTGGGCAAAGCCTGGGACCCCTGGACAAAAAAAGAGCGCGCCCTCTCCCTGCCCCTTTCCGATGCCACCTATTTTGCCCTTGCGGATGGATCCTGGTTCTGCATCCGCCCATCCGGTACGGAACCCAAGGTCAAGTTTTACTTTGCCGTACAGGCAGACAGCGCCGCGGCGGCGGCAAAAAAAATGGCCACCCTGAAAGAAGCAGTCCTAAAAATTGGGGACGGGTTCATATTTTAAAGCGGAAAATCATCCGGGAAAAACATCAAGCTACAAAAAAGGAGAGCTGACCATCTTGACAGAGTTTCTCTTTATCCTCGGTCTGTTATTTTTAATTGCAGGTGCGGAAATATTGGTAAGAGGAGCGTCAAGGCTTGCTGTAGCCGCCGGCGTCGCTCCTTTGATCATCGGCCTTACCGTCGTGGCGTTCGGGACAAGCTTTCCTGAACTGGCAGTCAGTGTGATGTCGGCCCTCTCCGGCCAAGCAGACATCGCGGTTGGCAACGTGGTCGGCAGCAACATTTTTAATGTCCTGTTTATCCTTGGTCTTTCTGCCCTGATTGTTCCGCTCATTGTCTCCAAGCAACTGGTACGGCTCGATGTGCCGCTGATGATCACCGTCTCTGTCCTGCTGCTGCTGATTAGCCTGGACGGGAACATCAGCCGGTCTGAGGGTCTGCTCCTGATGGCCGGCATAGTTGCCTACACGGTCTTTTTGTTCTACTATAACACCTATAACACCCGGAAAAATAGGGAAGCAGCGGCAACCCTTGTAGAAAAAACCTCACCTGACCGTACCTATAAATCATATGCCACCAATCTTTTTTTTATTGTCAGCGGTCTTTTCTTGCTGGTTGTTGGCTCGCAGTGGCTGATAGACGGAGCAATTGTTTTTGCCTTGCGTCTCGGCGTCAGTGAGCTGGTCATCGGCCTGACCATTGTGGCGGCAGGAACCTCTTTGCCGGAAGTTGCCACCTCGATCATCGCCAGCATCCGCGGGGAGCGCGATATTGCCGTCGGTAACGTTGTCGGCAGCAATATCTTTAACATACTTGCGGTCTTGGGTCTGTCCAGCCTGCTAGCCCCAAACGGGATTAATGTTGCGCCGTCCGTGCTGAGATTTGACATCCCGATCATGATTGCCGTGGCCGTAGCCTGCCTGCCGATATTTTTTACCGGTCACCTCATTGCCCGCTGGGAAGGCTTGTTGTTTCTGGGCTACTACGCTGCCTACATCGTTTATCTTTTACTCCACTCCAGCGGGCACAGCGCCTTGCCGGCTTTCAGCCGGTTAATGCTTATCTACGTCATCCCGCTGACAGTGCTGACCATCCTCATCGTCCTCATCCGCACCGTACGAAAAGCATAGAAAGGGGAATTTTCATTGACATTAACATTAGGATCGACCATCCATATCCGCTGATTAGGGAACCCGGGCCGGGCGAGGTGATAGCCCTGGCCGTAATGCACACCGTGAATTGGCAAGGTGTTAAGCTCCTTATGCGTCTCGAACCATTCGGCGATAACTTTGCAATTAAGTTTCCCGGCTAGCCGGAGGCTTGCACCATCCGGCTCCGGCTTCATATACACCCGTACATGTTGCATGTGATTGCCGTCAGTTTCCGCCTATGCTACAATATAAACAGCCTGTAGCCCTGTAGCGAGAAATTCTTGTCTGCGACCAGACGCTTTTTAAGGAGGCAATAAAATGAGGACTTTCACGGCTGTAGTAGAAAAATGCTCCGACACAGGCCTTTTTGTGGGCTACGTTCCCGGTTTTCCAGGTGCGCACTCACAGGCCGACACGCTTGAAGAGTTAAACCAAAACCTAAGAGAAGTAATTGAAATGCTGCTGGAAGACGGAGAATCCGAGCCGGAACATGAATTCGTCGGTACGCAAAATATAGTTGTAGGCAGTGACAGAAAGCAAGTGGGGTAATCATGCCAAAAGTTCCCGTTCTAAAGCCGCGAGAGGTTGTTGCCATATTAGAGGACATGGGTTTTGAGGAAGTCCGCCAGAAGGGATCACACAAACAATTTTGCCACCCTGACGGTCGCCGCACAATGGTACCCTTTCACCCGGGAAGAGATATTTCGCCCGTTTTGTTTCGGCAAATAGCCAGGGATATTGGGGTACCTGTCGCCAAATTCATGCGCTGAAAGGACTGAACATAGTCCGCGCTCCCGCCGCATGGTGATGTCAAACTGCGCGATTATGGCGTCAGTTTCACGGGCTATCGTCCCAAGCGCAGCTTTAAGCTGGCTCGTTTCTTTGTCCTTGCTCTAACTTACTTCAATAATGCATTTTCCCTACGGTAACGGGAAATTCGTATATCAATTTTTCGTCAAAGCGTTCATCCTTTTGGTAGAACCCGAGCATTTGTGCTATTATAAGCCACTGTTTCTCCATATCTTCCGTCAACCCCATGCGCGTGTTCCGTTATTATTAGCTTATTTCCATCAGCGTCCTTCGTTAAAACTCTCCATTCTACGCCTGTGCTATCTGTGAACCTTCCAGCACTTTCGGGATATCTACTTAACACTAATACTATCGCAAATAAAACGCAAACTGCCGCCAATATGTGTATTTTTTTCATCAACAGCACCTCTTCAATACTAAATTAGCTAACAGACGAGAGTTCCCTTGCAGGCTTTGAAACGATATCCGATTTCTCTTTGTATACTTGGCATCGTAGAATGTCATTCTGCTATGCCAAATATATCATTATAGGTAATGCTCAGTGCCAACTCTGGCCTTGATGTAGGGCTTTCCAAAACTTGATACAGGTCATAAGGGTTGAATATATAAACAGCTTGATATGAAGGGAAAACAATAGAAACTGAAGGACTGCCAAGCCAACCGACACTGTCGCGAGAGTAATCTAAGAATAATATATATTCCCTATCGTTCATCGTAAAATCTATGTTGAAATCCCTATGCATATCTATTTGCTGCCCTATGCTTAGTTTTTCCCAACCTTCCGCATATTCATTATCCATCGGATTCCAGCCTGTCCTATATACATTAGTTAGTTCTATTGTGAAAATATTATTGTAAGCAGGGTCGGCATCCCAAATGGTAACGGCTGACACATTAGTATCGGCGCCTTGTTCTAAGCGCCCCGAAATTATTCTGGCTCTTACAATATCAGTGGCGCTATCTGATAATTCTTCTAATGTAGGATGCAGCGCGGCCAAAAGATACTCTTCCCAAAATTCCGATGCTGCGTAAGGTGCCATAGGTGTGGGGGGCGGCGGCAAATCACGGTCATCAACAAGGAAACCGCAGGCTGATACCACCAGAGAAAGTAAAATTATGCACACACTCAACACTAACACTTGCTTCATTTATTTCACCCACTCATTAAACTTATTTATATTTGAATCTTGCTTCGTAAGACTCCTACTCTACTTCTACTGTGTAAACAAAAACTCTTCTGTAACGCTGACGACTTGCCCATCTTTTACTTGTATAAATATAATGGGGTATCTACGGGGCGCACACTCGCATGTGCTGCGCAATAGAAACTCTTCCGGCGTCATTATATAATCAACATTGTAAAAACAATGAAGCCGATTTGAAGTGCCACGATGTATCAAAAATTCTTCAAGTATTGTCGTTTGGTATTTTCTGTCCATAGAGGACTCATCCACAAAATGCAAATTTGTGTCAGTGAATGTAAATACAGTATCGCTTGTCACTTCGAAAGAAACTATCCCCCTGCCAAGATGTTCTATGGCATACCCATTCGGCATTATGCCATATTTTCGCCGTGCTTCCCATCGTCCTCCGCCAAAAGTCCCGTCATCCCGATAAAACCCGTCCTCATCTTTGAAAAAAATCTCTTCATTACCAATAGTTCTGTCTATTTGACGATAGCCCCAAATACCATTGCCCCAATAATACTCCTGCCAAAAAAAATCTATAAAAAAGCCGTGCTCATACAGTCTTTCGTTATCTCCATCAGCAATAACGATGACATTTTCGCCTGCATGACGAGAATAGAAGGGATAGTGTGGTTCGTGCGGAGGAAGCTCTTGTATGAATACCTTGGCTTCATCAAGATAAAGCCTGTTATCGCTGATTACTATCCATCCCGCCAAATTTATTAGTTCTGGCTCATCAATAGTCTGTAAATTATTGCACCCTGCAAGGGACAAAGCAATAAGCAATAAGCATACCGCACGTATGATAGTTTTCTTTATTGGTTGTATCCTCCTTTTTACGGCACATATCTTTGCAGGATCATTTTGATTTCTCCGTCTGCTCCTGCGATAAAGCTATAGAAATAGTCCCTGAAATTGTATTTAACTATGAAATCCCTCAGCGGCGGCATGTAGTAAGTTCCGTGACTGGAATAGTGCGGCGGGACAAGGGGAAGTACATTTGCCCCGGACGCAACAGGATATTCTGCCGGCACTTCCGACAAAGTTTGAATCCTGAAGCGATTAGGCGCCCCATCATCAAGGATAAATTCCTTTTCTTTAATCAATATCCCGACAGGGTTTCCTTCGGCAAGTATCACCTCTGCTATTTTACCGAATATCTCCCTGCCTCCTTCTCTGATATACTGCTGGGCGGCAGTCTGCATATCCACTGAAGTAAATGGTCCGGCAACCATTTTGAAACTGCCCGTTACTTTATCCAATATCGTTTGATCGGCATGGTTTGCGCTGACATTGATTAAAACCCTCCGCAGCAAGGCCTCGTCAGATAAAGAGGCATACAAAAACCCGTCGCCTGTTTGCGGTTCTTCATGTTCCGTAAAATATGGTATAAACATTATCTCTCCGACGTGATAGCCGTCTTTATTGATTCTCCAGAACATAGGAGCCCCGTCTAACGCTTCCATCTGCCAGACAAGCGGTATTTCCGCGGTAAAAAATGGTGAACTGACAACCTTGAACCCGTCATGTACAGCCTCAGGCATGCCATTTGTGAGATTATTTTGCTGTTGAGCATCCTGGGCACAGCCCGTAAATAATACCAAAACAGAAAGTAAAGCGATAAAAATGAAAATGGCAACGACGCTCCTCATTTTGCTCCTTAAATTTACGGATGGAATCTCCACAGACAATCAGCCTCCTTTAATATCTATCTTTATCGCCAGGGTAGAGGCGATAATATTAGCCGGTTTTCTCCCAGCACATAGTAACGCACCGCTTCGCTTTTAACAAAATGTCCCTGTTGGTCCAACACCGTATAACTAAATCCCACCTCCATAGGAGCGGCAAACCGGACCAAGGGCGATGGTGTCCGCAGAGAGTACGTCATGGGGGTCTAAATCCAGGCGATAACCATTTTCCAGCGACAAGACCGCAACGCCAGCTGCTATAGGCTCTGGCAAAAGACGCTGGTAAGCGTCATCGCTGATGTCAATGGCAAGTTTCGGGTGGCTTGGCAATAACTGACCGGCATTTTGCAGGCGATGAAAAACATTATTC
>Ga0136715_1000027_pt1 | contig 29605 bp, 33 predicted proteins | sample SedPBSmetaG_FD_104916 | JGI IMG/M metagenome (GOLD analysis project Ga0136715, IMG submission 104916) | Freshwater sediment bacterial and archeal communities from Indian Creek, Illinois, USA to study Microbial Dark Matter (Phase II) -... | ecosystem: Environmental > Aquatic > Freshwater > Creek...
CGCGGTATAGAACTAGTGGCTCCGGCTGCTTGGGTGCGCAGCGCTGATTTGCCTGCGCTGCCTCCGACCATCAGCGGCAGTATTTTAGGCCGCGATAGTGATGTCGTAATAGATGTGGGAGGCGACCCTGCCGGTGCCACCGCACTGGGTCGATTTAGCCGCGACCTCGCGCCTGAACAACATGACATGTTCATGGTTGTTAACCCCTACCGACCCCATACCGATACAGTCCAAGCAGTGCTGTCGCTGCTCACGATGATCGAACATAAGTCGCGCCTTAAGGTCACGGCCTTCGTGAACAATGCCAACCTGATGGAGTATACTACCATTGCGCATCTGGAGCGCGGGCAGGCGCTGCTCGATGAATTAAAGTCGCAGACCGGGCTTTCGACCGCCATTGTTAGTTGCGTGCCGTCGTTAGTGTCTGCTGCGGCGGCACGGTGGCCGGCGCATGCCGTACTGCCGCTCAAGCTAACCATGCGCCCGCCGTGGCGCGATGCCGACGAGTTATGATAGGAGGTTCATGCATTGGCCAAAGTCAATTTCATCGAGGAAAGGTGCAAAGGGTGTGAGCTCTGCACCGCAGTCTGTCCGGTTAAGATTGTCGTCATGGCGGACAGGATTAACCGCCGCGGGTTTCGCCCCGCCATGGTAGTAGACATGCAGAAGTGCATTGCTTGTGCTGCCTGTGCCCGTATCTGTCCGGACGCCGTGATTGAAGTAGAGAAGTAGGAGGGATACCATGGGCGAACGTGTCTTAATGAAGGGTAACGAGGCGATTGCCGAGGCCGCTATCCAAGCCGGCTGCCGTTTCTTCTTCGGCTATCCCATTACTCCGCAGAATGAGTTGCCGGAATACATGTCCCGCCGCATGCCGCAGGTGGAGGGCACATTTGTGCAGGCCGAGAGTGAAGTGGCCGCTATTAACATGGTCTATGGAGCTTCCGGCGCTGGTGCGCGCGTGATGACTTCGTCTTCTAGCCCCGGCATTAGTCTCAAGCAGGAAGGCATTTCCTACATGGCCGGCGCCGAGCTGCCTGCCGTCATTGTCAACATCGTGCGCGGCGGCCCGGGATTAGGCAGTATTCAACCCAGCCAAGGTGACTATTTTCAGGCGGTTAAGGGCGGCGGACACGGGGACTATCGCTTAATTGTACTGGCTCCCGCCAACCTACAGGAAGCGGTCGACTTGGTGACCGAGGCCTTCGACTTAGCAGACTTATACCGCAACCCCGTGCTCATTCTCGGTGACGGTCTGCTGGGCCAAATGATGGAACCGGTAGAGTTCCGCCCGGGAACGAAGCGCGAGTTGCCTCCCAAGACATGGGCTACCACCGGCACCAGGCATCATGTCGGCAGCAAGAGCGTTATTAATTCCTTAGTCTTAGACGCGCCGGGACTTGAGAATCACAACCTGCGGTTACAGGCCAAATATGCACGCATTGCACAAGACGAGCAAAAAGCCGAGCTCCTGCATTGCACCGATGCCGAAGTCGTAGTCGTCGCCTATGGTTCTACCGCCCGCATTGCCAAGACAGCGATAGGGAATCTCAGACAATTAGGCCACAAGGTAGGCCTGCTACGCCCGATCACCCTCTGGCCATTTCCCGTGCATGCCTTTCAGGAAGTTATCCCCCACGCTAAGACCTTTCTTACTGTGGAAATGAGCTCCGGCCAACTGGTGGAGGACGTCAGGTTGACAGTTAATGGTGCTAGGCCGGTGCATTATTACGGTCGCATGGGCGGTATGGTGCCCACGCATGAGGAAATCAGCGCGGAATGTCTGAAAGTGCTAGGGGGTGCACGGTAGTGGCCAAGGTATTTGAACGTCCTAAGTCTCTCGTAGACATGCAGACTCACTACTGTCCGGGTTGCACTCACGGCATCATTCATCGCCTCATTGCCGAGGTCATGGACGAACTCAATTTCGCTGACCGCGCGATCGGAGTTGCCCCTGTAGGCTGTGCCGTGCTTGGCTACTTGTACTTCACCTGCGACATGCAAGAGGCGGCCCACGGCCGCGCCCCGGCCGTTGCCACAGGCATTAAGCGTGTCGTTCCAGACGGGGTGGTGTTCACCTATCAGGGCGACGGTGACCTTGCTTCCATCGGGTGTGCCGAGATTGTGCATGCGGCAGCCCGCGGCGAAAACATTACTACCATTTTTGTTAACAACGGCATTTACGGCATGACGGGTGGGCAAATGGCTCCCACCACCTTGCCCGGGGACAAAACCTCGACCTCGCCCTACGGCCGCGATACCAAGAAACAGGGGTTTCCCATTCGCGTTTCAGAAATGCTCTCGACACTCGATGGACCGGCATACGTGGCGCGTGTAAGCGTTCACACTGTCCCCCACATCATACGGGCACGGCGAGCGATAAAAAAGGCCTTCCAATATCAAATAGCGGGCCAAGGGTTTACGCTGGTGGAAGTGCTCTCCACTTGTCCGACTAACTGGGGGCTGACGCCCCTCGAGGCCTTAGACAAATTGGCCAAAGACATGCTACCGTATTATCCCCTAGGCGAGTACAAGGACATCGAGGCAGGTGCGAAACAATGACGTTTGAAGTTGTCATGGCGGGCTTTGGTGGACAGGGCGTAATGTTAATGGGGCAGCTCTTGGCCTATGCCGGTATGGTGCATGGCAAACAAGTGTCGTGGATGCCTTCCTATGGTCCGGAAATGCGCGGCGGCACCGCGAACTGCACGGTGATCATCGCGGAAGAAACGGTGGGCTCACCCGTCGTGGCAAGTCCCTACGCCGTAGTCGCTCTGAACCGCCCTTCGCTCGAAAAGTTCGAGGTTGCGGTTCGCCCGGGCGGTGTGTTGATCTACAACAGATCACTCATCAGCACTCCGCCTACGCGCACAGATGTCAGGGTGGTGGCGGTCGACGCAAACCACATCGCCGATGAGCTGGGCAATGTCAAGGTGGCGAACATGGTTGCGCTGGGCGCGCTGCTGCAAATTGCGGATGTCGTTCCTCGGGAGTGCGTAGTTGCCGCGCTGAAGAAGGCACTGCCCGCTCATCGGCAAGACATGTTAGCCATCAACTTAGAGGCCATTGAGCGCGGTAAACAGGCCGCTTTGCAGTGACATAGCGGATGTCCCCCTCTCCCCGGGAATTTCAGTGTTTAATGAAATTCCATCGTGCATACCATGTAAATAGGGTCACTGCAGGGGAAGAAGGGAGCACGCGCTGATGACGCAAAAGAGGGTAATGGACCATGTCCGCGGGCGGTGGCTGTCGTATTTAATTGCTATCGTCACGTTTGTGACGGGCACTATAGCCGGGGCAGTAGCTGTCAAAGCTATGCCCCTGGAGCAGCAACAAGATCTTATGGGGTATCTGAACAAGTACATAGACGGCATACTAGTAGGGAATGTACAGCCCGCGGCATGGCAAAGTGTGCTTAGCGCTAATCTTCAACTGGTGGGCTTGTTGTGGATCTGCGGCCTCGCGGTGGTCGGTGTTGTGGGTATCTTGGTAGTCCTTTTCTTGCGTGGGTTCATCATTGGTTTTAGCGTCGGATTCTTGGTGACCGAAATGGGGACAAGAGCGATTCTATTCGCTGCGGCCTCTGTGTTGCCGCATAATCTGCTGGCCGTGCCGTTGCTGATAGCTAGTGGGGCGTTAGGCATTGCGTTCTCCTTGCGTATGGCTTTTGGCCAGAAAACGCGGGGGAGCAGGGACCCGCATCCTGTCGTGCCGTACAGCCTTAGCGCTTTGGTCGTGGCTTGCCTTATGTTTGTTCCCAGTCTCCTTGAAGCGTTCGTAACGCCCGTCTTCATCAAGGCGGTTGTCAACCTGTTTTAAAATTGCCTAGGAAATAGACTCAAGATGACAAGAAGCCGCTACTTTCGACACAAAGGAGTCGAACATGGGGAGAATAGCTAAAGTCGTTGTGGCCCTTCTGTTGTCGCTCAGCGTAATGACCAGTAGCGCTCACGCAATAGTAATCCACAGCCCACGTGCCGCACTCGTCACGCCGGGAACAGCAGATGCCCTATGGACTAGAGCTGCGGCTACTCGCCATGCGCCGGCCAGTTTGACGAAAGTTCTCACGGCGGTGCTGGCGATTGAGTCAAACCGACTTGAGGACCAAGTGGTTGTGAGTCAGCGGGCGGCAGCTGTGGGCGGCTCAGCACTGCATATCCGCGCGGGGGAGCAGTACAGCCTGCGCGACCTGCTCTATGCGACCATGCTGATTAGTGCTAACGACGCCTCAGCTGCCATTGCCGAGCACATCGGCGGCAGCCTAGCCGAGTTCAACGACATGATGAACGCCCGTGCCGCCGAGCTAGGTCTCAGCAACTCACGCTTTGCGAATGCGCACGGTTTGCCTGACCGCGGTCAATTTTCTACCGCGGGGGATCTCGCTCGCCTCGGCCTACATGCGGCGAGCTTACCGCAGTTCCTAGCGGTAGCCGGGCGAGAGCGGTACACGATGGCCAACGGGCGCGTGCTTGTTAACCAAAACCGCCTCTTAGGCACACTGCCCGGTGTCGTTGCGGGCAAGACCGGTTTCACCGACGAAGCAGGTCACTGCCTGCTAATCATCGCCAAGCGGGACAACCTCACTTTAGTCAGCGTAGTGTTGGGCGCGCAGGGGCAAGCGATGTGGTCGGACACGACCACGCTGCTTGAACACGGGTTTGCAACCTTCACACGGGAAGTGCTCATTCGCCAACGGCAGACGCTTGGCGTAGTGGACATTCCCCTCGCCGGTCAAGTGCTGTTGGTCGCCGAAAATGAACTCGCGCGCACGATCACTCGCGCGGCCAAGGGAGTGTACAGCACAGAACTGCACGTCAAACCGCGCTTGTTTCCACCCCTGCGGCGTGGCAGCAGGCTTGGCCAAGCCATCGTCAGGCAAGGCGATCAAGAGGTGGGTCGCGTGTATGTCACTGTGCCGGCCCACGTCCCCCTGTTTACGCACATGCGCTTGCTGGTGGCGGCAGGCCTAGCGGCATTAGGTGTGGGTCTAAGTTTGATCGTACGGAGGCGTAAGCGTTGCAGCAGAAAGTGATTGTCCTTTTCGGTGGCAGGTCGGCAGAGCATGAGGTTTCAGTGCGTTAGGCTGCCTCAGTGCTCAATGCGCTTGATCTAACTCGATTTGCGCCAGTGCCGGTCGGAATAAGCAAGTGCGGTCGTTGGCAAGAAGGGCTTGATCCACGCGCTATTTTGGCCGCACACGAAACAAGTGTGTACGAGCCCCACACTGATGAGTACATTGGCCCCATTGCCCGTATTCTGGCGCAAGCGGACGTCATTTTTCCTGTGTTACATGGTCCTTTTGGCGAGGACGGCAGTATGCAGGGATTATTCGAAGTTGTAGATAAGCCCTATGTCGGTTCGGGCATTACCGCTTCGGCGCTCGGCATGGACAAGGTATTCCAGAAGATGCTATTTCGCTACCATGGCCTACCGGTAGTGGATTTCGTGTGGTGTAGGCGCGCAGATTATGCAACCCAACCGGAGGCCTTTCATCGGCAGGTGGAAGAAGCACTGGGCTATCCCTGTTTTGTCAAACCGGCGAACATGGGGTCGAGCGTAGGCATCAACAAGGTGCACCATCGCGACGGTCTCATGCGCGCCATTGAAGTGGCTTTCCGTTACGATGCCAAAGTGCTGGTAGAGCAAGCTGTTAAGTGCCGGGAGATAGAGTGCAGTGTACTCGGGAACGAAGAGCTTTACAGCTCGCTACCGGGCGAAATCGTCCCCAATGCCGAATTCTATGACTACAACGCTAAGTACTTGCAGCCATCTACCGTGCATGTGCGAGCCTCGCTGCTACCGGAGCAAGTACAGCAAATCCGGGAGCTGGCCATGCGCGCACACGAAACGCTTGGCTGTGCAGGGCTATCACGCGTCGATTTCTTTCTCTCGCCCAGCGGCGTGGTCTACGTTAATGAACTGAACACCATGCCGGGCTTCACCAGTATCAGTATGTATCCCAAAATGTGGGAAGCCTCCGGTCTGCCGTACACAGATCTGATCACACGTCTAATCGAGTTGGCTTTTGCCAAATATCTTGACGGACGAAGGATTTCTGTAGATTATCGCGAATAGTAGGCTTGATAAGTTCATGCAGGAGGTGTGCTATGAGTCTGACGTTATCCCAGCGCGGTCTTAGTATTCCGGCGTCTCCCATTCGCAAACTGGTGCCATTTGCGGACGCAGCGAAAAGCCGCGGCATCAAGGTTTACCATCTGAACATCGGGCAACCCGACATCGAAACGCCGGATGAAATGTGGGCCAAGATTAAGAATTACAACGAGAAAGTCCTAGCTTACGGTCCCTCTAATGGGATTCTGGAGTTTCGTCAAGGTCTTTCTGCTTACTACGCGCGCTTTGACGTAGACGTTTCCCCGGCGGACATCATTATCACTACCGGCGGAAGTGAGGCGCTGTTGTTTGCTTTGCTCGCAATTTGCGATGCCGGGGACGAAGTCCTGGTGCCGGAGCCTTTCTATGCTAACTACAACGGATTTGCTGTGTACGGCGACATCAAAATTGTGCCGGTAACCGCGCAAGCGGAAGACGGGTTTAGGTTGCCGCCCAAGCAGCTGTTCGTCGAGAAAGTGACGTCGCGCACGAGGGCCATTATGCTCAGCAACCCCGGTAACCCCACTGGGGTCGTGTATACCCGCGACGAGTTGCAGGTAGTCGCTGAACTGGCGCTTGAGCACAACCTATACATCATCGCCGACGAAGTATACCGGGAATTTGTTTACGATGGGGCAAGGTACACGAGCATTATGTCTTTGCCTGGCGTCGACCAACATGCGGTTATTGCCGACAGCATCAGCAAGCGCTTCAGTGCCTGCGGCGCGCGCATCGGCAATGTCGTAAGCAAGAACAAACAGCTCATGGACTCCATTATGAAATTTGCGCAAGCACGTCTATGTCCGCCCACACTCGAGCAGATTGGTGCCGTGGGTGCGCTAAGCGTGCCGGAAACGTACTTTACGGGGGTGTTGTCTGAGTACCAGAAACGCCGGGACATAATCTACGAGGGCATTATGGAAATTCCGGGGGCAGTGTGTAAGCCGCCCAAAGGGGCCTTCTATACAATCGCTAAGCTTCCTATTGATGATGGCGATGCCTTCGCCGAGTGGATGCTGAGCAGCTTCTCACTAGACGGAGCGACGACCATGGTCGCCCCTGCTGCCGGGTTCTATGCTACCCCCGGCTTGGGTCGCGACGAAGTGCGCCTCGCCTATGTTTTAAACGCCACGGACCTAAGACATGCCATGCAAGTGTTTGCCGCTGGTGTAAAAACGTACCAGACACAAGTGATGCGCTAGAGAAGCGTTCTATTTCCCCGGTTTTCGACATAGGTTTTACTAAACCTATTGGGCGCGAAGGAGGGGAAGCTAATGTGGGTGGTAACGATTGGCCCCTTCCGGGGGAAGCGGGCGCGTACCGCTATAATTCTGGCACTTGCAGCACTTCTGATCTTGTTAACAGCTTTGGGATGGCAGGTGCTCGATGTAGTGATGTCCCCGGTCCCGCTGACTTACCCTGCTGCCGGTCCGGGCGACAACGCGCCGTTGCCTAATGTTGAAACAGTGTTTGGTCGCATCCTCACTCATCTGCGTAACTGGTACAACGACGGTTTTTGACCCCTGCCGAGGGGTCTTTTCTTTAGGGGGTGAAGGATTTTCGGTATAGATGTGGAAGAATACTAGTGGTGATCCACGGGGGAAAGCAGTAGGGACGGAGCCTGGTGCTTTTGCTTTCATCTGTTGCGCTGGAGTAATTGGAGTGCAAAAGCACCAGGCTCCGTCCCTACTGCTTTCTAATGCTTTCATCCCTAATGCTTTTGAATCCCCAAGCGGAGAGGAATGGGCATAAGTATGCAGCAGCACATCGAAGACTATCTCGACTATCTCGGGTTAGAGCGCGGACTCGCGCCGAACACGCTTGAGTCGTACGGGCGTGATCTCCGCCAGTTCTCCCGCTACATCAGCGCACAGCGGCTGGAGTCATGGGCAGCCCTCGATCGCGGGCGAATTTTGCTCTACTTGGATAACCTAAAGCGACAGGGGAAATCGACTGCCACCGTCTCGCGCAGTTTAGCTTCGATTCGCTCTTTCTTTCGTTTTTTAAACCGAGAGGGCACGCTGTCTTCGAACCCCGCGGCGCTTTTGGATACCCCTAAGGTAGAGAAACGCTTGCCGCACGTTATGAGCCCCCGCGAAATCGAATCTCTCCTGCATCGGCCGATCGTGGCCTCCCCCGTAGGACTACGTGACCGCGCAATGTTTGAAGTGCTGTATGCCACCGGCATTCGGGTTTCTGAGCTTGTCTCGTTGCTTGTTTCGGATGCACATCTTGACGCCGGCTTCATCAAATGCCTAGGCAAGGGTGGCAAAGAACGTATAGTACCGCTGGGGACGATCGCCATTAAGTCATTAGAGAGCTATTTGGCTACAGGTCGTCCCAAGCTGTTACGCTCGCGCGAAGTACGGTCACTGTTTGTTAACCACCACGGTCGACAGCTGACCCGGCAAGGGTTTTGGAAGCTACTTAAGAAACGTGCGCGGGAGGCAGGCATCGAGGCCAACATCACACCCCACACCCTGCGGCACTCCTTCGCTACGCACCTTTTGGACAACGGGGCCGATCTGCGAGCGGTACAGGAAATGCTGGGGCATGCCGATATCAGCACGACGCAGATATACACTCACGTTTCGCGTACGCGTCTGCGCGAGATTTACAACAAGGCTCACCCTCGCGCGTAATCCGCTCAGCGGTAGACAGGAGATTGATGCATGCAGAAGACAGTCGTGCTTATCGTTCTGGATAGTGTGGGCATTGGGGCTCTGCCCGATGCCCACCTCTATGGTGATGAGGGGAGCAACACGCTACTCCATGTACTCGACCATAACCCAGGACTCACTTTACCCAACCTTGCGCGGCTTGGCCTCGGGTCTGTACTGCCTCACCCTGGGCTGACTTTGTCTGGTCCCCCCATCGGGGCTTTTGGACGAGGCATGACGGCTTCGCCGGCTAAAGACACGATCACCGGACACTGGGAAATGGGGGGCATCATCTTAGAGCATCCCTTTCGCACTTTCCCGTCCGGTTTCCCAAGCTTGATCGTGGACGAACTGGCGCGTCAAACGGGACGCAGCTTCTTAGGTAATTTGGCCGCATCAGGTACAGAGATTATTCGCGACCTCGGGCGCGAACACCATCTTACCGGCTCTCCTATCCTCTACACTTCTGCGGACAGCGTGATGCAGATTGCCGCGCATGCAGAAGTGGTGCCGCTGACCGAGCTCTACCGCATCTGCCAAATCGCGCGTCAGCTGATGCAGGGGGAAGTAAACGTCGCGCGAGTTATAGCACGGCCTTTCACGGGCGAGTGGCCATATGTGCGCACCGCTAACCGCCACGACTACGCCGTCGCACCCCCGGGTCAGACGATGCTCGACATCATCTGCGAAGCTGGCCTTCCCGTTGTCGGCATAGGCAAAATCTGCGATATCTATGCCGAGCACGGCCCCACGCGGTGTTTAAAGTCCAAAAACAACCAAGAGGGCATGACACTTACTTCACGCGTCTACCGCGAACAACTTGGCGGTATCGTCTTTACCAACTTAGTCGATTACGACCAGCTCTATGGCCATAGAAATGACGCCACCGGGTATGGCCATGCACTCAAGGAATTCGACGCGTGGTTGGGCGGGTTCTTGAACGAGCTGCGCCCCCCAGACTTTTTGTTTCTTGCGGCCGACCACGGTTGTGACCCCTTGCATGGCGGTACAGACCATACGCGGGAGTACGTCCCTATCCTCGCCTACTCAGCTGCTCAACAGAGAGGACGGCCCTTAGGCGACCGCTCTACCCTCGCCGATATCGGTGCCACCATCCTCGACTTGCTCGGGTTCAGAGAGCGTCTCGCCGGAACATCCTTTCGCCGCGAATTGGAGGCTGGGTCATGAAGATGTACGACGTCATCAAGCACAAGCGAGACGGATTGGAGCTAAGTAGCGGAGAGATTGCCTATGTAGTGGAGGGCGCCGCTAGCGGTCATATTCCGGACTATCAGCTCACGGCCCTGCTCATGGCTATCTATTTACGTGGTATGAGCGAGCGCGAAACAGCCGATCTCACCACGACGATCGCTTTATCCGGCGCGACTGTGAAACTCGACCTGACCAAAGCAGTTGACAAACACTCTACCGGCGGTGTGGGTGATACCACCACGCTGATTGTTGCGCCTGTAGTGGCCGCATGTGGAGTGCCGGTTGCCAAGATGACGGGGCGAGGATTGGGGCACACCGGCGGCACGGTAGACAAACTCGAAAGTATCCCCGGGCTGACAACACAATTGAGTGCGGAGCAGTTCAAGGCACAAGTCGCCGGCGTTAACCTTGCGCTTATTTCGGCCACGGCCGAGCTAGCCCCGGCCGATAAAGTTTTGTATGCACTGCGAGATGTTACCGCCACGGTGGAGAGCATACCGCTCATCGCCAGCTCGATTATGAGCAAGAAACTTGCAGCCGGGGCCACACACATTGTCCTCGACGTAAAGTACGGGCGGGGCGCATTTCTGACGGCACCGCGCGAAGCGGAGTTGCTCGCCGCCACCATGGTCGCCATTGGGAAGCGAGTAGGGCGACCTACGACTGCCCTTTTGACAAGCATGGAGGCTCCGCTAGGGAACGCTATCGGCAATGCCCTGGAAGTTACAGAGGCCTTAGCCGTACTCTCCGGTAACGGTGGTTCACCTGACCTGCGCCTAGTCTCGCTGTCTATCGCACGGGAGATGGTTTTGCACTACCACAGCCACCTGACAGTCTTAGAGGCCCAGCACATGGTAGAAGAGGCCTTGGTATCGGGTGCCGCTCTGCGCAAGTTTGCCGAGGCAGTCGCCGCGCAAGGCGGAGACCTGACGGCGGCACTACCCACTGCACGCCATGCCTGTACCGTCACAGCACTAGGGGACGGCTACGTTAACTCTATCGACCCCTTAATCCTCGGCGGGATTGCTGTAGACCTTGGCGCAGGACGCCTGAAAAAGGACGACTCCCTCGATTACGGCGCAGGCCTTGTTCTTCACGTGCGGGTGGGGGCACGCGTGACGAGCGGGGAACCGCTACTGACCGCCTATGCGGCGCAGCCGATTCCCCAAGCAAAGCAAACGGCCTTAAGCAACGCCATCACCTTGACTAACTCCCAACCCGCACCACCTCCCCTCATCCTCAAAATCCTGACGTAACAGGGGGGGAACAGGGGGGACGTTAAATTTTGTTGCGCATGAATTACGCCTGCCTTGGCTAAGCTAAGAAAAACCTGCCAAGGAGGCTTCCCATGCAGAGGACGGTCATAAGAAGTGTTGCCGCCGCCTTGTGCCTGATGCTTTTGCTTTCCCCAACAGCTGTTGCCTCTGACCCGAGCATTCCCGCTCTCGCTTTAGAACAGGCTCTACGCGCTCCATCGGTTCTGCTGATGGATGCAAACACGGGGACCGTTTTGCTTGCGCGGGAAGAGCACGCCACCAGACCGATTGCCAGTCTGACCAAACTCATGACCATGTTACTCGTGTTTGAAGCGCTAGAGAGCGGACGAGTCAGCTGGACTGACACCGTCACCGTCAGCTCACACGCTGCGGGTTTTGGCGGCTCTCAGATTTGGTTGGAAGCCGGCGAATCACTGCCGCTCGAGGAGCTGTTTCTCTCCGTCGCCATCGAGTCAGCCAACGACAGCGCAGTGGCCCTCGCTGAATTTGTGGCCGGCAGTGAAGAGGGATTCGTGGCGATGATGAACGCCCGCGCGTTGGCGCTCGGCATGCAGAACACCCGCTTTACCAGCGCCAGCGGCCTAGACATTGACAACCCTCATTCCACCGCGATGGACGTAGCGCTCTTAGCGCGCGAGACCCTCAGGCATCCCCGCGTGCATGAGTTCGTTACCCCTAGGACACATACACTGACTCGTGCTCGCACTACCACTACGCTCACCAACACAAATCGCGACCTCTTGGCAAGTTACCTCGGCTACGACGGATTAAAGACAGGGTGGACGCGGCGTGCAGGGCACTGCCTAGCCGCTACCGCCAAGCGAGGCGACCTACGCCTCATCGCCGTGGTGCTTGGCGCAGCTTCCTCGCCGGATCGACGCCACGACATTGTCAAGCTACTAGACCACGGGTTTGCCACGTATGAAGGGCGCAGGATAACAAAACGTGGTCAAGTTGTGGATGACACACCGGTGATTAGCGGGACCACTGGGACCGTGGGTGCGGCAGCTGCAGGGGAGCTCTATCTTTTGCTGCCGCGTGGACACCGTGCACCCATTGAGCTACGAGTAGAAAGGCTGCGCGTAGCTGCCCCGGTAAAAGAAGGACAAATAGTGGGACGCTTGTGGGTCACTACGGCCGGGCAAGAACCTGTCTCGGTTGACCTTGTAGCATTTACCGCGGTAGCCCGAGCGCCGTGGTGGATGATTTTCAGGCGCTTGTGGCAGCAGCTCTGAAATTCTTTGATCTAGCTCAAAACTTCAACCTCCTCATGCAATGCTTTGCTTTCGTAGCAGGATTTTGCTGCCAGAGAGCGAAGTAAGACCACGAGGGGGTTGAAAATTATGGGTTTTAGCACTCGCTACCGCGGTAATATCTTAGTGGTGTCCCTAGCGGGCGAACTAGACCACCACACGGCCAATGATCTGCGCCACGCCTTAGAGAAGGAGCTAGACAAGGACATCGCGCGGCACATATTGCTCAATCTCTCCGAGCTAACCTTTATGGACAGCTCCGGTATAGGGGTTTTGCTTGGTCGCTACCGCAGAATTTCTGCCCAAGGTGGGAAGATGGCTGCATGTTCCCTGCATCCGCATTTAGAGCGTCTGTATGACCTGGTTGCCCTGTCTAAAATCATTCCCGCCTTTCCCTCCGAAGATCTGGCCGTGGGTGAACTAAAGAAAGACGAGGTCAGGCAACCATGAGGGATTGGTTCGAATTGCGTATACCGGCCCTCTCGCAGAACGAAAGCTTTGCGCGTGCGGTAGTCGCCCAGTTTGCCCTGCAGGCCGGAGATTGGTCCATCGTGGAGCTCAACGAGATAAAAACCGCCGTCTCCGAGGCGATCACTAACTCCATCATCCACGGGTATGAAGGAAGCCCGCGTGAAGGGGAAATAATCGTCAAGGGTCAAGCTACTCCCAATAAATTAGAAATCACCATTATCGACCACGGGCAAGGCATCGAGAATGTCGAGCGCGCCAGACAGCCGCTCTTCACAACCAAGCCCCACGATGAGCGCAGCGGACTGGGCTTTACAGTCATGGAAAGTTTTATGGATGAACTGACGGTTACTTCTGCGCTGGGGCAAGGGACAACGATCCGCATGGTCAAGTATCTTTGCAGCGCGACACTCCAATAATGGAACTAATTAACGCCAGGCAGTTAGCCCGTGCGCCTGTCCTCAGCGAGGCCGATACAGAGGCACTCCTGACGCGCCTCGTTGCGGGAGATATCTCAGTAAGAGAGCGGCTTTTCGCGGGACACGCTAGGCTTGTGTACTCCATCGTCGCGCGTTTTCTTAATGTAGGCCATGATCCCGAAGACCTCTTTCAAGTCGGCAGCATCGGGCTGCTCAAGGCCATTGACAAGTTTGACCTATCCTACGGCGTTAAGTTCTCAACTTATGCCGTGCCTCTGATTTTGGGAGAGATCAGGCGTTTTCTCCGTGATGACGGCCCGATCAAGGTGTCGCGCGCCTTCAAGGAGACTGCTTCCAAAGTGCGTCGGGCCCATGAAGCATTGCAGCGCCAGTCAGGGTCTGAACCGAGACTTTCGGAAGTTGCCAAGCATCTTAACATCAGTGAAGAATTCGCTCTTGCTGCCCTCGAGTCCGTACGTGCCCCCGCGTCTCTAGAAGAACGAGTCAATCAAGACGAGGAACATCCCGTCTACCTCGTAGATCGCATTAAGACGACAGGCGCCGAGGAGGAAGGTCTTGTCGAGCAGTTATCGCTCCGCCAACTGCTGCGCGCTCTGCCCGCAAGGGATCAACGCATCCTTGCCGCCCGCTATTTCGAATCAAAGACGCAGGCCGATGTAGCTGCTGAGTTAGGGATAAGCCAAGTGCAGGTCTCGCGCCTAGAGAAAGCAATTCTGCTTCGCCTGCGACAATTATTGCTGTAAGTGCATCAAACTCCTAAGAAGTGCTGATACTAGTCCTGAGACAGCACGGAAAGGGAGGCGAGAAAGGTGCGCTATGTTCGTAGACCGGCCGTATACGCGCTAGTGATTGCAATAATCGGCATGGCAACACTCTCTTGGCTGTACTTTGCCTACCTGTCTAGAGGGGAACGTCCCCAAGGGGCAACGCTGGTGCAATCAGTGACAATCGGAGGAGGTGCCGCATGGCGCAAGTTGTCAAGGTATTAGAGCTGGTGGGGGAATCTCCACGAAGCTGGCAGGACGCGGTAGAGAGTGCCGTACAAGAGGCTGCTCGCACTGTCGACCACATTAGCGGAGTAGAAGTGTACAACTTGACGGGCAACGTGGCGGGTGGCCAGATTGTAGAGTACAAAGCTAACGTCAAGGTTGCCTTCCTCGTAGAGTCCCACCGATAACTAAAAGAGCGCTTCTGCTGCGGCGGGGCGCTCTTCTTATTGTCGTATGAACATGAATGTTCCCGCCCACACTAGGAGTGGAGGTGGGATGAATGTCCAAGCAGTCCAAAGCGGCGCAAAGACAACAAAAACAGCAAAAGGACTACCAGAAGCTCGTCGCGCGTAAGCGCACCAAGATACCCCTGTTTAGAAACATAGTTGTTGCCTTTCTTGTAGGGGGCTTTATCTCCGTGGTCGGTCAGGCCTTAATGTTCCTCTTTGTACACCTCGGCTATCCCGAAGAACAGGCGGGTGACCCCACCGTGGCCACACTCATTCTCATAGCTAGCTTGCTGACCGGCCTCGGGGTGTGGGATGTGATCGGCCAATTCGCCGGTGCGGGTGCAGGTGTGCCCGTTACCGGCTTCGCCAACTCCATCGTATCCTCGGCGCTCGAATTTAAGCGCGAAGGATTGGTGCTCGGCGTAGGTGCTCGCATGTTCCAACTGGCGGGGCCAATTATTGTCTACGGCGCGGTCACAGCCTTTGTGGTAGGCGTGGCTCACGCCGTATTTAGATAGTTATGCCGGCGAGAAGAAAGTCCGGCCGGCAGACCGTAACATTTAGCCGACCTGTCGCTGTGGTGAGCGCAGCATGCTGCGCGGGCCCACTCGAGGGTGAAGGCCCGTTGCGCGGCAGCTTCGACATTGTGTATCCGGACATGCTCAACGGTGAAAAGAGCTGGGAAGTCACTGAGCGCACCATGCTGAAGGACGCCGTGCTGTGTGCACTCGGCAAAGGCAATCTATCTCGGGACAACATCGATTATCTCCTCGCGGGAGATCTCCTTAACCAATGCATTTCCGCTAGCTTCGCCGCTCGAGACCTATCTCTGCCTTTCCTCGGTCTTTACGGGGCGTGTTCCACCATGGCGGAAAGTGCAGGTCTCGGCGCAATGCTGATTGACGGGGGGTTTGCCCAGTACAACGTGGCCGCAGTGTCTAGCCACTACGCTACGAGCGAGCGACAGTATCGGTTCCCTACCGAGTACGGCGGGCAACGACCGCCGTACAGTCAATACACCGTGACCGGGGCCGGTGCTCTGCTGCTCGGGCACGGACCGTCTTTCCAAGGACTGTTGCCGCGGCTTACGCATTTTACAGCCGGCCAAGTGATCGACCTAGGCCAAAAAGATCCTTTCGATATGGGGTCAGCCATGGCGCCTGCCGCTGCTGATACCATCCTGCGGCACTTCTCAGACCTTTCGCTTCCGCCCGACCATTATGACTTGGTATTGACGGGTGACCTGGCGCTCGTGGGGCACAGCATCGTGGAAGAGCTCTTATACGAAGGAAACCTCGTGCTCAAAGATCGCCTGCAGGACTGCGGGCTATTGGTGTTTGACCGCACACAACAAAACGTGTTTGCCGGAGGGTCCGGCTGTGGTTGCAGCGCCGTCGTTTTGTGCGGCCATATCATGGAGCTATTCAAGCAAGCGAAACTTAACAGGCTCCTGTTTGTAGGCACAGGGGCCCTGCTAAGTCCCACAACCTTCCAACAGGGAGAATCGATACCATGCGTTGCTCACGCCATCGCACTGGAACTGTGTGACGACCGCTTTGTAGAGTAGGAGGCACGACACCATGATCTTCGTCAACGCTTTTGTCGTAGGGGGGCTTATCTGTGTTCTCGGTCAGCTGCTCATGGACCTCACGCCGCTCACACCCGCCCATGTCCTCACGCTCTTGGTAGTGAGCGGGGGGGTGCTTTCGGGCTTAGGACTGTACGGGCCATTGGTGGAGTGGGCAGGCGCGGGAGCAAAAGTGCCCATTACCAGCTTTGGACATCAGTTGGTTCAGGGCACCCTTGCCGAATTGGCCAAGAGCGGCCCCATCGGCGTCTTAGGCGGCATCTTCGACCTTACTAGCTCGGGTATCACGGCCGCAATTGTCTTTGGTTTCTTCGCTGCGCTGATCTTTAACCCTAAAGGCTAGATTTCTGGCTCGGGTATATCAGTTTTCGCGGGCCGTATGTGCTATAATAAGCCAAAAAGGGGCCGCGGAGGTGCTCGAGTGGAGGTTATCGTCTGTCACACAAATGCAGATTTCGATGCCTTAGGTTCACTGGTGGCCGCAAAGATTCTAAGGCCTAAGGCGCTAGCCTGCTTTCCGGGGCATATCAACAAGAAGGTCAAGGAGCTCTACTCGCTGTACAAAGACAGCCTCAACCTTACGCTCCTCGAACACATTAACGTGCAAGAAGTCAAGCACTTAATCGTTGTCGATACGCAGAGCTCAGAGCGCATCGGCAAGTTCAAACCTTTGTTTGCTCGTTCGGACGTCAAAATCACGATTATCGACCACCATCCGCGACAAGCGTCGCTGCCGACATGGGCAGAGCTTCATATTGAAGAAGTTGGCGCTACGACTACCTTGCTGGTGGAAGAGATCAAGGCACGCAACATCAGCCTGACCTCTAGTGTAGCGACTGTCCTGGCAACGGCCATCTACTCCGATACTGGTTGTCTTACGGCAGGCTACACCACGGCCAGAGATGCTCAGGCCGTTGCTTTTCTTCTGGCTGCCCAGGCTAATCTCGAAATAGTGGCCGCTTACGCGCGCAGCCCTCTGTCGGACGGGCAGCGCTCTCTATTTGAAGAGCTCTTGGCTTCCTCACGCAACATTCTGGTGAAGGACGCGAAAATAAAGCTCACGACTTATGAGATAGGTGAGTACATCGACGGATTGGCTGTGCTGACAAGTAAACTAGCTGAAATTGACGACTGTGATGCTTGTATCGCCGTGGTGAACATGGACAATCGGGTACATGTCGTGGGCCGGAGCAAGAGCAGTCGGGTCGATATGCAGAAACTGATGCAACACTTGGGAGGAAGCGGGCATGCGCAGGCGGCTTCCGCGACACTGCGCGACGCTTCCGTATCCGAGGTCACCCAGCGCATTGAGACTTTTCTGCCTAATGCAGTCGAGCCGCCGCTACGCGCGCGCGACGTCATGAGCCACCCCGTGCGCAGCGTCACGCCGACCACCACCATGGCCGAGGCCGGCCAGCTGATGCTGCGCTACGGACACAGCGGGCTCCCCGTGATTGACGATGGCCGACTGGTGGGTATCGTCTCCCGGCGCGATCTCGACAAGGCCAACCACCACGGCTTGGACACGGCCCCGGTCAAGGGCTTTATGTCCTCGCAAGTGGTTGTCGTGCTTGCCGAGGCCTCGCTCGAGGAGGTCCAGCGCATGCTCATCACCAAAGACATTGGACGAGTTCCGGTAGTCGATGCGCAGGGGAGAGTCATCGGCATCGTTACCCGTACCGACGTGTTGCGCACATTGCACGGCAAGAGCTATCCGCATTGGTATCAGACAACATTTCGCTCGCGTCCCGATCACGAAACCCTCGCCGACGAAAACGTCAGCTTAGCCTTAGAACAGCACATCGGTCGCCGGGCTATGGGATTGCTGCTCCTCATCGGCCAAGAAGCCGATCGGCAGGGGGCGCGGGCGTATCTTGTCGGGGGTATGGTGCGGGATATGCTCATTGGGCACGCGAACATAGATATTGACGTAGTGGTCGAACCCGCGGCGATTCCGTTGGCGCAAAGCATCGCCAAACTCCTCGGCGCACAATGCGTGGAGTACCCCAAGTTCGGCACGGCCACCTTAACCCTGCCCCAAGGCGAACATATCGACTTCGTTACGGCCCGCACCGAATTCTACGCTATGCCGGCGGCCCTGCCGGACGTCGAGAATGCCTCCATCCGCCAAGACTTGTACCGCCGCGACTTTACCATTAATACGCTAGCCGTAGTCCTTAACCAAGGCCAGTTCGGCATCCTCCTCGACTTCTTTGGCGGGCGCGACGACCTCACGCAAGGACTCGTCCGCGTGCTATACAATCTCAGTTTCGTGGAAGACCCCACCCGCATACTTCGGGCTATTCGCTTTGAGCAGCGCTACGGCTTTCGCCTCGAGGAACAAACGGAGCGTTTCCTGCGCAATGCTCTGGAAAATACTGTGCTAGAGAAGGTTTCGCGCGAGAAGCTGCGCGACGAACTGCAACTTATGTTGGGTGAACTTTCGGCCCCCCGCTCTATCTTGCGTATGGACGAGCTCGCGGTGTGGCCGCATGTCTTGCCGGGCTTTGTGCTCAGCGATAGTCAAATCGGCCTCATGCGCCATGTCGCGCAAGCGCTACGCGATTGGGGCGATGAGAGCGTTAATGGCCATCGGCTTGTCTTTGACCAATTTGCTGTGTATGTGGCGGTCCTGTTGCTGTACAAACCGTTTGCGGAATGGCCCGAGCTCGTTGAGTTTATGAAGCTCCCCCGCAAGGCCCGCGATGTATGCTTAGAGCTAGTCGAGCACGCGCCGGAGATTACGCGTGCGCTGCAAGCGGGCACCACTTCCTCCCCGGATGTGTGGATAATGTTCGAGGGGTTGTCTATCGAGGCGCAATTGCTCATAGCCTCACTGGCGGGGAAGGATACTTTTCGTCAACTGCGACAGCTCGAAGCCTTAGTCACTGAACGCCCGCTTGTCAGTGGACAAGACCTCATACAGCGTGGCGTCTCCCCCGGCCCCATGATGGGGCGCATGCTGAGCGAGCTTAAACGCGCCCGTCTCGCCGGTCTCGTCCCCACGGTAGCAGCAGAAGTGGAGTTCCTTGATCTCCTCTTAGAGCGTACTCTCAAGGGAGGCAGTTAAATTGGATTTACTAAACATCCTACCTGACAATCTCATTTTCGTGATTCCCTCGCTTTTGCTCGCGCTCACAGTACACGAATTTGCCCATGCTTGGGTTTCATATCGTCTCGGTGATCCCACCCCTAAGTACCAGGGGCGGTTGACACTAAATCCGCTGGCGCACATCGACCCCTTGGGCCTGGTCATGCTGATGCTGTTTCGTTTTGGTTGGGGTAAGCCTGTAGAAATCGACCCGCGACACTATCGTAACAGGCGACAAGGGGTGTTGCTCGTATCCCTTGCCGGGCCGGGTGCAAATATTATTACGGCGTTTGTGCTAATGGTTGGCTATGCTGTCTGGAGCTTGACAGCCCCGGGATTTGTCCCGGAGTTTGTCCCCCAGCTCTTGGGCATGGCTTTGATGTACAACATCTTGATCGCACTGTTCAATATGCTACCGGTGCCCCCGCTTGACGGTTCCAAAGTGTTGGCCAGCATTCTACCGCCGAAGTACTCCTACCAATTTCAGAGTTTCGCACAACAGTGGGGTCTGTTCATTCTCCTTGCGCTCATCGCTACCGGACTAACCGGCAGGATACTCACACCACTCAGCAACCTGCTACTAACAGGAATGGCCCGCCTCGTCTATACCTTAGTAGGACTCGTACTATGAGGGAACTGCACATTGCCTGTTCAATTTTTGCAGGCACGCTCGCGGCGTTAGCCAAACTCGTGAACAGCGGCGCGGTAGATATCTACTCCATTCGCCTCAGTGAGATAGCGGAACAGGTGGCAGCGGCAATTCTCGACCCCGATACCCCCTTGGACCCAGAGGATGCCGGTGCAGAATTAGTGTTATGTGCAGGTCTCTTGCGACACAAGTCGCGGTACATGCTTCCGGCAGATAAGTGTGCCGATGCGACGCCGGAAGAAGAACAGTCTGACGAGTCGCTGCTCGCACCAAATACGTGGCTGACTTGTCAACAGTACAAGGCCGCAGCCGAGGTCTTAGAGAATTTGGCTCTCGACGCTTCCCGCCTTTACCCGCGTGGCATGACTGAATCGCGGCCTAGTGCGCCACCGCGCTTGCAGACTTCGCTCATGGCGCTGGTGATGGCGTTTCAAGACGCGCTGGAAAATTCCGTTGCCCCACTAATGGAGATTCCGCGGGACGAGTTTACGGTGTCCGAAGCCATCCTGCACCTGCAGGGTCTGTTTAGCGGGCAGGCGCATTTGCGTGTAGGTGACCTCTTCCCACTCGGCAGCACGAGACTGCACATCATCGTCTTGTTTCTGGGTCTGCTGGAGCTGATTAAACTTGGTCAGGTAGATTTGTTTGACAGTGAGTGCGGCGAGCTTTTCCTGTACGCACAGGAAGCAGGCCGCGTTGCTTGACAAGCTAGGCCTCCTCGAAGCGGTGCTTTTCGCCGCCCCAGAGCCCGTTACAGCAGCGAAGCTGTGTTCTCTGCTAGACGTGAGCGAGAGTGCTCTCGGGTTGCTAATCGCCGACTATGAACAAACACTCCTTCCGCCGACACGCGGCATCAAACTCAGAGCAGTGGCCTACGGGTGGCAATTAGTCACCAAGCCCGAAGCCGCAGACGTTGTCGGGCTACTCAACACCCCTAGGCGCCACCGCTTATCGAAACCTGCGTTAGAAGTATTAGCTATCATCGCCTATAAGCAGCCCATCACCCGGTTTGAAATCGAAGAACTCCGTGGCGTAAAGTGTGAGCGGTCGCTGCTCACCTTAATGGAGAGAGAGTTGATCTGCGAAGTAGGTCGTAAGGAGACAATCGGTCGGCCAATTATCTATGGCACCACCGACACCTTTCTGGCGCAGTTCAACCTCAGCTCCCTCAAGGACCTGCCCCCACCCTCAGTGTAGACATGCCTGAAGATGGGCACGCTACGGTAAGAGCTGGGAGTGGTGGCCTGCGTGTACTTATTGTTTATCTTATTGGCGCTTATGTTAGTGGCGATCGCGGTGTGTTTTTACACGCGTGTTAATCTAGAGTTGACTTACCATCAGCGAGGCACTTCAGACACTCTGACGCTCTGCATGGTTGCCCCGTGGGGCCTAGTGGTGTACAGAGCCCAAATGCCGGTGCTCGAGTTTGCAGAGGACGGTTGGCGGCTAGAAGTAGAGCCGACATTTCTGGAGACTTATCGCTCGCTCAGTAAGCAGTACGCGCCTATACTTAAGTTTCTCCTGCAACATGTAGAAGTGCGTTCGCTCACTTGGCAGTCAACCATAGGTGTGGGCGACGCTGCTCTCACGGCCCTCGCTAGCGGAGCGCTGTGGGCCGTTAAAGGCACGGTGCTCGGCCTAGTGCAATCTCGTACGCGGGCTAAGGACGAGGACGTGGTGGTGGTCGTTTTCCCTAGCTTCCGGAGGTTAGAGTTCCAGACTTTCCTGCAGTGCATATTTTCCCTAGCCTTAGTGCACATTATATACGCGCAAGGATTACTGCTATGGAAACGGCACAAGTACAGGAAAGGAGCGGTGAAAAAGTTTGGAAAATCATCCTATTCAGGGTTTGATGAAGACGGCCATGGAAAGCATCAAGGACATGGTGGACGTAAACACCATTGTGGGTGACCCAGTGGAGACTCCCGACGGGAGTGTGATCATGCCCATCTCCCGCGTGACCTTTGGATTCGCGGCGGGCGGCAGTGAGTTTGAAGCAACCAGGGGGCACGCTGACGCTGAGTTTCCCTTTGGCGGCGGTTCAGGCGCCGGTGTGACGGTGCAACCGGTGGCGTTCTTAGTAGTAGGTGCGGGTAATATAAGATTGCTGCCTGTGGATACAAATACTGTTGTGGACCGCATTATGGACGTCGCTCCGCAGCTATTGCAGCAGATTCAAGGTATGATTCAACCCCAAGCCACACCGCCAATCGGTCCTACCTAACGGTAGGTGCTACCTGCGCCTCTCCTGCCATATAATTCATATGGAGGGGAGGTGCTGTTGCTTGCGCGCAATGGCCTTGCTGGCCGTCATAGTCGTGATGCTCTCCGGCGTGCCGATAAGCGCTGTGAACACCGGCACGGTGCCTCTCAGCAAAGTGCCGCTTGGGGCAGCCGCTGCTATTCTCATGGATGTCGCGAGCGGCGAGATTATGCACAGCAGAAACATCCACGCCAAGTTGCCGCCCGCCAGCCTGACGAAAATTATGACCGCGCTGCTCGCCGCAGAGAGCGGGAAGCTTGACGCGGTGGTCACAGTTTCTCCCCGCGCTGTCGAGGTTGAGCCTAGGAACATCTGGCTTTCACCGGGAGAAAACATCACACTCCAACATTTAATATACGGTTTGTTGCTACGCTCGGGCAACGACGCCGCTTTAGCGATAGCCTACTTTCTCGCCGGGGGAGTCGAGGCCTTTGCAGCGATGATGAATGAGCGGGCCAAAGAGCTCGGGGCGGTAAATACCCACTTCACAAACCCGCATGGCCTGCCGGACGTGACGCACTTCTCCACGGCGCATGACCTCGCGCTGATGGCGCGCGCACTGCTACACGTAAGCTTTCTCAGGCGGGTGGTGGCCACGACACGCTATCGCGCTCCGTGGGAGAATAGGCCCTATCAGCGCATTTGGCACAACACTAATCGTCTGCTACAGCTCATGCCGGGAGCGGACGGCATCAAGACAGGGTGGACGCGAGCCGCGGGACGGTGCTTAGCTTCATCTGCCACCCGGCAAGGGTGGCAGTTGCTAGCTATCGTACTCGACTCGTCCGACCACTACGGCGAGAGCCGTGCTCTTCTAGAATGGGGGTTTACCTACTACCGGCGCGTGGTGATTATCGAGCGCGGCCTATACATGGGTGCGGTGCGGGTACGTGGCGGTGAACCGGCTGCCCTGGGTGCAGTTACGGCGGAGGAATTGTCATGGGTCGCCCCACGCGGTCACTCCTTGCAGGTGTCTACCGCAGTCCATCTTCCACATGACTTACGTCCTCCCATCGCGGCGGGAAGCGTGATTGGAGAGCTGTCCGTCGCGGTGGGGACGAGAGAAGTGGGATCTGTGCCGCTCATCGCCGACCAGGCTGCTTACCCCACGTCTTGGCTACGCCGCGCGCTGCATCGCGCTAACCTTTACCTACGCTTTCTACATCGTGCCCTACTGACTCTCCCATGATCAACGCCATTTGGGCAACAATCGTCCTTAGCGGCATCATCTACACTCTAGCCACCGGCCGAGATGCCGAGGTCATTAGCCGCTCGCTGATGCAAAGCGGAGAGCAAGCTCTCGCCCTGACACTAGGGCTCGCGGGGGTGATGGCTTTTTGGTCGGGGCTCGCGCGAATTGCCGAACGTGCGGGCTTAGTCGACATGCTCGGCAAAGTTCTGCGACCGCTCTTTCTCTGCTTGTTTCCTTCGCTGCGTCGTCATGACGAAGCGCTCGCAGCAGTGAGTCTGAATGTATGTGCCACTTTCCTCGGACTTGGGAATGCCGCGACCCCATTGGGACTGCGTGCCATGCACCTACTGCAAGAGATTAATCCCACCAAGGACCGCGCCAGCGATGCCATGTGCACACTACTCGCGCTTAACACCACAGGCTTGTCTCTGTTTCCTGCAGCCGTTGTGGGGCTCAGGCTTGCTGCGGGTAGCGTCGACCCTGCGGCCGTCGTCGACGGCGCTTTACTAACCGGCCTAGTGGCGACGCTCGTTGGTCTGACGTGTGATCGACTGCTCAGAGGGAGGTGGCGAGGCTGATTGTACTCCTAGTGTGCGGAGTAATTGTTTTGGCAGGCGTTTCTCGGCGGGTGGCTGTTTTTGACGAGTTCGCCGGCGGAGCAAGGGATGGAGCGCTACTGGGTCTGCGGCTTTTCCCGTTCATCTTGGCGATGCTCCTCGCTGTTAACGTTCTCAGCGCCTCGGAGTTACTGCTGACCCTCACGCAACACTTGGGCGAGTGGGTGGAGCTGATCGGCGTTCCGCGTGAAGTTTTGCCCCTCGCGTTACTGCGGCCCCTCACCGGCAGTGGATCTCTCGCTATCACCAATGAGCTGTTGCGCGTACACGGCCCAGACTCCTTCCTCGGATTGCTGGCCTCCACCATTCAGGGAAGCACAGACACTACCGTCTACATCTTGACTGTCTACTATGGGGCCGTAGGCATCAGGCGAGTGAGACATAGCCTTTTTACCGGCCTGCTGGCGGATTTTGCAGCGTTGCTTGCCGCCATTGGCATCTGCCGACATCTCTTTACCTGACGGTTGATTTCGAGGGAACAATGTGGCAAGATGATGCTAAGTTAACGTGGGAGGAATGAACCATGTCCATTGAAGCACGACTAGCCGAATTAGGTGTTACCATTCCGCAGGCGGCTAAGCCTGTAGCAGCGTATGTACCTGCCGTACGCACAGGAAATCTAGTTTACGTCTCGGGGCAGTTGCCCTATGTTAACGGCGAACTACAGTGCAAGGGTATTTTGGGGCTCGACGTCGACATCGCAGAAGCTGCCGCAGCCGCCCGCATCTGCGCCATCAACTGCTTGGCCGCCATCCAGACCATAGAACCAGACCTCAATCGCGTTAAGCGCATCGTCAAAGTCACGGGCTTTGTCAGCAGCGCGCCTGAGTTCACGAATCAGCCTAAAGTGGTTAATGGCGCGTCCGAGCTCCTCCAAGCCATCTTTGGCGAAAAGGGAGCGCACGCTCGTTCTTCCGTCGGCATGACTGCGCTCCCCTTAGGTGCTGCCGTCGAAATAGAAATGATTGCGGAACTGGAGTCTTGATCAAAGTTGCGGTTGTCGGCGCGGGCGGGCGCATGGGGTCATTAGTTACCGAGCTAATCGCAAAATCCGGCGACATGGGCGTCGTTGCGGCATCGGAGCAGACGTCAAGCCCCCTCTGGGGCAAGAGGTTACACCCCGAGAGCGAGGTGGTCGTGTGTTCCACTGACGCGCTGCTCGGATGCGGTGCAGATGTCGTGGTAGATTTCACCGTGCCGGAGGTCTGCATGCAGACGATGGCTCTGGCTAAAGAAGCTCGCATTGCAGTGGTGTCGGGCACGACGGGCTTAAGCGAAGCACAACACGATTGCGTGCGAGAGACTGCGCGCCATGTGCCTGTGCTCTTTTCGCCCAACATGTCTGTCGGCGTACACGCCTTCTTCCGCGCTTTAGCGAGCCTTGCCCACCAGCTAAGCGACGGTTACGACACGGAAATAGTCGAGATGCACCATCGCTTTAAGCAGGACGCTCCCAGTGGCACGGCCAAGCGCATGCTAGAACTCTTAGCGCGCGATGTGCCCTGCCACAGCTTGCGCCTCGGCGATGTGGTAGGGGAACACCAGGTGCATTTCGCGGGGCAGGGCGAGCGTATCACTCTTACTCATCACGCAGAGTCGCGTGAGACGTTTGCCCGTGGCGCGCTCGCGGCCATCCGTTTTGTGCACGGGCGTGCTCCCGGGCTTTACACGATGTACGATGTGCTTACGGGACAAGCATGACGCTGAGACTGCAAAAGTTTCTCGCGCAAGCGGGCATCGCTTCGCGTCGCTCGGCCGAGAAACTCATTGCCGAGGGTCGGGTGAAGGTCAATGGTGTCACCGTTACGGCGCTCGGGACCAAGGTCGAACCAAGCGACCAAGTCCATGTTGATGGCGAGCTTGTAGGTAGCAAAGAACGGTTTGTTTATCTGCAGCTTAATAAGCCCGCGGGGTACATCACGACAGTGCGGGATACTCACTCTCGCCCCACCGTCATGGAGCTTTTGCGCCATTTGGATGTGCGCGTGTACCCGGTAGGCAGACTTGACCAAGCGACCGAGGGGCTGCTACTCTTGACTAACGATGGCGAACTCGCCCATGGCCTGCTGCACCCAACCCGTCATGTACCAAAAACCTACCTTGTCGAAGTATCAGGAATGGTATCCGGCGCGGCAGTAGGCGAGCTCGAGTGTGGCATGTGGCTTGGCGACGGTTGGACAGCACCGACTCGAGTGCAATCCTTGGCACATACCGCCGTTGGAACGACATTCACAATCACCCTACACGAGGGCAAAAACCGCCAGATCCGCCGTATGTGCAGTCTGCTTGGGCACGAGGTGGTGTATCTTAAACGCCTGTCGTTAGGGCCACTGACATTAGGTGACCTAGCGAGTGGGGCATATCGCCATCTCACTACGGAGGAAATTGCCTCCCTCTACGATATAGTCTTTTGATGACAGAATGGGTGAGAGAGATGTTTGCCATTAGAGGAGCGACTACCTGCGGGGCCGACACCAAGGATGCTGTGCTGACGGCTACCGCCGAATTACTTAAAGCCCTGCTCGAAGCGAATCAGGTTTCAGAGCCGGATATAGTCAGTATTGTCTTTACCGCGACACCGGACATCACCACGGCTTTTCCGGCGGAGGCTGCACGCCTGATCGGTCTTCACGCTGTGCCCCTGCTTGGGGCACAGGAACTCGCCGTTACCGGCGCACCTAGCCTTTGCGTGCGTGTGCTGCTACACGTGCAAGCTTCACGCCCCAAAGCAGACGTCCGGCATGTGTACTTACACGGAGCGCACGTATTGCGTCCGGAGCTGGCGCTAGCTTTGCCACAGCAGCGCCAGCTCGCTATCGCGATTGATGGGCCGGCCGGAGCGGGCAAGAGCACCGTGGCCCGGTCGCTTGCCGAAAGGCTTGGACTGCGGTATTTGGACACCGGCGCGATGTACAGGGCGCTTACTTGGCAAACTCTCAAACGTGGTATTGCCGTTGGCGACGAGGTCCATGTTACCAGCTTGGCCGAGGAGCTGCAATTTGTGCTGCAGGATGATTCGTCCCTGACGCTAAACGGGCAGCCTCTCGGTGACGAGATCCGCTCGCCGCACGTGAACAGCGAAGTCTCGCGCGTCGCCGGATACAGCGGGGTACGCAAAGCGATGGTCTGCAAGCAGCGGGCTATGGCCCAAGATGGGGGCATCGTCATGGAGGGACGTGACATCGGCACAGAGGTAATGCCCGATGCGCCGATAAAGGTGTTTTTAGTCGCCGACCATAGAGAACGCGCGCGGCGACGGCAACTAGAGCTACAGTCCTTGGGCCACACGGCCGCCGTTACGGAGGTGGCCGCACAGATAGAGGAGCGCGACATTAAAGATTCGACGCGCACGGCGTCACCTCTACGGGCTGCCGCTGATGCCGTTACCATCGACTGCACCCACTTAAGCCCGCAAGAGGTAGTGCAAACGATTCTACACCTTGTCGCGAGGAAGACCTATGGCCTATAAGATATTACGTACTGTCGCAGGAGCGTTGCTCTGTCTTTTGTTCCGTGTAGAAGTAAGACAGGCCGGCAATATTCCGGTCGCCGGCGGAGTGATTGTGTGCGCAAACCATCTCCATATGTTTGACCCCATTCTCATGGTCCTAGGCACGCGTCGGCAAATCCAATTTATGGCTAAGGACAAAGTGTTTACTTGGCCGTTGATCGGTTACTTAGCGCGTTTGGCGGGGGCTTTTCCCGTGCGGCGAGGTCATGCGGACATTGCCGCTGTCAAGCACAGCTTACGGTTGCTCAGTGACGGCAGGGCGCTGGGGATTTTTCCGGAGGGCACGCGCGGCAAAGCGGGCGAGGCCAGGGCCCCTTTCCAAGGGGTAACCATGCTGGCCGAGCGAACAGATTGCCCGATCGTGCCTGCCGCCATCGTGGGCGACTATAAATTCCGCCGCCCGCTAGCGATAATCTTTGGGCCACCCGTCAGCGTACGTAGTCTATGCCCGGCGGGCCAATATGACCGTACAGAGGCTACCCGGCGCCTGATGGGAATAATCGAGGATCTGAAGGAGAAGCTGCAGTGAAAGTCCTTGTCGCACACCCGACGGGCATGTGCAGGGGTGTTAGGCAAGCGCTAGAGCTCGCGGATGGGGTCGCGGCGCAACAAGGCTACAGCCTCGGCCCGGTTGTACATAATCCCCAAGTGATTAATAAGCTACAGGTCGCGGGGCTAAGCGAGGTGGGTATTGACGAAGTCCCGCCGGGAAGCGCTGTGCTCATCAGGTCGCACGGGGCCTTGCCTAGTGTCTACGCTCAGGCAAAAGCAAAGGACTTAAAGATAGTTGACGCTACCTGTGCTCATGTGTTGAGGCTCCAACGCGAAACAAAGCTCGCCCTTGCGGAAGGTTGGGACGTAATCTTGGTGGGCGATGCTACGCATCCTGAGGTGCAGGCGGTGCTAGGCCATGCGGGCGGTGCCGTGCGGGTGGTGAAATGTGCGGCCGAGATACCCTTGCCTTCCGTTCGTCAGCGCGTCGCGGTACTCGCCCAGACGACTACTCGCGTCGCGACGTGGCAATCTGTAGTCGAGCACCTCGAGGGGCATGGACGTGAGGTGTTGCCTGTCAAGACAATTTGCCTCGCCACGCAAGAAAGACAATTTGCCACCTATCAATTAGCCGCGCAAGTAGATATAATGATAATTGTGGGTGGGAATAATAGTGCCAACACCAAGAATCTTGCCGCACTCAGTAGCCAGGCGGGCACCCCCACCTATCAGGTCGAAACGCCTGACCAGTTGGACCCGGCATGGTTTATTGACAAACGTGTCGCGGGCGTGGCAGCAGGTGCTTCTACCCCTGAATGGATCATTAAGGAGGTCGTCGTCGTAATGGAGAACATGGAAAGCAAGCTCCCCGAGGTACAAGAGGCTGAGGCAGAGGAGACTACTGCTGTCAGTGAGTCCGCCGTTTTTACCAATCTCAAACGCGGGCAATTAGTGGAGGGGAAAATCGTCAGCGCCGATGCGGAAGGTGTACTCGTGGACATCGGGCAGAAGTCCGAAGGGTACATAAGCAAAAGTGAACTGAGCAATGACCCTCACTTCAACCCACAAGAGGCGTGCCAAATCGGCGAGACCATTAGCGCTGTGGTCCTCCGCATCGATGGCAAAGAGGACAAGATCTTTCTTTCGAAGCGCCGTGCCGGCGAAGAACAGGGTATGAAAGATCTCAATGTCGCTCGCGAAGCCGGCACCATCCTGCAGGGGAAAATCGTTGAGTCCGTCAAGGGCGGAGTCATGGTTGACTTGCTCGGAGTAAAAGCCTTCATGCCTGCTTCCCATGTTGATTTGCGCTATGTGCCGGATCTTTCTGCCTATGTTGGTCAGACGGTCTCTGTTCTCGTCAAAGAGATTGAAGAGCAGCGGCGACGCGTAGTTGTGTCCCGCAAGGAAGCGCTTGAAAAGAAGACCGAGGAACTAAAAGGCAAGACTTGGGATACCCTCATCCCAGGGACTGTCCGCGAGGGCGTAGTACAGCGGCTGACCGACTTTGGAGCCTTTGTCGACCTAGGTGGTGTCGACGGTCTTGTACACGTGTCCGAGATCGC
>Ga0136715_1000029_pt1 | contig 27585 bp, 29 predicted proteins | sample SedPBSmetaG_FD_104916 | JGI IMG/M metagenome (GOLD analysis project Ga0136715, IMG submission 104916) | Freshwater sediment bacterial and archeal communities from Indian Creek, Illinois, USA to study Microbial Dark Matter (Phase II) -... | ecosystem: Environmental > Aquatic > Freshwater > Creek...
AATCTAATACAAGCTTGTTGACATCGGATGTCAACAGACTAATAAATTAGGCGATAAAGTAAAAATTAAAATTATTGGTGGAGATATAGACAAAAGAACTATAGATTATTCGTTTGTTTAATATTAATTGACATCGGATGTCAATAGACTGATAGATTAGGTGATAAAGCAAAGATTAAAATCGTCTGTTTGTTTAATATTAACTTACTTTAAGTTGTCTTGTTGTAAGGAGTAGAATTTAAAGTAAGCCCCTTTTTTATTAATAAGCTCATCATGAGTTCCTTGTTCTTTTATTTTGCCTTTTTCTAAGACCAAAATTCGGTTTGCTTTTCTAACTGTACTTAAACGATGAGCAATAATAAAAGTTGTTCTACCCTTCATAAGTTTTTCTAACGCCTCTTGAACCAATCTTTCAGATTCAGAATCCAAAGAAGAAGTTGCTTCGTCTAAAATTAAAATTCTTGAATTACGGATTAAAGCGCGAGCAATCGCAATTCTTTGTTTTTGTCCAGTAGATAATTTAACTCCTCTTTCCCCAACAATTTGGTTATATTGATTAGGAAAATTTTCAATGAATTGATGGGCGTTAGCCGCCTTAGCTGAATCAATAATTTCTTTTTCAGAAGCATCTGGATTTCCAAATAAAATATTATTTTTTATTGTGTCGTTAAAAAGAATAATTTCTTGAAAAACATAAGCAATTTTTTCTCTTAAAAATTGCAAATTAAAATCTTCAATATTTATATTATCAATTAAAATTTGCCCTTGAGATGGTTTAAAATAAAGAGAAATTAAATCAACTAAAGTTGTTTTTCCTTCGCCACTACCACCAACCAAAGCAATAACTTCTCCTGATTGAACAACAAAATTAATGCTTTCTAAAACTACTTCTCCTTTTTTATATTCAAAATTGACATTTTGAAACTCAACATTCCCAGCCATCTCTTTTAAGATTATTCCCTCTTCTTTATAATCTTCTGGTGTTATATTTAAAAGTTCTTCTATTCTTTTAATAGCAGTCATCCCTATTTTAAATAATTGCCATTTCCAGCCTAATCCTTCAAGTGGAGTACGCGCCAAATGTAAATATCCAAAAAACATTATTAATTCACCAACTGAAATTAAGTTAGCTCTTAAAAGAAAAATAGCCATTCCAAATACTGCAACAAAACTTAAGGCAAGAAAAATCTCTTGCCAAAAGCTTAAAGAAACCCATAATTCGGCAAAATTTTTATCAGCATTGGCTACTTTTTCTTTATAGTCTTTTCGAGTTTTTTCTTTTTGAAAATTTTCAACAGCGCAGGACTTAATTGTTTGAGTGTTTAAAATAGCATCATAAAGATTACCAGAGGCCTCTTCTGAAATTTGATTAAGTTTTTCTTGTGATTTAATAATCGGTGCAGTTTTATAAATAGTGATTAAAATATAGCCAGAAAAGACAATGAAAACACCTAAAGCCATTTGCCAATGGATTAAAAATAGAATAAAAATTCCAATAACTGCAGTTAAAAACTGAGGAAGAGCCCAAAATAATATTGTCTCAATTATGCGCGAAAGATACGATGCGCCTCTTTCTATTTTAGCATAAACTTCGCCTATTTTTTTCTCTTTATGAAAACTTAACGGAAGATTTATAATATGTGACGAGGCCTTACAAATTAAATCAGCATAAAGGTCAATAGCTAAAAACCACCCTTTTTGATCAACTGATTTATGAAAAATAGTGCCAAGTAAACTTATTAAAAGCCAGAGACTCAAAATACTAAAAATAAGAGTTAATTTATCAGGACGATCTTGAACAATATCAACTATTTTTCCATAAAGAAAAGGCACAAAAGCCATAATTGTTGAGCCAGCTAAGGCAAAAACAGAGATTTTGTAAACCTCTTTTTTATATTCTTTAAGATAACTTAAAATAATTTTAAATTCTTTTATTAGCTCCATAAAATATATCCAATAAAACTATAGCAAATATTTTCCAAAAAACAAAAAATTTGCTATAATGATAACAACAAAATAAAAAACAAAACTATGTTTGATAAACTTAAACAATTACATCAGCTTAAAAAATTAAAAGATGTTTTAGAAAAGGAGAGAAGAGAAGTTGAAAAAGAGGGGATTAGAGTGGTAGTCAATGGTAAGATGGAGATTGAAGAAATTAAATTAAATCCTGAATTAAGTGTTGAAAGACAAGAAATGATTATTAAAGATTGCATTAATTCAGCAATGAGACAAATTCAAATGGAAGCAGCTCAAAAAATGATGCAAGGGTTTTAGATTTTGCTTGACACTAATTTAAAAATTAGTAAAATTGAAATTAGAAGTTCTTGGGGGGGGGTGAGAAAACCCAAAGGTCGGCCTAGTGAACTTTTGATAAAATTTTAAGTTAAAAATTATGAATAAAAAAATTATTATTGGTTTAATTGTAGGATTATTTTTGGTCGCAGGTATTTACTTGCTCTTTTTTACTCCTCCTAGAGCAGTGGTGGGTGTTACGCTACAGGTTAACCCGGCGATAATGTTAATACTTGACGCGCAAAATAATGTTATTGATGTTGAGGGATTAGATGAGCGTGGAGAAATGTTGGTGGCAAGATTAGATGTAAAGGATAAAGAAATATCAGAGGCATTGAGTCTAATTGCAGATGCATTAGCTGGTGCCGGACTACCTGCGGATGAACGTCGGATGTTTATAGCATTGCATCCGGTTAGAGATCGGATAGGAGAAGCAGAGTTAAACGCTCTGACTGGTATTGTGACCCAAACACTTGGCGGTCGCTTAACCGAACTTGGTCTGGTGATGGAGATTAAAACTGTTGTGTTAACTGCAGAATTAGCTGATGCTGTCCGTGTGACTGGTCTATTCCCGGCTGATTATGTTGATGTGGTGGTTGAGGTTGGAATCTCAGCAGCAATGGGAATGCTTAATTTGCAAGGGGAATTAGGGATTGACCCAATACTCTTCAAAGAAGAATTTGGTACGATTGGATCAGCTCTCGCAGATATGATGGAAGTCGGCATAGCCGAGGCCGATGCGCTTACTATTTTAAATGGAGCTTTACAGCTTGATCCAACACTAGAAGAATTAACCACCATCACTGCCGCAATGATTGACTTGCATGAAGTTGGAGCTAAGCCAGCTGATATTGCGTTGGTTTTTCATTTAGCTTTTGATTTGATGGAAGGACAGATAGTCGCTGGTGTGTTTGTGGATAGAGCGCTGGTTTTAGAAGAAATTACCACTATCACCGCGGCAAAAGCTGATATGTTTGAGGCTGGAATTCCAGCAGATGCGGCGCTTGCAACCCTAAGAACTGCTCTCGCGGCTGATCCGAAATTAGAAGAATTAACCACCATTACAGCCGCGATGATTGACCTTATTGAAAAAGGAGTGAGCAAGGAAGAAGCTTTAGCTAGAATCCAAGGTGCTATTCAAGCTGACCCCACATTAGAAGAGTTTGATGATTTAATTGAAGTTCCTGCACCTCAGCCACCAGTTAGACAACAACCAGATAGAGATATGCCCCAGCTAGAAGATGAGCCTATACAAAATAGGCAGAACAGACGCCAACTAACTCCTCCAGCTCCTCCAGCTCCTCTAGCACCTCAACCAGGACAAGAATTACCCGAAGAAGATTTATAACAGTTGAAAAAAGAGAGATTGAAAAAAAAGGGGGGTTCCCCCCCCTTTTTTATTGAAAAAGAAACAATTGATTTTTATCCTTAAAATTGTTAGAATAAAAATAAAAGTAACTCAAAAAATGATGCAAGGACTATGACCCAATACTATAACTCACAAAGAAAAAATGGAATGTATGTTCCGGGAGTAAAAGAACCGTTTAAAATAAGTCGGTCAAAAATTGATTTATTTTTACAATGTCCGAGATGTTTTTATTTAGACTCTCAATTAGGGGTGGCTCGACCGCCTGGCTTTCCATTTACTCTTAATTCTGCAGTTGATACTTTACTAAAACAAGAATTTGATATTTATCGCGCTAAGGGAGTAAAACATCCTCTTATTGAAAAATATGGCATTGATGCTATACCAATTCAACATAAAGATTTAGATAAATGGCGACATACATTTACAGGCATTCAATTTTTACATAAACCAACGAATTTATTGATTACTGGAGCAATTGATGATTTATGGCAAAATTCTAATAATGAATTTATAATTGTTGATTATAAAGCCACGGCTAAAAATGAAAAAATCATAGAGCTAAACAAGGATTGGCATATCAGTTATAAACGACAGATGGAAGTTTATCAATGGCTTTTGCGTCAAAATGGATACAAAGTTTCTAGCACTGGCTATTTTGTTTATTGCAATGGCAAAACAGACAGAAAAACTTTTGATAATAAATTGGAATTTGAAACAACTTTAATTCCTTATACTGGCAATGATTCTTGGGTAGAAAAAACAATTTTTAATATCTATGAATCTTTAAATCAAAACAAAATACCAAACAAGGGGCAGGATTGTGACTATTGTTCTTACATTGAATCAGTAAGATCAAAAGAATAATTGATTATGAAAATTGAACAGGCTTTAGGGCAATTAAAAACTGACTCCATTTTTGGATTAACAAAGGAAGAAGCAAAAAAAAGATTAGAAGAGTTTGGTTATAATAAAATTGCTGAGAAAAAAAATTTTTCAGTTTTGATACTATTTTTTAGACAATTTTATGATTTTTTAACTCTTTTAATGTTTGTTTCTACTTTAATTGCTTTTTTTGTAAATAAAATACCGACAGCCATTGCTGTCGGTATTATTGTTGTTATTAATGTTATTCTTGGCTTTGCAATGGAATATAAGTCAGAACAAAGTTTAATGGCTTTGAAAAAAATGTTAGTGCCTAAAGCAAGAGTAATTCGCGATGAAAAAGAACAATTAATTGACTTTGCCTTAATTGTGCCAGGGGATATTATTATTATAGAAGAGGGTAAAAAGATTGCGGCTGATGCTAGAATAATTGAAGAGTCAAATTTAAAAGTTGATGAGTCGCCTTTAACAGGAGAATCAGTGCCAGTTCAAAAATATGCGGATAAAATGGTTTTTTTAGGTACAACTGCAGTTACTGGGCATGGAAAAGCAGTTGTTATTGCAACAGGTAAAAAAACAGAATTTGGAAAAATCGCTCAGTCATTATCAGAGATTAAAGAACCATTAACTCCTTTACAAAAACAAGTAACGAAATTAAGTAAATTAATTAGTTTTATTGGTCTTATTTTAGCCGCTTTAGTTTTGACTTTAGGCCAATTACAAGGAATATATTTTTTAAGTCCCGATCAATTAATATTAGCTTTAAGTATTTTTATATCTGTTGTTCCGGCCGGGGTGTTGGTAGTAATGACTTTAACATTAGCAATCGGAATTCAAAGAATGGCAAAAGAAAAAACGATTATTAAAAGATTGTCTTCAGTAGAAACATTGGGCTCGACCCAGATTATTTGTACAGACAAAACTGGGACTTTAACAGAAAATAAAATGACCGCAAAAAAGATTTGGACTGGTGGACAATTTTTTGAAATAGGCGATAGTTTTGATGTAAAACAATCCAAAGATGCTGATTTTTTAATTAAAGCTGGAGTTATCTGTAATTCAGCCACAGTGCATAAAAATAAAAAAGGTGAATGGGATATTTTAGGCGATCCAACCGAAGCTTCTCTTTTGGTTTTAGGCGAAAAAGCCGGCTATACAGAAAATAATGTAAAATCTAAAGGCAAGGTCTTAAAAGAATTTTCTTTTGAGCAGGCATTACGAAGAAGGGCAGCTGTTTTTGAGGAAAATGGAGAGATTTCATTTTTCTCAGTTGGTTCTCCAGAAAATATTTTAGAAATATCCACTTTTTACTTAAAAGATGAAAAGTCCCTTATGTTAGATGAAAAATCTAAAGAAGAAATTAAAAAAGTATTTTTATCTTTAGCCGCTGATGGCTATAGAATAATTGGTTTAGCGAGTAAAAAAATTACAACTCAAGAAGAATATCTTCGGGAAAGATTAGAAAAAAAGATGATTTTTTTGGGCTTAGTTGTGTTATATGATCCTCCGCGGCCAGAGGTTAGAAATGCTATTCAAGAATGTAAAAATGCCGGCATTAGGGTCGTAATGATTACCGGAGATAATGAATTAACTGCTTTGGCAATTGCTAAAGAAGTTGGATTAGTAGAAAAAGAAGAAAAAGTTATTAAGGGAGAAGATATTGAAAAATACAACGACAAAGAACTGTTAGAGATAGTTAATAGCTATAATATTTTTGCTCGGACAAAGCCGATTGATAAATTAAGAATTGTTGAAGCATTTCAAAGGCAGGGCAAAATTGTGGCTGTCACTGGAGACGGAGTTAATGATGCGCCAGCTCTAAAAGAGGCAAATATTGGCGCAGCAATGGGCATTAGAGGTACAGATGTTTCCAAAGAAGCAGCTGATATGATTATTGTTGACGATAATTTTGCTTCTATTTCTAAGGCAGTAAAAGAGGGTAGAACCATTTATGATAATATAAAAAAATTTATTAAATTTTTACTAACCGCTAATGCAATTGAAGCTCCTTTAATAATAACGGCAATTTTTTTAGGCACGTCAATGCCAATTATGCCCTTGCATATATTATGGATTAATTTTGTGACTGATAGTATGCCAGCAGTGACATTAGGAGTTGAACCAGGAAGTAAGGATGTAATGAAACGGAAGCCAAGATCTCCAAAAGAGCATATTTTAAAAGGAACAGCCCCTTTTATAATATTTGCCTCTTTTTTGGGATATATTTTTGCTTTAGGTATTTTTAAGTGGTTTTATAATCCAACATTAAATAACTTAATTTTTGCCCAAACAATGACCTTTACTTTCATTGTTATCTATAAATTATTTTTAACTTTTAGTTGTCGCTCAAAAAGAGAAACAATTTTCCAGTTAGGTTTTTTAAGCAATAAAAAAATGGTTTGGGCAGTTATTTTCTCTTTTATCTTACAAATTATTGTTATTTATAGCCCTTTTATGCAAGAGCTTTTTATTACTACTGCTCTTAATTTTTCTAATTGGTTAATTGTTTTCTTTTTTGCCATAACTGGCTTCCTTCTTATAGAAGGAAAAAAATATTTATTTGCTTATGTCAAATTTACAAAATTTTAAAAAATAGTGTACAATTAAATCATAACTATTAATTTTAAAATATATGAATAAAAAAATAATTTTAATCATCGTTATTTTAATAATAATTATAGGGGGAATTTTTATTTATCGCGGTTTTATTAGAGAAGAGCCCCTTGATTTTAGATTGGAAAAAGTATTTAGAGGAGATGTTTATCAAGAAATTGTTGAAACCGGAGTTATCCGAGCAGGTGAAGAAATAAATCTTAGTTTCAAGGGTATGGGCAGGATTGAAGAAATAGGGGTTGAGGTTGGAGATTTAGTTAAGCCAGGTCAGATTTTAGCAAAAATAGACGATACTCAACTTCTTGTTCAGATTAGTGAAGCAAGGGCAGGTTTAAAAATTGCCGAAGCCGGACTGGCTCGACTAGAAGCTGGGGCAAGCGAAGAAGAAATTCAAGTTGCTCAAATAAATATTCGCAACAATGAGATATCTCTTAGAGCCACTCAACAAAAATTAAAAGATGTAAAAAGTTTATCTGAAGAAAATTTAAGTAGAGTCTATCAAAATGCTTTGAATTCTTTAAGAAGCTCTTATTTAGATTTTTTAAATAATTTTCATTTGGTAAGGTCAATTCAAGAAAGATATTTTACAGCTGCTGATCAAGAGGGGATTAGGGTAAGAGATCATAAAGCCGTTATTAGAAGGGGTAAAGAGCAATCAAAATCTTATTTAGAGGTTGCTGAAAATAATCCTACTAAAGAAAACATTGATAGGGCTCTTTTAATAATGGGAGGTGCCCTTAGTGCTACGGCTGATAGCTTATCAATCATTCGACAAATGTGCGAAGTTTCTATTTATAAACATAAGGTTTCTGATGCAGATAGAAATCTTTTAGACGCAAACAGGATTAATATCAACAGGGCCCATATAAGCATTATTAATTCTATGCGAGACATTTCTTTTACTAGAATAAACAATGAGAACAATATTAATGTCGCCACATCCCAAGTTTCTTTAACAGAAGGAGCATTAGAGCAAGCTCAAAACCAACTTATTTTATTAACAGCTCAACCTCGCGAAGTTGATATTGCTCTACATCAAGCTCAAATAGATCAAGCCCGAGCCAGAAAAACCCTTTTAGAAAGACAAACTCAAGAGAGTGTTCTCAGAAGTCCTATTGAGGGAAAAATTACTAAAATTACTAAAGAAATAGGTGAAATAGTTCAGCCAGTAATGCCAGTCATTTCCTTACTTCCAATAATTCCATTTCAAGTAGAAGTTAATATTTATGAAGAAGATGTGGCTAAGATTAAAATGGGAAATACAGCAAAGGTTGAGATAATTGCTTTTCCTGGCAGATTATTAAGAGGGACAGTTGCCTCAATTAATCCAACAGAAATACTTATTGGCGACGTGGTTCATTATAAAACAACAATCGTTTTTGTTGGAGAATTACCAGAAGGAATTAGACCGGGAATGACTGCCGATATTGTCATTCAAACCGCGTTAAGAGAAAATGTTTTGATTGTTTTTGAAGACGCTATTCAGCAAAAAGATGATAGGTTTATAGTTGAAATTTATAAAGATGGTTTAATTGAAGAGCGAGAAATAGGAATTGGCCTAAAGGGCGAAGACAACAAAGTTGAACTTATCTCTGGTTTAAAAGAAGGAGAAGAAGTAATTATAAGATAAAATTTATTTATGAACGAAAGTCCTTTAATAAAATTAGAAAATGTTTGGAAAAAATATCAGATGGGTAAAGTAGAACTTGTTGTCTTAAGGGGGGTGAGCTTAGAGATTAAACGGGGCAGTTTTACAGTTATTATGGGTTCTTCTGGTTCTGGCAAATCCACTCTTTTACATATTGTTAGTTGTTTAGATACTCCAACTAAAGGAGATGTTTTTTTAGACGGTCAAAATGTTTCTAAATTATCCCAAGATGAATTAGCAGAAATTAGAAGTCAGAAAATTGGTTTTATTTTTCAGCAGTTTAATTTATTATTGCATCTTAACGCTTTTGAAAATGTTGCTTTTCCAATGATTTTTCAGAAAGTAACTGAACAAGAAAGAAAAGAAAGAGCAAAAAATATTCTTTCTTCTGTTGGTTTAGCAGATAGAATTTTACATAAGCCAACCGAACTTTCAGGTGGACAACAACAAAGAGTAGCCATTGCCAGAGCATTAGCCAATAATCCTGAAATTATTGTGGCAGATGAACCAACTGGTAATATTGACTCAAAAACTGGCAAGCAAATTATGGAGATTTTTACTGAGCTTCACAAAAAAGAAAAAAGAACGATTATTATTGTGACCCATGATATTGAAATTGCCAATTATGCTGAAAAAGTAATTAATATTAGAGATGGTGAAATTGTATGAATAAAGAACATTTTAAAATTGCGATAAAAAATCTTCGGACGAGATCGTTGAGAAGCTGGCTGACAATTTTAGGTGTGGTAATTGGTATTTTTTTGGTTGTTGCTCTACTTTCTTTATCAGGAGGAATAAAAAATGCTATTTTAGCTCAGTTAAGAATGATGGGTGAGGATATTTTAATGGTGATGCCAGGCGAAGGAGGTGATATAATGACTGCGATAATGGGTGGTTTAACGCTAACTGATGAAAATATAAGAGCAATCGAAAGAGCAGAAGGAGTTGACTTAACAGTTCCATTTTTGTGGAGAACAAAAACAGCTAGGCATAAAGGAGAGGTAAGAGCTGTTTTTCTTTTTGGCTACCCAAGAAAAGAGGCCCAAGATTTTTTTAGAGAAGATATGGGCTTTCATTTAACTCAAGGCGATTGGCCAAGAGTAGGAAGAAGAGAAATAATGGTTGGTCATTTAGTGCCAAGAGAAATTTTTCCAGAAATGAAAATAGGCGACGAAATTGTCATTGAAGGAAAAAGATTTAAAGTTACTGGCGTTTTAAGGTCGCTTGGTAATCGTCAAGACGACTCAATGATTGGTTTAGACTTAGAACACTTTCATCAAGTGACTGGAGTAAGAGAAGGCGCCAATTTTGCTTCAATTAGAATTAAAGAAAATTTTACTCCTGATGAAGTAAGAGCAAATATTATGGAAGAATTAGAAGAGACAAAGAAAAGAAGAAGGGGAATGGAAGACGTGCCGCCTTTTACTGTTTTTACTCGCGAAGGGGCAATGGATATGGTTGGTGATGTAATGCTTTTGCTTCAGTTATTAGTTTTTGGAATTGCTTCAATTTCTGTAATAGTTGGCGGTATTGGCATAACAAATACAATGTATACTTCAGTTCGTGAGCGTACTAAAGAAATAGGAATTATTAAAGCAGTTGGTGCGAAAAATTCAGATATTTCCAAAATTTTCCTTATAGAATCAGGTATTATTGGCTTGATTGGCGGCATTGGTGGCGTTGCTTTAGGAATTGGTTTGGCAGAATTGTTGGGAATTTTTTTAGGAGAACACCCGGCTTTTGCTTTAGACCCAGTTGTTTCTCCAGTCCTTATAATTTTTGGACTATTTTTCGCTTTTTTACTTGGTTGTTTGGCCGGCTATCTGCCAGCCCGACGCGCGGCTCAACTTAACCCAGTAGACGCTCTTAGATATGAGTAATACATGAGCGGGATAGAGATTAATTATGAAGAATACCGGGAAGAATTTAAAAACTTTTCTATTTTATAAAATTTATTGTATAATTACGCAAAAGGTCAAAAAAATAAATAAAATTAAAATTAAAATATAAAAAATTATGGATAAAAAAAATATAATTATTGCTGGGATACTTCTTATTATAATAACAGGAAGCGTTATTGCTTGGATGGTAACGCGACCAGAAAAACCAACATTAGAAGAGGCAAATGCAATTTTAGCGGAAAATATCCAGAACAGGATTGCATTAACTTCTTTTACATCAGCAGGAGATATGGATTTTCAGATTAAAGACGGAGAAATGGTTCTTTTGAAAGTAGGGGTAGAAGATATGAGGCATTCAGTAATCAATCCATTTGATTTTACCAACCAAGATTCAAGTATGACAATTAAATATAATATAATGATTGGTTTTGAGACAATTATTGATCGAATTAAAGCTGGAATGACACCCGAAGACCTAGAGGCATTAAAAGAACCAATATTAATGATGGGAATGGATTTTTATGGACTAATGCAAACTATGAGAGCTCTTGGTGAAAGAAATATTTCAGCAGTAATGGAAATGAAATCAATAGATTTTAATAGTTATATGAAAATTGTTGAAATTGAAGGATTAAGGGAAATTATTACTTCAGTTGGCGGAATGTTTTTAGCTGAAATGACAATGGGGAAAATAGAACCCTATTTAGGCGTTTGGCGTAAAACTCCAGCTGATCCAATAATGAAAAAAGAAATGATAGCTGTATCTGAAAAAATAGAAAAATTTATTCCTTCTATTTTCAATACGCATTATGTGAAAGAAGTTTTGCCTAATACAAAAATTAATGGTACGCCAGTATATAGTTTTAGAATTGGTATTGATTTAGACAAGATAAAAGATGCTGTTATTTCTTTTATTCCTCTTATTGTAGAAAAGTTAGAAATGGAAGTAGATGAAAAAGAAGAAATGAAAACAGGAATTATTAATGCTTGGCCAGAAATTGTAAAAATGATTGAAGCAGCAGAAACAGATTATAAAATTTATATTGATCGAGAAACTCATTTTACAATAAAAGAAACTGTAGCAGTTAATATAGATTTAGCCGAATTTATAACAGTATTAGCAAAAATGGTTCCACAAGAAGAAATAACACCAGAGGGGATGGTAGAATTTAAAAGGTTTATAGAAACAATAAGGGGCATTAATGTTATAATGACAATAAATTTTGAACATAATGACCATAACGCAGTTCCAGCCATTGTACCACCAGCAGAATATGAAGTAGTTATACCGCCAATAAACAAAGCAAGGGCTAGAGCAAGAGATGCGAGAAGATTAGCAGATGTTAGACAATTGGCTTTTATTTTAGAAAAAGAGGTTGCTCTTTATTCTGACGTTGCCTTGGAAGGCTGTACAAAAGCAAATGCTTCAACTATAACATGTACTGGACCAAGAGAGATTGGAGTTCTTTTTCCTCAAATTAGAGACCCTGGTAGATATACTGCTATTTGCAGCCCTACTGTGACTGAAAATTGTACATATGGTATTAGTAGGAGCAATGGTACAGCTGGAGCAAGAACTAATGATTATCGAATTTGTTTCCACCTAGAAATAGGTACTGCAAATCTATCCGCAGGTATTCACTCTGTCAAAACTGGTTTTCATTTTGTAGAAGGCTGTTTATAGGTATTGATAAGAAAATTACCGCGGGGACTTTACCACAAGGACTGTCCCCGCGGTGGCATAGAGAGAATATAAAAAAGCTTTTTTTAGATAAAAATTTTATGGCCTTCGAAAAAACAAGAGCTCACCCGCCAAAGTTTTTCAGAGAAAAATTTAAGCGGGTTCATATTTTTATTTCTGGTAGGGTACAGGGGGTCTTCTTTCGGCAATTTACTCAGGAAAGAGCTCAAGAATTAGGTCTGTTTGGCTGGGTAAAAAATTTAACCGATGGCCGGGTAGAGGTAGTAATTGAAGGGGATAAAGAAAAAATAGAAAAGATTTTAGTTTATCTTAAAAAAGGTCCTTTACTGGCAAAAGTAGAAAATATAGAGATTAATTATGAAGAATATCGGGGAGAATTTAAAAACTTTTCTATTTTATAAAATTTATTGTATAATTACGCAAAAGGTCAAAAAAATAAATAAAATTAAAATTAAAAATTATGGAAGAAATAAAAAATTCATACCAAAAAATAATTGTTCGTCATCATTATTATCATAAAGGAGGAATGGGAATTGTTGGGACATTAACAACTATTTTTATTGTTCTTAGGTTGTTTAATCTAATAGATTGGTCTTGGTGGTGGGTATTATCTCCAATTTGGATTAGCATACTATTATTTGTTGGGTTTATTGTTATATTGGTAACTTTTGCAATGATTTTTCTAAGAGAGAGATAGTAAAAATGAATAAATCAAATTATGTTAGGAGCAACTGTACCAGCCAAAGGGGGTTATTATATGGCTTTTAAAAAAGCAGATGAGTGGAGGGGTTATGGCTCATCGACAAAACAAGAGGGGATTGAGAGAATAATTTTGGCCCTAAATAAAGTTTTAGAAAAATATAACGAGAAAGCAAAAATTCTTTTAGAAACAATGGCTGGTCAAGGAACAATGATTGGCTCTACTTTTGAAGAATTATCTCTTTTTTTAAATAAAATTAAAAAACCCCAATCAATCGGGGTTTGTTTTGATGTTGGACACTTATTTATGGCTGGTTATGATATGAGAGATAATAAAGGATATAAAGCAGTTCTTGCTAAATTTGACAAAATGATTGGATTAGAAAAAATTAAAGCAATTCATTTAAATGATTCTAAAACTGATTTTGGTTCACATGTTGACCGTCATATTTCTATTGGTAAAGGAAAAATGGGCCTTGAAATTTTTCAAACCATTATAAAAGATAAAAGATTTAAAAATACACCAAAACTTTTAGAACTTGAAGAAGAAGAAACTAAAAAAAGTTTAAAATTATTGCAAAGTTTGCTATTATTATAAATAATAATTAATATATGAAAAAAACAAAAATAATTTGCACAATTGGACCAGCTTGTGATAGTGAGGAGAAAATAAAAGAATTAATAGAAAATGGAATGGATGTGGCCCGGTTGAATTTGTCGCATAGAAATCATTCTTATCACCAGAAAACAATTAATATAATTAGAAAAATTTCTAAAAAATTAGACAGACCAATTGCTATTATTGCGGATTTACAAGGACCAAAATTACGACTCGGTGCTTTCCCAGAAAGAGTCTTAATTAAGCCGGGCTCAACTGTTATTTTAAGTTCTAGTTATGAAAAAGTAAACGAGAAAACTATTAAAGTTCCTATTGATTATTCTAATCTGCATAAACATATTAAAGTTAAAGATAAAATTATTCTCGGCGATAATCAAATAGAATTAGAAATTCAAGCTCTAAAAAATCAAGAAATTATCTGCTCATCCTTAGATGAGGGCTTTATGTCTTCAAATATGGGATTTAATATATCCAATAGTTCTTTTAAAGTTTCAATTCCAACTAAAAAAGATATAAAAGATATAAAGTTTGGTATCAAAAATAATGTTGATTTTATTGCCCTATCTTTTGTTACTTCTGAAAAGGACTTAATTGTTTTAAAAAAAATAATTAAAAAAGAACAAGGAAAAAAAGAATTAGAGCCAATTAAAATTATTGCCAAAATTGAAAGAAGAATGGCAGTAGAAAATATAGACAAGATTATCAACGAGGCAGACGCAATTATGGTCGCTCGCGGAGATTTAGGTATTGAAATGCCAATAGAAAAAGTGCCCTTAATTCAAAAAACAATTATTCAAAAATGTTTAATTCAAGCTAAGCCAGTTATTGTGGCTACTCAAATGTTGAGTTCTATGGAAAATAAATCATCGCCCACAAGAGCGGAAACATCTGATGTTGCCAATGCGGTTATTGATCAGGCTGACGCCTTAATGTTGTCTGAAGAAACCGCCATTGGAAAATATCCAATAAAAGCAGTAAAAGTGATGGTTAAAATTATTAATCAAACAGAAAAATTTGAAGAAGAACATTTTCTTAAAAAATTAACATTAAGAAGTGAGGAAAAACAGATAATGAGTATTGATGATAGTGTAATCTTTAGTTTAAATTTAATTTCTCAAAAAATAAAAGCGAAATTAATATTAGTTATTTCTTTAACTGGTCACACTGGCAGGATTGTTTCTCGATTTCGTCTTAGAATACCTTTATTTGTGTTTACTTGTAGTCAAAGAATTTCCAGACAATTAAATTTAAATTGGGGTCTTTTTCCTTTAGCTACTTCTAATGATAATTTATGTGATCCAGCAGAAAAAAATAAAAAAGAGGTGATTGATGATTTTTTAAAGAAAGGAATTTTGAAAAAAGGTGATGCTATTTTAATTGTTGGCCGCAACGACCGCCAACACTTAAACAGCATTGACTGGATAGAAATTAAACATGTTTAAAATATATGATTAAACATTATCAACACACACAAATTGGATACTTAATTATGGTTATATTGATTATTGGAATATTTTTTCTTGCCTATCTTTTGACTTTTCATGGTTTTGTTTGGATTATTTTTATAATTACGCTTATTTTTGGATTTTGCTTAATATTATTTGCTACATTAACCGTAATAATCAAAGAAGAGATTTTAGAAATTCGATTTGGCCCAGGGTTTATTAGAAAAAAATTTCTCTTAAAAGATATTGAATCCTGTCAGGTGGTAAAAAATCCATGGTATTATGGTTGGGGTATTCGCGTTATGCCCAATGGTATGCTTTATAATGTTTCTGGACTTTACGCTGTTGAGATTAAAATGAAAACAGGTCAAAGACACAGAATTGGCACTAATGTTCCAAATGAGCTTGAAAAAGCAATTTTACAATTTACTAAACAGCATTGACTGGATAGAAATTAAGCATGTTTAAAAAGGTCGACAAATTTAATAAAAAATAAAAGAAATTTATGAACAAAAAAACTTTTTGGACAATCGCGATTATAATCTCGCTTATAGTTGTTCTTATTAGCATGGGTGCGTATTTTGTTTTGAACCAGCAAGGGTTATTGCCGCCACAAACGGTTACTAATTTTGAAGAATGCGCCCTGGCTGGTTACCCGGTGGGAGAATCGCACCCGAGGCAATGCTGGACGCCAGACGGTAGACATTTTGTCGAAGAGATAGAAAGGCCGATTATGCCCCCGGAGCTAATCACCATTTCTGGTGAAATAACTTGCTTACCTAAAATTGGGCCAGGTCCGCAAACTATGGAATGTGCTATTGGCTTAAAAGGAGCCGATAGACGACACTATGGCTTAAAAAATCTTTTTGAACGGGGGGGGCATATATTTTCGCAAACCGGTTTGCAAGTTGAAGTGTCTGGTATGTTTAGTCTAGAAGAAATGAAAGGTCCGGATGGAAATAGATATGATATTGTTGGCGTTATTGATGTAATTTCCATAAGAAAAACTAAGATTGAACTTACCAATGAAATTGTATTGTCTCTTTTAAAAAATAATTTATTAGGAGATGAATGCCGCCAGGAAGGAATAGGGGGGTATTACAATTCTTGCGTTATAAATATTTCAAAAGAAAATAATCAATGGATGGTGGTAATTACCTATGACGGCTTATTTGATGATTCAGTTAGGGCATCTCGCATTCAAACCAATGTTGTTTATCAAGACGGCCAATGGTTGAAGGGTGAAATTTTCAGAACTCAAAAATGTTGGCCCGGCCGAGGACATCAAGAATTTTCCACTGAACTTTGTATTTAAACAACACCCGCTACTGATTGTAATTGAATGGATAGAAATCAAAGATATTTAAGAAAATAAGTTTCTATGTTATAATATTAAGCGAAAGCAAAAATATGGAGTTGGTAATTACTCAAGAAAAAATTAAAGAGACAGTAGATAAAATCGCTAAAGAACATCAACCGGAAAAAATTATTCTTTTCGGTTCTTATGCTTGGGGAAATCCTAACCCAGACAGTGATGTTGATTTGTTTATCGTGAAGAAAACGGAAAATACCAGAAAAACAACCAGGGAAATTGACGGGTCTTTATGGGGTCGAACCTTCCCAATAGATATTATAGTTTATACTCCGGAAAATGTTAAAAAAAGAATAGAAATGGGAGATTTTTTTATCCGCAATATTTTTAATAAAGGAAAACTTCTTTATGAATCAAGATAATCAAAGTCAGAATCATCAACTTTATCAAGAATGGCTTAATAAGGTTAAGGAAGACGAGGATACAGGAAAGAAGATTTTAGAGGGCAGGGGATTTCCAGCTCCGGCCTGTTTTCATTTTCAACAAATGGCAGAAAAATCTTTGAAAGCATTATTAATTTTTTATAATGTAGAATTTCCAAAAATTCATGATCTTATTGTTTTGGCAATGCTTTTTGAGCCAATTCTACCCGAGATTAAAGAATATAAAACAGAACTTAATTTTTTAAATAACTATTATATTGAAACCCGTTATCCAGGAGATTATCCGGAATTTACCCTTAAAGAGGCGCAGGAAGCGTTTGAAGCGGCTGTTAAAATTAAAGAATTTGTTCTGGAAAAGATAGCAAAAGGTCGACAATAATTTAATAAATAAATTAAAACAAAAAATATGAACAATACAAACAACTGGACGATTTCCAAAATTTATCTTTATTTTGTGGCATTGATAACTTTTTCGGTTTTACTTTTTAATTTTGTAATGCTTGCTAGGGTGATTCCTGATTATTTTTTTCCTCTTCCGGGTTGGATAATGGATGATTTCAGTGTCAGAAATGAGTTATTTATGAGAAGATATGGACATTTTCCTCTCACAGATGACCCAGAACATATAGAAAAGCTTACTGCGTTTACATCCAATGAAGTTGAAGAGTTTAGAAATAAAAGACAGGCTGAGAATGTTCAGCAAAACAAGCAGATACATTTAAATGAGATTATTCGAAATCTTTTTTCGTTTATATTATTACTGCCATTACATGTATATTTTTTTAAGTTGGCCAGGCGATCTTAATTGACTGGATAGAAATCAAGCATGTTTAAGTTTAAGCAGCAGAGAGTGTTGCTTATGATAAAAGAAATTTATGAATAAAAAATTTATTTGGTTAATCGTAGTCATAATTATTCTTGTCAGTGTGGGTGTGTATTTCGCCTATGTAACCCCAAGGCCTCAACCGCAAATCCCTTCTGATACAGGCGCAGATATAATTAAAGAAGAAGAAAGGGTCCGGGTGTTATTTCCAAAAGGAGGAGAAACATTAGAAATCGGTAAAACCTATGAGATACGGTGGGAAAATTATCTTGGTGGGGATCCCCTTATTATTGCCTTGCAAGTAACGACGCCTGAGGGAGTAGTCTACCAGAGAATTATTAACAAAAAAGTCCCTGCCGCTGCCGAAGGTATCTACAATTGGACGGTAAATTCGGAACGAATTGACGGTAAATATAAGATAGTGATCGGAGAGACTGGCCGGAGCGAGGATTACTTTTCTATCGCTGGCGATTCTCTGATCACTGTAAATACTCCCCAGCTGTTAGAAGGGGTTGGGGGCATTATGTTAGTGTCATCAAGAACTGGTCCTCCGATAGTAAAAGGAGAGGTAACACCAATAAGAATTACAGGTAAGGCACGGCGCATTTTCAACGAGGGTGAATTCGTTGTCAGATTGCGGGAGGAGGGACTTGTCTGGGACGAAAATATAGGTGCTCATAGAAGACCCTTGCCCTTAGATGAGGCAATTGCCCGGGCTAAAACAGACGATTGGATAGCAGGAGAGTGGACTGATTTTGAGGCTGAGCTAGCTTTTAGCGCAGAGCAAGTAAGAGGAAAGACACAATTTTCGGCAATAATTGGATTCTATCCAAGAGATGGGCGAGGTAACGGGAAATTGATATACGAATTCCCTGTGACTATAGGGAAAACACCGGTTGGCATATCGGCAGAGTTGATTGTTGATTCCCCTGTTGCTCACCAGGCTGTTACCAGTCCAATAACTATAAGCGGAAGGGTGAGAGAGGGGTTTATTGAAGGCGAGTTTGTGGTGAAGCTGAGAGGATATCTATATCGTTTGGACCACCCCAAATATCTCGAGGGTTCACGATTGATACAATCAACTCCAGTCGTTATCGGTGATCGCTATTGGTGCAATTGGACAGATGTTTATTGGCGCAGATTCACGGCAACCATCAGGTACGCTCCTCACGATGTCCAAAAAGAAGGAGGGCATCTACTTAATTTCTATGGTTTTGTACAGGGCGGGTTAGGTGGTTTCGGCCTATCGTTGCCTGTAAAGCTAGAATAAGATTTGAATAGAGATTGCGTTACAAGAAGATAACCTGTGTCGCTTTAAACTTTAAAAATCGTGTCTTGACAGTGGTGCCCACTACAGTTTTTATTGTCTTGCTATACTGTAGCGGGGTTGAACCCCGCACATTAAAAAGTCGACATAAGTTGATAAAAAATAAAAGAAATTTATGAATAAAAAATTTATTTGGCTAATCGCAATCATAATCATTCTTATTAGCGCGGGAATATATTTTGCTTATGTAATCCCACAACTCTCTGATGAACAACTTGTTCGCCTGCTCGCCTTAGCGGACGCAGTAATGGAAAGGCGCACTGGGGCTTTAGTGAGTCCTATCAGTCCGCCTTTAATGATGTTGCGTCATGAATGGGCTCTTGAGTCGCCTGAGCTCTTCCAACGCGAGAGAAGTCTAATCGCTCAACTTGTGGAGCGTCGCAAAGAGCTGTATAAGCAAGGAGAAACGTATGTCCGAAGTGAAACTCGACTAGTCCCCGTGAGAGTCCGTGTTTGGCAAAACACAGCCACTATCGTTGTCCTAGAGCAGAGTAAGTTGTATTATGCTGTAGTAGCGCCTGGGCAACCGGAGTATATGGCCTGGGAAGCAAAAAGGAGCTTCGTATTCGTAAGACCGGGCGCGGTTTGGGAATTGATTGAGCACGGTTTAATGGAAGATAAGGTGCTGCCACCAAATGAACCCGGGAGAAACTAAACTAAGGAAGTTACCCAGTAAACATGTATTTCGGGTTTGAAATCAAACATGTTTAAAAAAATAAATCTTTATGTTATTATGATGTTAATTAAGAACACAAAAGGTCGAAAAATTTAATAAATAAATTAAAATAAAAAATATGGAATCAGAAATAAAAAAAATAATTGGAGATAAAAAGAATATTTTGTTGTCAGTTTTAACTATTTTTTTTATTGCTTTAATCGTCTTAACTGTTGTTGTTATTTTTAATAAGATTGAATATGGAAAATACATTGGCCAAGAATTTAAAAATACAATTACTATTTCTGGCGAGGGGGAAGTTTTTGCCAGGCCGGACTTAGCAATAGTTAATTTTTTAGTTATTTCAGAAGAAAAAACTGTTAATTCAGCAATGCAAAAAAATAGAGAAAAAATGAACGCAATAATTGATTTTATGAAAGCAAATGAAATTGAGGAGAGAGATTTAAGAACAATCGCTTTTAGAGTAGAACCTCGTTATGAATGGCATAGAAATAGAAGGGTGTTAGTTGGGTATGAGGTTCATCAAACATTAGAAGTTAGAATAAGAAACATGGATAAAATAGGAACAATAATACAGGGCGGAACAGATATTGGCGCTAATCAAGTTGGAAGTTTACAATTTACAATTGATAATAAAGATGGATTAAAAAATCAAGCAAGAGAACAGGCAATTCAAACAGCAAAAGAAAGAGCAGAAATGCTAGCCAATCAATTAAATGTTAGAGTAGTCAGAATAGTTAATTTTAGTGAAGATTATCATCAGCCAATTATTCCTGGCGCTGATGTAATAAGAGAAGCTATGCCTGTTGCGCCAATGCCACCTCAAATAGAACTAGGAGAAGAAAAAATTCAAGTAATTGTTCATATTACTTATCAGATTAAATAAATAGATAGTGTCGGGTACTATCTAAATAAATGTTATTCAAAAAATCGCCTTTTAGGCGATTTTTTGGTATAATAAAACATAATAAAAAATATAATAAAACAATGAAAATTGAAGTTGAGTGTCGGGGTTCTTTAGCCGAAGAAAAATTTAAAAAATTGAATAGATTTTTTAGAAAGAATGGAAAATTCCTTGGAAAAAAGGAAAGGTTTTCTGTTATCTATTTTATTACAGAAAATGAGGTTAAGAAAATAAAAGAGATGAAAGATGTGACAATAGATTTAAAATTTAGAATCACGAATAAAAAATCAGAATTAGTTTTAAAGTATGGAAAATGGGGTGGGGGAGATACAAGAAAAGAATTTTCTTTTTCAATTGACTCTAATAAATTTGACCAGATGATTGAGTTTTTAAAAATACTTGGCTTTTATCACGGTGTATTTAATGCAACAAAAACCTATCTTTATAAGTATAAAGATATTGAATTTGCCTTAGTTGAAGTGCCTAATTGCTGTTATTATTTTGAAGCAGAAATGATGGTAAATAAAAATAATATAGAAAAAGCAAATGAAAAAATCCGCGTTGAATGCGAGAAATTAAATTTAAAAATTTTTAATGATACTGCCTTATATAAATTGCTTGATAAATTAAATAATAGAAAAGGTTATCGTTTTAATTTTAAAAAACAAAAATTTTCAATTCTCAAAAAAAGATTTATTGATTATTTTTAAAGCAATGAACGATCTCTTTGATGAAAAATTAAAGAAGGAAGCGCCCTTGGCTGATAGAATGAGACCAGTTGATTTTGATTCTTTTTATGGTCAGGATGAATTGGTAGGAAAAAACAGCCCATTAAGACGAGTTATTGAAAATGATGATTTAACTTCTTTGATTTTCTGGGGTCCGCCCGGAACAGGTAAAACTACTTTAGCCCAAATTATTGCTCAGAAAACAAAGGCCTATTTTGTAAAATTCTCAGCCGTGACCACCGGAGTTCAAGACGTAAGACAAGCAATTGAACAAGCAAAAGAACGATTAAAATTTAATAAGCAACGAACTATTCTTTTTATTGACGAAATTCATCGGTTTAATAAAGCCCAGCAAGACACCTTATTGCCAGCAGTTGAAGAGGGGATAGTTATTCTAATTGGCGCGACCACTGAAAATCCGTCTTTTGAAGTAATTTCTCCACTTTTATCTCGTTCCGCGGTTTATATTTTAAAACCCCTTTCTTATCAAGCAATAGAAAAAATTTTACTTCGCGCCTTAAAAGACAAGGAGTTTGGTTTAGGAAAATTAAAACTTAGAATTACCAATAAAGCATTAGAGCGATTGATAAATTTTGCTGATGGAGACGCCAGAGCCGGCCTTAATGGTTTAGAATTTGTAGCAAATTACTTAAAAAACGAAACCGGAAAAATCATTAAAGCGGAAATGGTTTCTGAAATTCTAAAAGAGCATGCTTTGCGATATGATAAAAAAGGAGAAGAGCATTATAATTTAATTTCCGCTCTTCATAAAAGTATGAGGGATTCTAATCCGGATGCCGCTCTTTATTGGTTGGCACGGATGATTGAGTCAGGCGAAGATCCAAAATTTATCGCTCGACGAATGATTGTTTTTGCTTCTGAAGATATTGGCAATGCTGACCCGCAAGCAATTCAAGTGGCAACCGCGGTTGCTCAAGCAGTCCAATATGTTGGTTTGCCCGAAGCTCAGATTAATTTAGCCCAAGGGGTTACTTATTTAGCCACTGCGCCTAAAAGCAATGCTTCTTATGTTGCAATATTAAAAGCAAAAGAAGACGCTAAAAAAGGTTCTTTTGGCGTGCCGTTACATTTGAGAAACGCAACCACTTCTTTAATGAAAAAAATCGGTTATGGAAAGGATAAAAAATCAGATCAAACCCATTTTCCAAAAGAAATTGGTGAAAAGAAATATTATAATCCGTAAAATTGTGTTTATTGAAATATTTTAGATAAAATGTTAAAATAAAAATAGATTATGAATCAAAAAATTCCCTTTAAAAAAGTTGTTGAAAAAATATTAAGCCCTAACGAAGAAATTAAATATCAATTTTCTATTGGAGAAAGATATTTAAAAATAAAAAAAATCATTACAATTCTAATGGGATCTATAATATTATTAATAATCGGCCTTTTTTTATACTTTCAATTTGGATTCGGTATAATTACTATTGAATTAATTATAACAACTATTGAAATAGCGATGATAAATATTATCTTAGTGCTTATAGCTTGTTTGGTTTTATTAATAGGATTTTCTTTTTTTTATTTTGACTGGCTTTTAAAAAGATTAAATATCTATATTATCACCAACAAAAGAATTATTATTCATAAAGGGTGGTTTAGTACTGATTTGAAAAGCATCGGTTTTGAACAAATTGCTGATATTAAAATACTTCAGTCATTTTTCGAAAAAATATTTTTTAAAACAGGCACTTTAAAAATTGATACTGCCGGAACAAATGAGGTTGCAATTATTCTTTATCACATTGAAAACCCTTATCAAATAAAAACAAAAATTATTGATATAAAATATTCTTTATCGGGCAAAAATTAAAATTAAATTAATAAACTATATGATTTACATAATTGGTCATAAAAATCCAGACACAGATTCAATTGTTTCAACAATTGCTTATTCGTGGTATTTAAATAAAAAAGGAATAAAGGCATTGCCTGTTAGAAGTGGTGAAATTAATTCTGAGACAGAATTTGTTTTACAAAAATTTGAAATTCCGACCCCAATTTTGATACCAGAACACAGTGATCGAAAATTAATTTTAGTTGATCATAATGAAAAACAACAACAACCAGAAGGCGATTTTGAAATTTTAGAAATTTGGGACCATCACAAGTTTAATTTTTCTTATTCTGAGCCAATTCCTATTCGTTGTGAACCAATTGGCTCAACCGCCACTCTTTTAGCAAAAGAATTTTTTGCCCAAAAAATAGATATTCCTAAAAATATTGCCGGACTTTTAGCTTCAGCTATTTTATCAGATACAGTTATTTTTAAGTCCCCAACAACCACTCAAATAGATAAAGAAATTGCTGAAAAATTAAATGAATCATTAGGATTTAATTTAGAAGAATTTGGCAAAGAAATTAAAAAAGCCGGGATGAATCTTGATTTACCAATTAAAAAACTTATTTTAAGAGACCTGAAAGAATATAATTTTTCTAGTAAAAAAGTAGGCATTGGTCAATTAGAATTAGTAGAAATTGAAAAGTTTTTGGGAAAAAAACCAGAAATTTTAGAAGAAATGAAAAAAATTAAAGAAGAAGAAGAATATGATTCTTTAATTTTTGCCATCACTGATATCTTAAAAGAGGGGAGTGAGGTTTTTGTAATTGGCGAAGAAGAAAAAATAGAAAAGGCCTTTAATATAAAACTTCAAAATAACTCTTTCTGGAAAGATGGACTGATGTCTCGCAAAAAACAGATTGTCCCTCTTTTAGAGCATTTTTAACAAAAAAATGGCCGAGGACGACTCTCGACCATTTTTTTTAGTTAACAATATTTTGAGAATTACCATCAAGAAAAGAGATAATATTCTCAACAGTCGTTTCTCTAATTCTTTGGAGCGCTTCTTTAGAGTTAAAAGCATTATGGGGGGTAATAATTACATTTTCCATATCAATTAAAATCCGATTTTGCAGTAAAACCTTAAGATCTTCTTCTTTCGTCTCATATCCTTCTACTAAATCACAAACCCTATATTTATCAGAAGTAAAAATTTCTAATTCTTCTTTAATTGCTTTTTCTCCTTCTAAAACATCTAAACCAGCGCCAGCTAAATGTTTATCTTTTAATGCCATTAAAAGGGCTTCAGTTTCAATAATTCCTCCTCGGGCCGTGTTAATTAAAAGAGCTCCTTTTTTAATTTTATAAATATTGTTTTTGTTAATCAAATGATAAGTATGAGAATTAAGTGGAATGTGTAAAGTGATAATATCAGATTTTTTTAATAGTTCTTCTAAGTTTTTTACATATTTAAAGTTTAATCTCTCGGCTAATTTTTGGTCAGGATAAGCATCAAAAGCCAAAACCTTCATTTGAAACCCTTGGGCAATACTAATTACATAGCGACCGATATTTCCAGTTCCCACTACACCCAAAATCTTATTTTTTAAATCAGTCCCTTGCATTCCTTCTAAGGAAAAACAACCAGTTTCCTTTATTTGATCAAATGATTTAAAAATTTTTCTAGAAAGATTTAAAATTAAAGCAAAAGTATGTTCAGCAACAGTATTGTCACCATAGACCGGCACATTAGCCACTTTAATTTCTCTTTTTTTACACTCTTTAATATCTATATGGTCTACTCCAGTAGAACGAGTGGCAATCATTTTTAAGTTTGGAAAATGGGTAATAACTTTTTTATCAATTTTAGAACAAATAAATGGAGAGATAATTTCAAAATTATTTTGTTTTGGCAAACAATTAAAATCTACCTTTTCTTTTAAGAAAGTAATATTATATTTTTTTAACGCTTTTTTAAAATATGACTTATCTAGAGTCGTTGCTTCAAATAAGGCAATTTTTATTTTTGTTGACATAATTGATTTATTTTTTATTATATTTTATAATAACAGAAAGGGATAAAAAAATAAACCCCGTTGAATTCGCTTTGCGAGTATTCAATGGGGTAAAGGTCGAAAAATTGTTAATAAAATTAAATCTAAAAAATATGAAATACATCGGAAACATAGAAAGAGATACTAAAACAAATGAGAATTTTCGCAAGGTCTTAAACACAACCGAAAGATCTCAGTTAGTGGTAATGTCTTTACTTCCTGGAGAAGAAATAGGAATGGAAATTCATCCAGACACTGATCAATTTATTAGAATTGAAGAAGGAGAAGCAAAAGTCATTTTAGATGGGCAAGAAACAAAAATAGAAGATGATTTTGCTGTTATTATTCCAGCTGGCACAGAACATAATGTAATAAATATCGGAGATGAAGAATTAAAGCTTTACACGATTTATACACCGGCGCATCATCCAGCTGGAACAATTCATAAGACCAAAATAGAAGCTGATGCCAGCGAGGCAGAGCATCATCATTAAATATATGAAAAAATGTACGGGGTTAAACCCCGTACATTTTTTTATTGAAAAACGTTTATGCCAGAATTACCTGAAGTAACAATAATGGTTAATGGTTTAAAGAAAAAGGTTCTTAATAGAACCTTTGTTAATGTCTGGACAGATACAGAAAAACTATTTAAAAATGTTAGTTTTTTAACATTTGAAAAATCAATTAAAAACGCAAAAATAAAAGATGTTTATCGCAAAGGAAAAATAGTTTGCCTTGAATTAAATAATAACAAAATCATTTTTATTCATCCTAAAATGAGCGGCCATTTTTTAATTGGAAAATGGAAGCGAGTAGGAAATGTTTGGGAATCAGAGAAAAGAGGGGATTTAAGAGGTTTAAGGTTTATTCATTTAGTTTTTTGGTTAAATAATGGACTAATGATTGCTTTTTCTGATTTAAGAAAATTCGCTCGGATTGAATTGTGGGATAAAAAAGAAAGAGATAAAGCAAAAATAATCAAAGAATTAGGACCAGACGCCTTAGTTTTAACCCTAACTCAACTTGAAGAAATTTTAAAAAAATCTCAAAGAAAAATTAAGCAAATTTTAATGGAGCAAAAATTAATTGCCGGCATTGGCAATATCTACGCTGATGAAATTCTTTTTAAAGCCAAAATTCATCCTCTTAGAATAGGGGGTAGTTTAAATAAAAAAGAAGTTAAAAAAATTTATCAATCAATTAAACCAATCCTTAATAAGGCGATAAAACTCGGTGGGAGTAGCGTTTCAGATTTTTACAATTCAGAAGGGAATAAGGGTGAATTTCAGAACGAACTTAAGGTTTATCGCCGCCAAGGACAAAAATGTTTAATCTGTCGAGCAATAATTGAAAAACAAAAGATTACTGGTCGCTCAACCCATTTCTGTCCTAAATGCCAATGCCCAGCGGGGTCAGACCCAGCTAGCGGGGTCTGACCCCGAGCAATATTACCATTGCTATTTTTTCTTCTCTTTGTTATTATAAAAAAATATGGAACAATTTTTAATGCAAAATCAATGGATTATTTTTTTAATAATTCTTTGGGTTTTACCATGGAAAGGAGTAGCACTTTGGAAATCAGCCAGAAATTCTCATAAATGGTGGTTTATAGTTCTATTAATCACCAATACAATGGCGATTTTAGAGATTATCTATATCTTCTTTTTTAGCAAAAAGAAGATTAAAGAAAAAGAGATTGCCCTAAAATAATAATATAAAAACTATCTAATTATGAACTATCTATACAGCAAATCTAAAGTAATTTATTTAATTTTAGGATTGGTTGGTGTTGCCGTTATTGCTGTTTTAATAATAAACAGAGTAGCAATTGAACCAAAAATTAAGCTAGAAGCAAAAATTATTGCTCCTACTGTTACAAAAATGGAAGAAACAATAAGTGAGCCATTAGTTATTACTTCTGTTGTTTTTGAAACAAACAGGGGAAATATTAAAGTTGGGCTTTTTGATGAACATCGACCAATTACAGTTGGTAATTTTCTCTCATTAGTAGAAAAAAATTTTTATGATGGATTGATATTTCATAGAGTTATTGATGGTTTTATGATTCAAGGAGGCTGTCCGTATGGAACAGGTTTTGGTGGGCCAGGACATACAATCCTTGATGAACTTAAGTCAGAAAATAAAAATAATAGGGGAACAATATCAATGGCAAACGCTGGGCCAAATACTGGCGGAAGTCAATTCTTTATTAACCTTGTTGATAATAATTTTCTTGATACTCGCCATTCTGTTTTTGGAAAAGTTATTGAAGGAATGGAAATTGTTGATGCTATTGGTCAAGTTAAAACTGACCCAGAAGATCGCCCAACTGAAGATGTAA
>Ga0136715_1000030_pt1 | contig 27576 bp, 29 predicted proteins | sample SedPBSmetaG_FD_104916 | JGI IMG/M metagenome (GOLD analysis project Ga0136715, IMG submission 104916) | Freshwater sediment bacterial and archeal communities from Indian Creek, Illinois, USA to study Microbial Dark Matter (Phase II) -... | ecosystem: Environmental > Aquatic > Freshwater > Creek...
CCATCACGAATATCAAGATAGATATCCGGCTCAAAACCGGCCAGCTTCAGGACTCTGGGAACCTTATATCTGCTGGAGAAAGTGCGGCGGTAAGGATCTGACCATTTTCTTTACGGTCTGGAACAATAGAATCAATAATAGCTTTAATGTTCATCCTCTCTAACAACGGTTTGATCAGGTATAAAGAACCAAGGATCTTTTCTTCTTTGAACTTGAACACTTTAGCCGGCCGAGAATTAAAACTTTTAAAAGAAAAAAATCAAGGGCGGCAGCACGAAAGGCGCGAAAAAGGGAGTTGAAATGGCTCTTGCCATGCAAATAAATGGGTTGCGGCCTTCACACATTATCGGTATTATGTTGAGGTAGGGAAATTATCCTGGAGAAACGTCAGATTACAAAAAAAAGGGGAGAAGTTCATCTTGACAGAGTTACTCTTTATCCTTGGCCTGCTATTTTTAATTGCCGGTGCGGAATTACTGGTCAGAGGCGCCTCCAGGCTTGCCGCCGCCGCCGGTGTCACCCCCTTGATTATCGGCCTTACCGTAGTGGCTTTCGGGACAAGCTTTCCTGAGCTGGCAGTCAGTATGATGTCGGCCATGTCCGGCCACGCCGACCTCGCGCTCGGCAACGTGATCGGCAGCAACATTTTTAACGTTCTGTTTATCCTGGGGCTATCCGCCATGATTGTCCCGCTTGTTGTCTCCCGGCAACTGGTTTGGCTTGATGTGCCGCTGATGATTGCCGTCTCCGTCCTGACCCTGCTTATTAGCCTGGACGGGAAGATCGGCCGGCTTGACGGCTTCCTGCTGGTGACAGGCCTGGTGGGCTACACGACCTTTCTATTTTACCATAACAAGCGAAACAACAAGCAGACAGCAGGAAACCATAAGGAAACAACTCTACAAAACCCCACTTCAAGATTAAGATCACACGCCGCCAATGTTTTTTCCATTGTCAGCGGACTTATCCTGCTGGTCGCTGGCTCACAGTGGCTGATCGACGGAGCGATTGTATTTGCCTCGCGTCTTGCTGTCAGTGAGATGGTAATCGGCTTGACAATTGTGGCGGCAGGAACATCCTTGCCGGAAGCCGCCACCTCGATAGTTGCCGGCATCCGCGGGGAGCGTGATATTGCCGTCGGGAACGTTGTCGGCAGTAATATCTTTAACATACTTGCGGTCTTGGGCCTGTCCAGCCTGTTTTCCCCGGACGGGATCATTGTTGCGCCGGCTGCGCTTAGATTTGATATTCCGATCATGATTGCCGTAGCCGTTGCCTGCCTGCCGATTTTTTTTACCGGACACCTCATCGCGCGCTGGGAAGGATTCTTGTTTTTTGGCTATTACGCAGCGTACACAATATATCTTATCCTCTTTGCCAGCGCACACAGCGCCCTGCCGGCTTTCAGCAGGGTAATGCTTATGTACGTTATCCCGCTGACGGCGCTGACCATCCTTATCATGTTTATTCGTGCCATACGTAACGGCAACCGGAACAATTAGAAACACAGGGGGACGGTTAGATAATTCCCTACAAGTGCATGATCGCGATGCTTCTTTGCAAGTGGCTTTTTCTGCAAAAGTGCTTCCGGGACATCTTCAAACAAAGCCATCTTATAGCCGCGCTTTTTCATCAGCTTGTAGTCCTTGCGGAATTGCGTGGTCGTTTTTAAAGTCAACATTCGCGGTCAAGCTCATCGAACAGTTCGCGAGCCGAAGTGTAGGATTTCGTCGGGATTTTCCCGCTGGTAATATTCCTTGCTTCCTGCATTGCTGCTTCGGTTTCAACATTAAAACCAGGCTGCTTCATATCAAAGGGCAGGCCACCCACCATTAAAGACTGATGCAGGAAAATATTTACTGCATCGGATACAGTAATGCCAAAACTGGCAAAAAGCTGTTCCGCTCTAGCTTTTGTTTCTAGGTCAATGCGAATGTTGATGTTTGAAGTTTTTGCCATAAGTTCACCTCCTTGCCCTAATCATACCACATTCTATGCACAATAACGATACAATGTAAAACATTTTCTGAAGCAGCTTTAATTTGCTTGAGTTTCTGTTATAATAGCAGCAGGCTGAACGGTTGATTGCGGCTTCGACAACCGGCATACGGCGCAAGCGGACTAATAGAGGTGTTAGGTAAGCAGATGAGCGGAGAAATAACGGCAAAAGAAGCAACGCGGCTGACCAATCCTGTCTTTATCGACCTGCGCTCTCCTGCGGAGTACAGCAAAGGCTCTATTCCCGGTGCGGTTAATATTCCCCTTTTTGATGACCGGGAACGGGAAATCATCGGCACCGCCTATAAGCATGACCAACAGCAAGCGCGCTCCCGGGGGGTTGCCTTTGCTTCATCGAAATTACCCCATCTTTGCGCCGCCATAGAAGAACTCGGGCAAAAAGGGACACCGGTGCTCTTTTGCTGGCGGGGCGGACAGCGCAGTAAGGTTCTCTATGAGCTCCTGCGTTCACTGGAGATAGAGGTCTTTCGCCTGGAGGGAGGCTATAAAGCCTACCGCCGGTTCATCCTGGATCTCCTCAGCGGTTACGTGCTGCAAAAGCCCGTCTATCTGCTCAACGGACTTACAGGGGTAGGCAAAACAGCAGTTTTACAGCTGCTGCAGGAGATGGATTGTCCGGCAATCAACCTGGAGGGATTGGCAATGCATCGCGGTTCTCTTTTTGGGCACCTGGGTCTGGCAACGCAACGTGCGCAGAAAGATTTTGACGCCCTGTTATTAAAGCGCTTAAGCGAGCTGGATGACTCCGATTATCTTTTGCTGGAGGGTGAAGGTAAAAGGATTGGCCCCGTTTACCTTCCCGATTTTCTTTTTAAAGCCATGCAGCAGGGCAAGCATATTTTACTGACAGCGCCGCTGCCGGTGCGTGTAAAGCGCATTCTTGATGATTACACTCCCCAAAATGAAGAAGAGCACCTGGAGGTGAGGAAAGCCATCCTTGGACTGGAAAAGTATGTGGGAAAACAGGCTGTCCTGCTTTTACTGCAGTTTTTGGACGAAGCAAACTACAAAGAGCTGGTAAGCTGGCTCTGCCTCAACTATTATGACCGCCTTTACGATGATGCCAACCCGCACAAAAAAAGCTTCGTCCTCACGGTGGACAGCAGCAATCTGCTGCGGGCGGCCGAAACAATCCAAAAATATATCGGCGCACAGCAACATGCCGGAACAACATGTCAGGCTGTATGCCAAATAAAAAAAATGGACCCATCATTAAACGGAAGGGAGTTTATGTATCAATGAGTGTTTATAACCATGCCCACGTTTTGGCTAAGGCGATTAAAGGAACAGCTGAGTTTAAAAATTTTCTGAAGGCAAAAGAAAAACTGAACCAAGATAAGAGCGCAAAGGAGATGCTCGCCGACTTCCGTAAAGCCCAGTGGGAACTGCAAAAGCAGAAAATGAGCGGCCTGGAGATCGCGCCGGAACAGGAAAAACGCCTCTCGTATTTGCTGGAAATTATTGGCCTCAACCTCGTGGTTAAGGATTTTCTGGAAGCGGAATATCGTTTCAGCGTTATGGTCACAGATATTCAGAAGATTATCGGAGAAGTCATGGAACCGCTGTTGACAGCGGATTTACCGGATAATTTTCCGGACCAGCCACCTGCTGCAGCCCCGGGAGAAGAAGAAAACCAATTATAAAAGATTACTTCACTTTTTGCTGGCTTTCCACAGCTTTGGCACCGGCTTCTTCCTGTTCGGCGCGGAAAAAGTTGTCATAGACCGTCAAACTAAGGAGCAGTACCAGCAAAAACATCAAAGGAATCAGGCTAAGAATTAACTTAGCTTCCTCATGATCATATGCTAAGGCAGAAATGATTATGACAGGGGAAGAATGACGCCGTTGATGTATGCGCCACCGTCAGGCTGCAGCAGCACATCCCGCACCTGCCCGCGCAGGTCCGTGCCGGCAGAGGCGCGCACACGCAGGTACTGGGTGGTGAGCCCCTCCAGGATCAGCAATTGTTGCCGGTCACCTGTCTCTTCTCCCACTATTTTTTCAAATAGGACGGGCAGGGTGCGGCCGAAAAATCTTTTCTGAAAATCCAGGGAGAGCTTTGCGCCCAGCTCCATCATGCTGCGGCTGCGCTCCTTTTTTACGGCAGGCGGGATGGCAGGCCCCATTTGTGCCGCCCGGGTGCCATGTCGCGGGGAAAAGGGAAATACGTGCAGCCGGCTGAAAGCACATTCCTGCACAAAAGCAAAGGTTTTTTGAAAATGCCTTTCTTCTTCTCCGGGAAAGCCTACAATAATATCGGTGCTGATTGCCAGGCCGGGGATAGCGGTGCGCAGCTCGTCAAGCAGCCGGCGGAAATATGCGGTATCGTATTGTCGTTTCATGCGGTGTAAGATTGTATCGTCCCCGCTCTGCAGGGGAATATGCAGGTGCCGGCAGATACTGTCCGCAGCGGCAATAACAGAGATTAACGGATCGTTGAAATCCGCAGGTTCCAGGGAGCTGAGGCGGATACGCTGCAGACCGGGCAGGCAAACCGCTTCCTCCAGCAAAGCGGCAAGACTTGAAGGGGGATGCAGATCGACGCCGTAAAGTCCCAGATGGATACCTGTCAGCACCACTTCCCGGTAGCCGGCTGCGCCGATCTCCCGCAGCTTTCCCAGAACATGGCGGGGCGGCAGGCTGCGCAGGGGTCCCCGGGCCAAGGGTACTATACAATAACTGCAGCAGCGGTCACATCCATCCTGAATCTTGAGAAAAGCCCTCGTTCTGCCCTGCTCCGGTGTCCAGGGCATCTCTTCAAAGCCGGTGTGACGCGCATAAGGCTTGATCGGCGGTTCTATCTCCTCACCCAGTAGTCTGCGCTTAATCAGGCCGGGTAATAAGAGACGCTGCGCTGTGCCGGCAAGCAGATCCACACCGGGAATGGCGGCCACCGCAGCAGGATCAACCTGGGGATAACAGCCGCACGCCACGATCAGGGACTGAGGATTTTGCCGTTTGACCCGGCGAATCAACTGCCGCGCTTTACGATCGGCCTGGTGAGTTACGGTACAGGTATTGATTACATAAATATCGGCAGCAGCATCAGCCGCAACCGGCACAAAACCCTCCCGGCGGAATTGCTCCCGCAGCGCTTCTGTATCATAATAATTAACTTTGCAGCCGAGAGTGTGGAATGCCACCCTGGGAGATGCAACGTCTTTGGCGCTGTTATTGTTGTTATTATGCAAATCCATCTTTTTTTGCGCGGGGGGCCGTGCGCCCGCGCCTGGACTCCCTAAAATTAAAATTCTTGATTGGTTACATCAACCAAGGTCGCCCCACAGGGCCATAATTATCGAAAGGACTGCCAGGGGGGCTGTCTGTGCGCTTAATATCCGTGGGCCAAGGCTGACCGGATACACCGGGGCAAGTTCTTTCAGCTTTGCTATCTCCGCACAGGAGATCCCTCCCTCCGGCCCGGTAAAGATGAGGACCTCCCGTGGCGGGACGGCAATACTCTGCAGCAGCGCAAGCAGTCCCCTTTCCCTTTCCCCTTCCCAAGGGACAATAACCAGATCCTTCGCCGCAAGTAAGGCCGGGAGTTCAGAAAAATCCAGTGGATGGTGGATCCGCGGCAGGTAACTCCGCCGGCAAACAGACGCGGCAGCCATGGCAATTTTTTGCCAGCGGGCCGCTTTTTCCTCCCTTTTCGCCGCCGGCAGCTGCACCACAGTGCGGCTGGTCAGGACAGGGATAATCTCTTTTACGCCAAGTTCCACCGCCCCCCGCACCATCTGGTCCATTTTTTCACCCTTGGTGACCGCCGCCAGCAGGGTAATATGGAGCGGTGGCTCATTGTGCTGCACCAGTTCTTCCAAGAGGAATGCCTGGATACCCTGCGCAGCTGTACCCTCCAGGTGGGCCCGCCAGGCTCGGCCCCGGCCGTCGCTCAAAAACAAAAAATCGCCTTCCCGCAGCCGCAGGGCGCGTATATGCCGCACCGTTTCCCTGTCCAGGCAAACGGGATTGTTTTGCAGTTCCGAAGGTGAAAGAAATAACCATGCTTCCGACACAATCCGGCTCCTAAAAATTGAGGCGGCCTTTATTTGCCGCCCAGAGTATCTTTCACGCGATCAAAAAAACCTTTTTCCTCTGAAGGAGATAGTTTTGCCCCTCCCGCCTCCGCAAATTCAAGCAGGATTTTTTTCTGGCGGCTGTTAAGGCGCCGCGGCACCTCAACATTTACTTTGACCAGCAAGTCGCCCCGGCCGAAAGAGCGCAAACGGGGCACTCCTTTGCCTTTAAGGCGGAAGAGGGTACCGCTCTGTGTTCCTTCGGGAATATGCAACTTGGCTGCATCATCAATGGTTTTCACCTTTGCTTCTCCGCCCAAGGCGGCGTCCACAAAGCTAATGGAGATTTCACAGCCGAGATCATCCCCCTGGCGTTTAAAAACCAGGTGGGGAAGGATATGGATAATGACATAAAGATCGCCGTGCGGTCCGCCGCGCACCCCGCCCTCTCCTTCACCGCTGAGGCGCAGGCGGGAGCCTTCTTCAACACCTGCGGGAATCTTAACCTCAATTTTTCTCTCCCGGGTAACACGCCCCGCACCACGACAGTTGGGGCAGCGGTCTTTCACCACGCGCCCTTCGCCGCGACAGGATTCGCAGGTGCGGATATTCATGAAACTGCCAAACGCTGTATTGCGCACCACCTGCTGCTGGCCTGAACCGCCGCAGGCAGAGCAGGTAACGGGAGCGGAGCCGTCTCTGGCGCCGCTCCCGTTGCATTCAGGGCAGGCCTCCAGGCGGGGGACATTGATCGAAGTTTCTTTTCCCTTTACTACTTCTTCCAGGGTAATCTCCATATCGTAGCGCAGATCCGATCCCCGCTGCGGTCCGGCCTGCGGGCGCTGCCGGCGAGTCCCTGCAAACCCGCTGCCAAAGAAAGTTTCAAAGATATCCTCAATGCCGGAACCAAAGCCTCCCATCCCACCAAAACCACCCCCGCCAAATCCTTCCGGCTGGTGACCAACGCGGTCGTAGTAACTTCTTTTTTGCGGGTCGCTCAGGATATCGTAGGCTTCCTTAATTTCTTTAAACTGCGATTCCGTTTCCTTGTTCCCGTTATTCGCGTCGGGGTGGTACTGCCGGGCCAGACGGCGGTAGGCTTTTTTTATCTCCTCCGGCCCGGCATCCCTGCTTACCCCCAGCGCCTCATAATAATCCCGTTTCGCCATTAAGCTCTCGCCCCTTCACCGATCAGCCCCATATCTACTTTTTGTCTTCGTCGTCAACCACTTCATAGTCGGCATCCACCACGCCGTCGTCGCCTGCCCCGCCGCCGGCCCGGCCCTGTTCGCCAGTCCCGCCGGCTGATGTGCTGCCGGCCGCCGCCTCCTGCTCCTTGCGCACCTGCTCGTATAAGTTGGAGGATACCTGATGCAAATTATTGCTCAGCTTTTCTGAGGCGGTCTTGATCCGCGAAATATCATCGCCAGCCACCGCGTCTTTTAGTTCCTGAATGGCTTTCTGCACATCTTCCTTCTTATCCCCGCCGATCTTGTCGCCAAGATCCCGCAGCGTCTTTTCCGAAGAGTAGATGAGAGTGTCTGCCTGATTGCGGGTTTCTGCCAGTTCTTTACGCTTTTTATCTTCTTCGGCAAATTTTTTCGATGTGTTGACCATACGCTCAATCTCTTCGCTGCTCAGGCCTGAAGAAGCAGTAATCGTGACTTTCTGCTCTTTGCCCGTGGCCAGATCCTTGGCCAATACATTAACTATACCATTGGCATCAATATCAAAAGATACTTCAATCTGCGGCACACCCCGCGGCGCCGGAGGAATACCGTCAAGGATAAAACGCCCCAGAGTCTTATTATCCGCGGCCATGGGGCGTTCACCCTGCAGCACATGGATCTCCACACTGGTTTGGCTGTCGGCTGCAGTGGAAAAGATTTGTTTCTTGGAAGTAGGAATGGTCGTATTCCGTTCAATAATCCCGGTAAAGACACCGCCCAGCGTCTCGATACCCAGGGAGAGGGGTGTGACATCCAATAGGAGCACATCCTTCACCTCACCGGAGAGAACTCCGGCTTGAATGGCTGCGCCCAGGGCTACCACCTCATCGGGATTAACCCCCTTGTGCGGTTCTTTGTTCAGGATATCCTTTATCACTTTCTGCACATAAGGAATACGGGTGGATCCACCTACGAGGATGACCCTGTCGATCTCTTTCGGATCGAGCCCCGAATCGGAGAGGGCCTGCTTCATTGGCCCCACCGTTTTGTCCACCAGATCAGCGATAAGGTCTTCTAACTTCGCACGGGTAAGGTTAATATCCAAATGCTTTGGCCCGTCAGCCGTGGCAGTGATAAAGGGCAGGTTAATATTGGCCGTAGTCACGCTGGAAAGCTCAATTTTCGCTTTCTCCCCCGCATCCTTCAAGCGCTGCACAGCCATGCGATCTTTACTCAGATCCACGCCCGTCTCCTTCTTGAATTCGGCAATCAGGTAATCAATGATGCGCTGGTCAAAGTCATCACCGCCAAGGCGGTTGTTGCCGCTGGTCGCCTTTACCTCAAACACGCCATCGCCCAGTTCAAGGATGGATACGTCAAATGTCCCGCCGCCCAGGTCATAGACAAGAATCGTATGATCTTCACCTTTATCCAGGCCGTAAGCGAGCGCGGCAGCTGTGGGCTCATTGATAATGCGCAGCACCTCCAGGCCGGCAATCTTACCGGCATCTTTCGTGGCCTGGCGCTGGCTGTCGCTGAAATAAGCCGGCACGGTGATGACTGCCTTGGTTACTTTTTCACCAAGATAACTCTCCGCATCCACCTTGAGCTTCTGTAAAATCATAGCGGAGATCTCCGGGGGACCATAGTTCTTACCATCTATTTTAACAGTAAAGCTGGTGCCCATTTCCCTTTTTATGGAGGCAATAGTGCGGTCCGGGTTGGTAATGGACTGCCTTTTAGCCACCTGGCCGACAATTCTTTCTCCTTCCTTGGTAAAAGCTACCACTGAAGGGGTCAATCTGCTGCCCTCCGCATTGGAAATAATTTCCGGCGCGCCACCTTCCAATACGGCAATGACAGAGTTGGTAGTTCCGAGGTCAATACCTACTACTTTTGACATATTTTACCCTCCTTCTCCACAATCTTTTGTTTTTATAACCTATTATTCTTTAACAGCTACCTTAACCATGCTGGGCCGCAAAACACGATCCTTGATCATATAACCTTTTTGCAGCTCATCCACAACGGTGTCGGGTGCGTGATCGCTGCTTTCTTCGCGCATTACCGCTTCGTGGTATGCGGGATCGAATGTTTTTCCTTTGCACTCAATCGCTTTAACACCCTCTTTTTCCAGTAAATCCTTAAACTGTCTGGTAATCATGACTATACCTTCAACAAGACCTTGCGAACACGTCTCCGTGGAAACACATGCCCGCTCCAGATTATCAATCACCGGCAGCAGGCGGCATACCAGATCAAAAGCGGCATAGTCAACCATTTCTTCCTTCTCTGCCCTGGTACGTTTGCGGAAATTATCAAAGTCCGCCTGCAGGCGCAGCAGCCTGTGCATCAGTTCCTCTTTTTCCTGTTCCAGTATGTCAATTTGGCGGCGCAACATATCCAACTCCCCAACTTCACACTGAACAGCAGCTGCGGCGGGCGTCTCTTTTTCCCCGTTTACCTGCTCCCGCGTTTGTTCCTGCTTTTTATTTATCTGCTCCCGTTCTTTGCTGCCGCAACAAGCATCATTGCTCTTGCCCAATATATTCACTCCTTTCTCCCCTTTCTCCATGTTTCACCAGGCAAAATGGCTGTTAAAGCTTTTCAAACTGGCCGACAACCTGGCGCAGTACCGCCACCACCCGGGGGTATTCCATGCGCGTGGGGCCGAGGATACCGATGGTTCCCACCACTTCTTTGCCTAGACAGTATGTGGTCATTACCAGACTGCATTCCTGCACCTCTTCCAGAATGTTTTCCCTGCCTATTTTAATGATAATACCTTCAATGCCGGCCAACGGCCTGGCCAGCAGGTTTGCCAGCAGGGAATGCTGTTCAAAGAGAGAAATCAAGGATTTTATTTTTTCAATGTTGCCGAATTCCGGCTGGTTAAAAATATTGGTTATCCCCCCGAGAAAAACCCGGCTTTCATCTTCTGCCAGAGATTCCTCCAACAGAGTGAACGTAGTTTCCAGAAAATTGATATGGTGATAGAGATCACGCCGCAACTCCCTGATGAGCTTTGCCGTAATCTTGTCTATGGTCAAACCTTCCAGACGCTGATTGAGGTAGGAAACGATACGGGCCAGTTCATTCTGGGAAAGGGCCTGGGGAAGGTTGATTAATTTGTTTTTTATCACACCCGTATCAGCAAGCAGCACCAGCAAACCCCTTTGCCTGTCGATGGGCATAATCTGCAACTTTTTAAAAGCACTTTTCTTAAGACCCGGACCGAGAATAAGAGATGTGTAGTTGGTAAGGGATGATATAAGCTGCGAAGCCTGCCGGATAAGCGTTTCAACCTCCTGCATTTTCTCGTAAGAGAAAATGCTGCAGATATGACTTTTATCCTCTTCATCCAATCGCTCTTCCTGCATCAGTTCATCCACGAAATAACGGTATCCTTTTTGGGAAGGAATCCTGCCGGCGGAAGTATGGGGTTGGAGCAGGTAATTCATCTCTTCAAGATCAGCCATCTCGTTGCGGATGGTAGCCGAACTGAAACCCATCTTGTAACGCCGGGCAATTGTGCGGGAACCGACAGGCTGGGCCGTTTTAACATAATCTTTTACCACAGCGCTTAAAATTTCCATTTTTCGCGTGCTCAGCCCCATACTTTTCCCCCCTCGTTAGCCTATGCTATAAATTAGCACTCTATATCTTAGAGTGCTAACCACCTTCCTTAACAATACCACCGTCCCGGCTGTTTGTCAAGATTTCGTTTCCAAAAATTCTTCAATCTGGCCGGCAGCAAAAGCAGCATGCAACACGCAGGATATCTATTTTTTTATCCTTTTGCGCTTTTGGCTTAAACTTAAAATGATTACGGTAGATTTCTTTCTGCCAGGAAGGATGGGCATTCTCCCGGAGCAAAAAAATCCCCCCTTTGAAATATCAACTCTACTATAGATATGAAAAGAGGGGGGTGGAATATGTTTATACAGTCAGGTTCTTTTCCCGGTAGTCGGCAATGGCTTTATGCAGAGCATCGGCAGCAAGGTTTGAACAATGGAGCTTGGCATCGGGGAGCCCTCCCAAATGCCCGGCCACATCCCAGTTCGTTATCGCCATCGCTTCATCCAGACTCTTTCCCTTGACCAGCTCAGTCAGCATGCTGCTGCTGGCAATGGCGGCGCCACAGCCGAAAGTGAGGAAACTTATATCGGTGATGCGGTCATCTTCCACCTTGATGAAGATCTTCATAATGTCTCCGCATTTCATATTCCCCACCTCGCCCACTCCGCTGGGATGAAGCATTTCACCGGCGTTGCGCGGGTTTTGGAAATGGTCCATTATTTTTTCGTTGTACATGTTGCAGCCTCTCCTCCTACGTACAGCTACTTTTTATCTCCCGGCGATAATTTTTATATAAAAAAGACATCTCGCGCAACCTGGCCACACTCTCCTGCAATGTCTTCACCGTATAATCGAGCTCTTCCAGCGTATTACCGTGTCCTAGCGTGAAACGGAGCGAACCGTGGGCAAGCTGATGTTCCAGACCACAGGCCAGAAGCACATGGGACGCTTCGAGAGAACCGGATGTACAGGCAGAGCCGCTGGACGCGGCGATTCCTTTAAGGTCAAGATCCAAAAGCAGCGATTCACCCTCCACAAAGCGCACGCTTATATTCACATTGCCCGGCAGCCGCTGCACAGGATGCCCGTTAAGATACACCTCCTCAATTTTTTCCGTCAACCCGGCAAGAAAGTAATCCCGCATCTTAAGCAGTGCCGCGCTTTTTGCGGGGACATCCGCAGTGGCTATTTCGATGGCCTTGGCCAGACCAACAATAGCGGGAAGGTTCTCCGTCCCGGGGCGAATTTTCCGCTCCTGCCCGCCACCATGTATAAGCTTACTCAGTTTTGTTTTGCGCCGCACATAAAGAACGCCTATCCCTTTCGGACCATAAAACTTGTGGGCGGAGATGGATAGGAGATCCACGGGCAGCTCCCGCAGATCCAGTGGGATATTGCCAATTGCCTGTACCGCATCTGTATGAAAGTAAACGCCCATTTCCCGGCAGATGGAGGCAAGCGGTGCGATGGGCTGCAGCGTGCCAATCTCATTATTGGCTGTCATAATCGTAACAAGCACAGTGTCATCTCTGATTGCCTTGCGCAGATCATCCGGGTCCACCATGCCATAGTGATCTACAGGCAGCACCGTTACCGCGTAACCTTTATTGCCCAGAGCGTTAACCGTATCCAGTACAGCGTGGTGCTCCACTGCGCTGGTAATGAGGTGCCTGCCCCGGGAAGCCAGTGCTTCAGCCACACCCTGTATCGCCAGGTTGTTCGCTTCCGTGCCTCCGGAGGTAAAGATTATCTCCTCCGGTGCGGCGCCCAAGGCCTCGGCCGTTTTTTCCCGGCTTTCGTCCAGGGCGCGGCGCGCCTCCCGGCCAAAGGAATGAATGCTGGAGGGATTGCCGAAAGCCTCAGAATAGTACGGCAGCATGACTGGCAGCACATCTCTATGCAGAGGCGTGGTGGCGCCATGATCCAGGTATATCCTTTTCAAATTCTAATGCCTCCTTGCCTTAAAGATTTTATTTTTTGCCGTTTCATTGTTTCCAATTAAGCATATCCTGCAGTGTTATACCGTCAAGGAGCTGATTAATATGATCCCGCAGTTTCAGCCAGAGATTGCGGGCCAGGCAGCTGTTGCTCTTGCCGCAGCGGCAGTCATCCTCATTCCCTTCGTCAGAAACACAGTCCACCGGGGTTATCGGTCCGTCCAGCACGCGGATGATATCACCCACATAGATTGACTGGGGAGGCGAGGCCAGCGTATAGCCCCCTTTTACTCCACGATTACTGCGGATAAGGCCGCTGCGCCGCAGTCTGGCGAAGATCTGCTCCAGGTACTGCTGCGAAATATCCTCCGCAGAAGCAATACTGCTTAAAGGAATAAAGCCCTGATGATAATTAAGGGCCAGATGTATCATTGCCCGCACACCGTACTCGCCCCGCGAAGAGAGACGCATTATCTTACCTCCTTAAGCAACCCACCACGGCCATTGGATAAAGCATACTAAAATACTCTGGATTTTCTGAAAAAAATAAAAACATCCTGCATGCCCCGGATACCCAATACTCCGGAAACTCGGGCGGCCAAATCCTGATCGGCCCGGTCGGCTTTTACAAAATGTTAGCATAGATGAAATTAACCGTCAAGACCAAAAAAGAATAATTGGGGACGGGTTCATATTTTGGATCTGCTTTGCGGAACGGTCGTAGGGGCGGGTCTTTTGTGCCTGCCCGCAGCCGTTCCCTACAGGGGCGGCAGCCCAACGGAACGGTTGCGGTAAGCCACCGCAAAGGCAAGAGCCCAAGGGCCGTCGTGGGCCAGGGAAACAGCTACCCCGGCGATCTTATGCCGTCGTGCTATGCCCGCGGCTGCCCCAAGTAGACGCACCACCGGTTCGCCTTTTTTCCCCTGCAGGATCTCCAGCTCGCTCCAGCGGACAGGCCCAATACCGCAGCCCAGAGCCTTGGCCACCGCCTCCTTGGCGGCAAAGCGTGCCGCCAGGGATGTTAGAGGGTAGCCCCTTTCCGCCAGGGCGGCGCGCTCCCGCGCTGAATAGATGCGTTGCAGAAAACGGGCAGGCCGGCGGCGGTAGGCCCTGGCCACCCGTTTGACACGTATTAAGTCCACTCCCACCCCGGCGACAGGTCCTTTCAGATGTTGCGGTATCTCCAAGGTCGCTTCCTCCCTAAAAAAATTACCCGGGCACCTTTGCGTTTGTTCTATCACAGCGGAATATTTTAAACATCCCGCCGATTTTGACGCGCAATGAGGGAGGCAAAAACGCCGGCGCCAAAACCGTTGTCAATGTTTACTACGGCAAGACCCGGCGAACAGCTCTGCAGCATGGTCAAAAGCCCGGCCACACCGTCTTTGCCCATGCCATATCCTACAGAGGTAGGCACGCCTACGACCGGCACACTGACGTGGCTGGAGACGACAATCGGCAGCACCGCATCCATCCCGGCCACTACCACGATGACAGACACCCTGCGCTCCAGCATCTCCGTCAACGGCTCGTAGAGGCGGTGTATTCCAGCCACCCCCACATCATAGGCTTTAATTACCTCGCAGCCCATCACCCCGGCGGTAACAACAACTTCTTCCGCCACACCCAGATCAGCCGTCCCGGCCGCCAGGACGCCGATTCGGCCTGTTTTTTCAAATAGATGACCGCGGCGCTTGAGCAGACAGGTTCGTGCCTGGCGGTTAATTTCCAGGTCGTATCCTTCCGGAACGTTTTTCTCCAAAGCAGCCAGGTCGCTGTCCTTTGCTCTGGTAACCAGGGCATAGCCGCTCGTTTCCGCCATGGCCAGTGCCAGCCGGCACACATCTTCCGTCGATTTGTCCTGCGCCAGGATCGCTTCCGGCGCTCCGGTGCGGACGGGTCGGTTGACATCAAGCCTGGCTACTTCGCATATTCTTTTAATATGCAGCACGTCAAGTTTCTGCTTGGCCGTTTCCAAGTCAATCTCCCCGCGCAGCAGGGCATGCAAAATATTATCCATTAGCCTGTCCCCCTTATTATTCCATAATTTCGCAAGGATTACGCATATAGAAAGAGAATTATCTTTATTGTTTATATATTATTACATGGAGGTTTGTGAGATGGAATCACCAAATCTTTTGTTCGCCTTTGCCCTTACCATATTTGCCGGCCTGGCCACCGGAATAGGCGGCGCCATGGGATTTTTTGCAAAGCGGACCAATGTGAAATTCTTATCTGTCGCCCTGGGTTTTTCAGCCGGCGTAATGATCTACCTGTCTTTTGTGGAGATATTAGCTAAGGGCAAGGAATCGCTCATCTCTCTTTTAACGGAAACTCCAGGCACATTTTTGGCACTTGTATCCTTCTTTGGCGGAATGCTGCTTATAGCCGTCATTGACAAACTGGTGCCAACATTTGAGAACCCCCATAGCATGCACAAGCTGGAAGAAATTGACGCATTACAGGAAAATACCGGGCTGGTGCGCACAGGTGTATTAACGGCAGTGGCCATAGCCATACATAACTTTCCGGAAGGTTTGGCCACCTTCACAGCTGCAATCTACGATCCGCATTTAGGAGTGCCTATTGCCCTGGCCATCGCCATACATAATATTCCGGAGGGCATCGCCGTATATATACCCATATATTATGGCACCGGCAGCAAGAAAAAAGCTTTCCTTTATTCATTCGTTTCGGGGCTTTCCGAACCGCTTGGGGCTTTAATAGGATTTATGCTTTTAGGCCGTTTCTTCAATGAATTAACTTTCGGCATAACTTTTGCCATTGTAGCGGGAATTATGATTTTTATTTCCCTTGACCAGCTTCTTCCAGCCTCCGCAAAGTATGGCGAACACCATTTATCCATCTATGGTCTGCTGGCCGGTATGGTAGTAATGGCGGTCAGCTTGTTATTGTTTATGTAGCAGCGGAGCTTAGCAGTTCGACCCTGCTGCCGCTGCGAATATCAAAGAGTCCCTCTTCACAGATGCGGATAAAGGGAATGGCCGGGGAGGTAAGCGTCATCATGGTTAAATGGGTATTGGCAAATGGAGCGCCGAGCGCAGCAGCGGACTGTTGAAATTCTTTGCAGCTGCGGAGAACCTCTTCCATAGGGGCATCGCTTATGTTGCCCCCGATCGGCAGGGGTATTTCGGCAATTACACGGCCGCCGGCGCAAACCACTGCCCCACCCCGCAGCTCCGCCACCCTGTTGACGGCCAGCGCCATATCGGCCTCATCTGCGCCGACAACGACGATATTGGTCAGATCCCAGGCCATGCTGGTGGCCATCGCCCCTTTTTTCAATTTAAACCCTGTGATCAGGCCCACAAATTGTTTACCCGGGTTGGCTAGAAAATCAATGCAGGAAACTTTAAGGAGATCCCTGGCGGGATCCGCCTTAAGCATTCCTCGGGATACGGGAACAGTAAAAAGGGCTTCCTTTGTCACAAGCTCCTCAACCTGGTCAATGACCCGGACCGTGACTGCATCAAAATGGTCAGGGATCGGGATCATAAAATGATCAGGCGTAAACTGCCCCGGCAGGCGGATGGATTGATATGCCCACCGGGGAAAAGTGTATTGCCGCGGCGGCACAAGCAGCTGTCCTCGCCGGGCGATCACTTTACCGTTGCTGATCACATGCTCCGCTTTGATGTTTCGCAGGTCCGGCAGGACAACCATATCGGCATATTTCCCGGGGGCAATCCCGCCAACCCGATCATCCATGTTCATGGATCTGGCAGGATTGATGGTAGCCATTTGGATGGCCGTGACAGGGTCAAAACCCAGGTCAACGGCCCTCTGCAGGACAGCTTCCATATACCCCGCTTCCGCCAGCCGCTCGGGGAAAACGCCGTCTGTAACCAGGACCAGCTGATGCAGGTCTATCCTCATATCTTTTATGGCGGCGATATCTTTTAAATCCTGACGCGTTTCCCCCTCCCTGACCTGGACATAGATACCTAAACGGAGCCTTTCCATTACTTCTTCCGCAGTTATGGGTTCGTGACAGGAAGATACTCCGGAGGCTACATAAGCGGCAAGTTTAGGCCCTTTGGCTCCGGCGGAATGTCCGGCAATTTTTTTCCCCGCTTTCAAGGTTCTTCCATTAATTCCATGATTCTTTCGTCCCCCGCAAGCACGGGCAGCCAGTATACCTCTCCCATCCCCAGAACATCATCCCGCTGCAGAAGCTTCCTGAACTGCTCCGGATTAATCGCCCGCGCCCCGGAGGCGGAGCTGACCGTAACCATGGGCGGAATCATGCCGAAGATCTTAACGGGCTGATCTTTGCAGGATTCAAGGTATGCAAGGATCCCCTGGCGCCCTAGGGGGAAAGAAATCTCGATCAGCTCCGTAACAATGGTAGTGGTGCCTCCCACCATAGCGTACCGCAGAAATTCGCTTACCGTAGTGTACAAATTTAAGTGGGCATGGGTATCAATAAAACCAGGAACGACATATTTACCTGCCGCGTCAATCACCTCTGTCTGCGGACCGATCGCGAGCTGTATCTCCTTTCCCACACAAGCTATGCGCTCTCCCTTAACAGCTATCCCCCACCCGGCCAGCAACTCGCCCGTATATACATTCACCAGTGTCCCGTTAACAATGGCCAAATCGGCCTGCTCCTGGCCCATAGCCGTCCTCATTAATGTCATCCTCTGCTGCATGTTCATCATTGCCACCTCACCTTGCGTGCACTGGGGACGGACCCTCTTGCACAGTTTGTTTTTCTTTCTTTCGTTGTCTATGCTTGTAAATCCTCTATCGTATCTGTCCCAATTTTTTTTCTTTTGACCGTTTGAGCTTATTATGTTATGCTGTTATTGGTGGCAACATCAAATTGGAGGCAGATATTTTTTAATGGATGAAAATCCCGGAGAATCGGGCGCAAGTAGCAAGCCGCTGCCGCGGCTTACGTATGGGGAAGTGAAGGAGAAAGATCTTTACTTTTCAAGGGCAATCTAGAACCCACGCCAAATGGGTTTATTGGTTGTCTTTTTTTATTTTTTTCCAGGTGGAGGTGTAAACCAAATTGTTTGCTGAATTATTGCTTTTATTATTGCTTATTTTTGTTAACGCCTTTTTTGCCGCATCTGAAATTGCCTTGATATCCCTAAATGATAACAAGATCAAAATGATGGCTGAAGAAGGCAATTATAAGGCTAAATTGCTGACAAGACTCTTAAGAGAACCGGGCAGGTTTCTTGCTACTATCCAGGTAGGGGTAACGCTGGCAGGTTTTCTGGCCAGTGCCTTTGCCGCGCAAAACTTTGCCGGCCCTTTGATTTATTTTATGAAAGCAGTAGGCGTTCCCGTTTCCGAAGCATGGCTTGAGGGTATAGCGGTGACTGCCATAACCTTGGTGCTCTCTTACTTCTCGTTGGTATTGGGCGAACTTGTACCAAAAAGGCTGGCCATGCAGAATGCCGAGCGTATCTCCATGTTTGTGGCCAGGCCGCTTAATATCTTGTCGGCTATGGCCTATCCTTTTGTCAGGTTGCTGACATTATCTGCCAATTTTTTTATCAGATTGTTTGGTTTTGATCCTCATGCCGAGGAGGCTAATGTTACGAAGGAAGAGATACGCCTGCTGGTAGATGTGGGAGAAGAAAAGGGGGTGATCGACCAAACTGAAAAAGAGATGATCTATAATGTATTTGAGTTTGACAACAAGCTGGTTTCGGAGATAATGACACACAGGATAGATATTGCAGGCATACCCCTATCCATTGAGTTAAGCGATCTCCTCAAGCTTCTTAACAGCGAAAAATTTACACGGTTCCCTGTATTTGAGTATGATATAGACAACATTGTAGGGATTCTGCATATAAAGGACATGATGAGATTTTTAGGAAATGGTGGCCGGCACCCTTTTGCCTTAAAAGAGACCATGAGGCGGCCTTATTTTGTGCCAACCTCCAAAAAAACCGATGAGTTATTTAAAGAACTGCAGAAACATAAGGTTCATATGGCCGTAGTGATCGATGAATACGGGGGAACGGCAGGGATCGTGACCATGGAGGACTTGATTGAGGAGATCATGGGCAATATCTTCGATGAATATGACGTGGAGGAGCCGGATATAGAAGAGCTGGACCAGAACACTTTCATCATCAACGGTTCGTTAAGTTTGGACGCGGTCAAAGATTTTTTTGACATTGAGCTCCCCATTGATGATTATGATACTTTAAGCGGCTTTATTGTCGGGCAATTGGGCAGGATACCCGATGAAAAAGACACGCCGGAGGTGGAATATTCCGGCATGGTCTTTAAAGTGGAAAAAGTTGAGGAGAAAAGAATACTAAAGGTCAGGGTATGCAGGACATAATGGCTGTCATTCCCCCGACCAGATTATAAACATGCTGGTATCCCGCGCAGACAAAAAATCAGCAGCTAATAATTTTCAATAAATTTCATTGCGTTTCATTAGCAAATTGCAGGCTTGAAGGAAAGGTGGTATAAGGAAAAAGGGAGGAAAGATATCATGAACACAGACATAAGCATGGAAAAGTTTAATCCCGAAAAGCATGATTCCTACCTGGTGGCCGGCCTGATTTATACAGTAGACCCGGAGCTTAATGAAATGGTCTTCGGCAGCCGCGCTGCAGGTATGGCGGCAATAAAAAAAATGCTGCGGCTGGATTACAACTACTTTAGCTATCCCCATGTAAACTGTGCCGTCTGCAACGGCGAAGTGGCAGGAGTGCTGGTCGGATTTGAAGGCAAAGAAAAACAGGGGCTGGAAAAGGCGTCAGCCAAAGCTTTTATCCGGGCACTTGGCATCTGCACTTTCTTAAAAAGACTACCCACCCTTATGCGCATGGCCAATCTTACCTGGAAAAAAATTGACGGGGACGGGTATCTGGTCAGTATCCTTTGCGTTGCGCCCTCATACCGCAGCCAGGGCATCGGCACCCATATTATGGAGACAGTCTTTGAAAAATATAATAAGGCTTACCTTGAAGTAAACATTAAAAATAACAGGGCCCGGAAATTTTATGAGAGGCTTGGCTTCCAAGTTCAATCAAAAAACACGATCAATTACAAGGGAAAACAAGTCGGCACTTATTCCCTCAAAAAATTTCGGGACACAATGAAAATTTTATAAGGAATTTTTATTATCGGCAAAGGTGATTAGCGTGTATAGATAGAATAAATAATGGCATATTATTGCGGCATCAGATGAATATGTGAATATGGAACTGGTGGAGGAGTTAATTAGCGTATGCAGTTGCATCAGCTTTCCGTTTTTATGCGCGTAGCGGAAAAAAAAAGCTTCTCCAAGGCTGCGGACGACATCTTTCTCAGCCAGCCTACGGTAAGCAGCCATATCAGTAACCTGGAAAAATATTTTGGGCAAAAAATATTTGATCGCATGGGCAAAGAGGCGGTGCTGACCCCCTTTGGCGAGCGCCTCTATCACTGGAGTCGGGAACTTTTGAAACTGCAGGATATGGCTCTTTGGGATTTAAGAGAATGGACAGGCAAAATCGAGGGGTCAATCCGCGTCGGTGCCGGAACTGTGCCGGCCCAGTATATCGCTCCTTATCTCATCTCCCAATTTTTTATTAAATATCCGGGGATCTCCTTCTCCCTCTCGCAAAACAGCTCCCAAACTGTGGCGGAACGCCTGTTGCAGGGCGATGCAGACATAGGTATCCTGGGTGAGCAATATTTCGCAGAAAAGCTGGAATATTTACCCCTTCTGGATGAAGACCTGGTATTAATTACCCCGGCAAAGTTAACTTTTCAGGACCCCGTATCCATCCACTCCCTTTTAAAGCAGCAATTCATCTTTCGCAAGCCCGGCTCCGGCACCCAGGCCGTCCTGGAAAAAATGCTTAAACAGGCAGAGTTGCCCATAAGCCGCTTGCGTACCATTGCCTATTTCGATAATGTCCAGTCGATCAAGCAGGCAGTCAGGGAGGGGATGGGGCTTGGCATCATCTCCGAAATCGCCGCCCTGGATTACCGGCAAAGCGGTTATATCAACACATACCGCCTGCAGGAGCTGAAAGAAAAAAGAACATTTTATTTCGCTTACAATGGCAAAAAAACCCAGCCATCCTATATTTTCGAGTTTATAAACTTCAGCAAAAATTTAATTCCTATCTACCCGGGCCTGGAAAAACATTGTCAAACCCGAAAAACAGCCCCTTCACCATTACTTTAAAGCTCTCCGCGCAAACCCAGCTCCCCGGCCGCTTTCTGCATCCCCCGGATGGTTTCTTCGATAACTTCGGTTAAATCCATGCCCAGCAGTTCCGCGCCTTCTTCAATGAGATCACGGCGCACACCAGCGGCAAAACCTTTCTGCTTCCATTTCTTTTTCACAGACTGTGCGGTAAGATCCAGAATGCTCCGGCTGGGACGCAGCAGCACAGTGGCCGTGATTAATCCTGTCAGTTCGTCAATGGCATAGAGAACCTTCTCCATTCTCTCCTGCGGTTCCACGTCGGTGCAAAGTTTCCAACCATGACTTTGCACCGCTTTGATATAATCTTCCGGCCAACCCTCTTCCAGCAAAATTTCCCGCACCTTGCGGCAGTGCTCGTCCGGATACTGTTCATAATCCAGGTCGTGCACGAGCCCAATCACACGCCATTTCTCCAGGTCTTCGCCAAATTTTGCAGCAAAGTGAGCCATCACTGCTTCCACCGCCAGGGCATGTTTGATCAGCGCGTCATTCTTGTTATGTTTATACAAAAGAGCCGCAGCTTCTTCCCGGGTGGGTCTCCCCTTCTCCATCTTACGCCTCACTCCTTTAAGAATTTTCTCCGCACCTTGCGCACAAAAGATTACAAAATGCATAAAAAGCCGATTGGGCACAGCCATGCCCCCATAAAATTAATTGCCGCCATTACGCGCATACCGACCATGAAGCAAATTAGCCGCCAAAACGATGACGGCCAACTATCCCCTTTAACAACAGGAAGCAATACTGCGGTTCCGGATTATTAACTTATTTTTTCCAATCTGAGAATTCTTAATTCATGATTATCCAATCGTTTATCGTTAAGATCCTGCTTCTCTTTTACAATGTCTATGTAATCCTTCATCACACTCCAAGCATCAAAAAGGGCATTCACTTTGCCAACAAGTACGTGTTCCATATTGATTACAATATGTTCCAGCCTTTTTTGACCCTCTTTCAGCTCAGATACATCAATCTTCAACTGGGAAACATCGGCCTTCAACTGGGAGACATCTTTATCCAGCCTGTCCTGACCTTCTACAAGTTTTTGCAGCAATATATTATTCTCTTCTTTCACGAGGCACTTCCTTTTTTTTGTTTATTGCTGAGGAAATATCAAGCAGCCTTGCTTGATTTTATAATAATTCTGCATATATGCTGACATTCCTGCATCCGCCTGCAAAATTTTCGGCCAATGAGATCCCCCGAAAGACAATGGGGCCAGGGGTCCGCCAATGGGGCAAAGCCAGAGGATAAGAACAGCAATGTAAAAAAAAAGATATGATTTTACGTAAATTGCATAACTATTATTGGCACTGCATAAATTAAGCAGAGGCGGCCGCTGGCGACCTGACCGGCGAAGCCACGGAAGTCGCAATCGGGGCGGATCACCATCTGCACCGGGAAACGCAGCGGCAGGGATGTGACGTCAACGCGCGGCCGCGCGCGAGAATGTCGAGCAACGGCGGACGAGGTGCATCAGTACGGAGCTGTCCTTCCCGATGGAGTAAAGCAGGACCGGATTGCGGAACTGCGCGGCGGTCTCGCGGAGAATATGGATGCTCTCCGCTTCGAGCGCCCGGAGATGCGAAAGAACGTAGCTCTGGGACATTGTTATTTCCCTGCGCTTTCCAGTGCTGTTTCAATCTCCCGCTGAAACAGGTCCCACCCAACGCGGTCGAGGGTATTAGCGAAGCGCTCACCGGGTTTTCCGTGCTTGTTGAAGAATTGCATCGTCGTTTCCACGACATGGTGAAGCGCTTCGACAGAAAACAGGATGGGAAGAAGCTGCCTGCCGATGGCAATCCTGTTTCCAAACATACCGCCGAAATAGACAATGAATCCGCTTTTACCGGCCCACGCACCCACCGGACAGGCTTTTACGCAACGTCCGCAGTAATTGCAGGTGTTTTCATTGAACGTGAGTGTCTTTTGCTGTTTATCCACCGCGATGGATCGCTCGCGGCAAACCGCTTCACAAAGACCGCAGAAATTGCAGCTGCCTTCCGCCCAGAGAGGCTTCATGCCGCCTTTCACCCCCAGGTCGTTTTCCTCGGGTTTAAGGCAATTATTGCGGCACCCTGTAATACCAAGCTTGAATTTATGCGGCAATTCTCTGGCATAGTATCTTTGATCAAATTCCTGGGCAAGGAAGGTGGTGTCGATCAGGCCACTGGGACAGACGGTGCTGCCCTGGCATGCCGTAACCGTCCTTACCCGAGGTCCGCATGCGCCCGGTTGCAGCCCGGCCCCGGCAAGCTCTTTCTTCACGTTTTCAATGTCACGCAGATGAATATGTGGGATTTCCATGCTCTGCCTGGAAGTCATATGAATATAGCCCTGTCCATACCTTTGCGCGATTTCATAAACCTTATGCAACTGACTGGCCAGGATTTGTCCTCCGACAATCCTCAGCCTGAGTGAAAAGCGGTCTTTCTGGACCTGCCGCATAAAACCGCCTTTTTTCAGTTCCGTGTAGTCTGCCTGCCTCATAGCTATTCTCCTTCTATGATTAATTCTTCCTTAACATAGCAAAATCAGCTTTTGGTCAACCCCCAGCGATAAAGAATGGCATGCTCCACCTTGCCGAAAGCCAGTCGATCGATCGCGAGCCCTAAGATGACAATCACCATCATAATCCCTGCCACCTGATTCATATCATGAAGATCCCGTCCCATGGTAAGGGGGTAAGCGGTTGCAAAGCGGGTCAGGTAAACCATTTTCAGGTAATGGATGGTCTTTTCCCTTCTCTCCCGCTTGTTTATTCCCTTGATTTTCGTCCCATACTCTACATTGTCGATTACTTTGAGCCAGGGGAAAAGAGCCGCTTCCTGAAACATCACCATACGATCAGGGCCGGCCTCCAGGATTGGACGGCCTTCTTTGGAAACCTGCCCTGAAGTAGCCTTTTCCAAACCGGCTGTTGCCCTCCGCTTCTTGCTTAACCTCAACCGTCCCAACGCGCATGGCTTCCTGTTTCTCTCAGACATTTTCATCCCTTTCTTCCGATTATTATCGTCAATTATCATCCCTTTTCCTGTGAGCGGTTAATTTAAATATAAGTAAACATATTGGATAAGTTATTTTAAGATGTGAATATTATATGCGCTCCTATTTCCAGTGTCAAGCGATTAAAATATAAAGGATAGCCCTGGCGCCAGCAGGTCACCCACTTCGGCGAAGGACCACTTGTTCCTGCAGGTAAATAGCAGGGTTACCAGCATGCCGGCAAGCACGGCACCGTGAAAAGCCAAGCCGCCCTGATAAAATGACAGAATGCTAAGCGGCGCCCTTTGGAAGGAGTCCCAATTAAGGGGTTGACATGCCCCTTACTGATGGATTATAATCATCTTACTACAATATGTAGGAGGTATGCAAGTGGAAGGAATCCTGCCTTATCTTGTATTACTGCTTTGTCCTCTGATGCATCTTCTCATGATGTTTGGTTTCAGGCACAGAGGCTGCCACGGAGATCGGAAAAAAACTGAAAGGGAACACTAACTCTCCCGGAGGTGTTTGCTATGTTTGAAAGGTTGAAACAATTTTTTGAAAGACTGGTCAGAATCAATCAGGAAGAATTTAAAGGTGCGGCGCCTGATTGCTGTAAAATCAATCGTTCTAAGCCCCGGCCCAAGGCGGAAGGAAATGGTCCAAAAAACCGGAATGCTGATTCCGGTTTTCCATTAGACGGTCCTATCCGGCAAACCCTTGTTTTACTTAAACATGTCCTGTATACTGGTCATATAAATGACAAGGAGGTCAGCAGATGAAAGCAACAGACCCTGTATGCAAAATGACTGTTGATGACAAAAACGCCGCTGCCACATCTTTGTACAAAGGAACAACCTACTATTTTTGCGCGAAATCATGCAAAGAGAGGTTCGATAAAGACCCTGAATCGTTTCTCTCCGGAAAGACAGCCCTGCGGATGGACGGGACGAAGCCGGCCGCTGTTAAGCCTGCAACGGAGATGGCCAAAGACCCCATATGCGGAATGGTTGTGGCAAAAGACCGTTCCATAAAAAGGGAGATAGGGGGCAGAACCTACTATTTCTGCAGCGACGGCTGTGTTAAGACATTTGAGGCGCCTGAAGCAGAGCTGAAAATCATGAAGAGGAGGATCTCTATCGCCCTTACCGGTGTGGTTGTCCTTGCTGCGTTCAGGGCAGCCGTATTCCTTGGCCTTGCCGGAGGCGCCACAATCCTCACTATGGTTCCCATACCGTGGCTCCCATGGTTTACCGGTGGGGTATGGCTTTTTGTTATCACGACACCGGTCATGATCTTCGGCGGCAAGGGATTTTTCATCGGGGCCTGGCATGGCATAAAAAACCGTGTGGCAAACATGGATTTGCTTATAGCCGTTGGAACAACTACCGCTTATCTCTACAGCACCTTTGTTGTATTCTTTCCGGGTATTTTACCCGTGGAAGAAAAGTATGTCTATTTTGAGGTCTCTGCCGTCATCATAGCCTTTGTCCTCTTAGGCAAATATATGGAAGAGATTATCAAGAAAAGAAGCTCTGCCGCTGTGAGAAGGCTCCTTGACTTAAAACCCCAGACCGCGATGGTGTTAAGAGACGGCTTGGAGGTTGAAATCGCTGCTGAATCGGTGATGGCAGGTGAGATAATTGTTGTCAGGCCGGGAGAAAAAATAGCCACCGATGGTATCCTGATCGATGGTTATTCATCTGTTGACGAAAAGATGCTCACGGGAGAAAGCGTCCCGGTGGAAAAAAAAGCCGGAGACGAGATTGTTGGCGGCACAATAAACAAAACGGGAACATTCAAGTTCAGGGCAACAAGAGTTGGTGCAGATACAACATTAAGTCAGATTATAAAAATAGTGGAAGAAGCCCAGACATCATCATCCCGAATCCAGAGGCTTGCCGATAAAGTGGCCGCTTACTTTGTCCCTGCGGTTGTCGGCGTTGCCTTCCTATCCGCTGCCGTATGGATACTTGCGGGTAATGCTACGATGGCACTGCTGTCATTTATCGCGGTGCTGATCATCGCCTGCCCTTGCGCCCTCGGCATCGCTACTCCGGCGGCATTGATGGTTGGCATCGGCAAAGGAGCGGATTTTGGCATATTAATAAGAGGAGCCGAGCACCTGGAAAGAGCTGAAAAATTAAACGTGGTGGTTTTCGATAAAACAGGCACCCTTACAAAAGGAGAACCGGAAGTTACAGAAATTGTGAGCGTTGATGGTGCCGCGGAAGGCGCAGAAGGCGAATTGCTGCGATTGGCAGCCATCGCGGAAAAAGGGTCTGAGCATCCGCTGGCGGAGGCCATTATAAAAAGGGCTAATATGCTAGGGGTGGCCATCCCTGAGGCAGAGCAATTTGAAGCTATTCCGGGTTACGGTGTTAAGGTAGTTTCTGAAGGAAAAGAAATTTTTATCGGAAACCGCAGACTAATGACAAAGATTGGCATTAACGTAGAAGATAGCGAGAAAACAATCTCGGAACTTGAAGAAAAAGGCAATACGATCGTGATTGTGGCGGTTGAAGGGAAAATAATGGGGTTCATCGCGGTTGCCGATACCTTAAAAGAGCACGCCGGAGATGTGGTGAAGGGGCTCAGGGCTGAAGGGGTTGAAGTTGTTATGCTCACGGGTGACAACGAGCGAACCGCAAAGGCCATCGGCTCTCAAATTGGTATTGATATGATTTTCTCTAATGTGCTTCCCGGCGATAAGGCACAAGTGATCAAGAAGCTTCAAGCAGAGGGTAAAGTTGTGGCTATGGTCGGGGACGGCATCAATGACTCTCCTGCCCTTGCCCAGGCAGACATCGGAATTGCCATCGGAAGCGGCTCTGATGTGGCCAAAGAAACTGGCGGGATTATCCTTGTGCGGGACGACCTCAGAGATGTGATTAAAGGTATTAAACTGAGCAAGGCAACAATGAGAAAGATCAAACAAAACCTCTTCTGGGCATTTATTTACAATGCCATTGGCGTGCCAATTGCCGCTTTCGGACTCTTAAATCCGATGATCGCCGCAGCAGCCATGGCGCTGAGCTCTCTCTCCGTTGTGAGCAACTCGGCACTGCTAAAAAGAGCTAAAATATAATAAGTCACTTTCTCCGGTTTCCTTGACACTGGTTTTCTGCCCGATCATAATAAACTTAAAACCCGGGCGGGGGGTGGCATTACGCGTTACCATCACCTAAAACGCTACCGTCAGATTGCGCGGATGCTGGTGCGATATGGGTTCGGCCACCTTCTGGCTCAACTTGGCCTGGCGGAAAAATTTCCGGTCACCCGTCGCGCTGCCCTGCGCCGGCGCCTTCAGTTGGACCTGACCCGCGCCGAACGCCTGCGACTGCTGCTTATCGACCTCGGACCCACCTTCGTCAAGTTCGGCCAGTTGCTTTCCACCAGGTCGGATCTATTGCCGCGCGACATTCTGGATGAACTGTCACGCCTGCAAGACGAAGTGCCGCCCTTCCCTTTCCCGGAAGCTGCCGCTATCATCGGGCAAGAGCTGGAACGACCCTGGAGTGAACTTTTCACCGAAATTACGGCTGAGCCGTTGGCGGCTGCTTCCGTAGGACAGGTTCACAGCGCGACTCTTGCGGACGGCAGTGAGGCAGTCGTCAAAGTAAGACGGCCCGGAATTACCGCGCAAATGGAAACGGACCTGGAAA
>Ga0136715_1000032_pt1 | contig 26961 bp, 23 predicted proteins | sample SedPBSmetaG_FD_104916 | JGI IMG/M metagenome (GOLD analysis project Ga0136715, IMG submission 104916) | Freshwater sediment bacterial and archeal communities from Indian Creek, Illinois, USA to study Microbial Dark Matter (Phase II) -... | ecosystem: Environmental > Aquatic > Freshwater > Creek...
GGGAGCCACGAAAAAACCTTAAATCAGCAACAACTTTTTGTAACATTTAAAAAGCCGCCGAGCCCTTGCTACACAAGGCCTAGGCGGCTTTTATTACTGTGGTTGCTGCAAAAGTCAGGATATAGATATATTACTTCAAGATCGTTTTTTTGTCAACAACAAAATTTTTTCCTTGACAAAAAAAGAGCAGGCCATATAATTTAAATGTTTGAATCTCTAAATATATAAATATCATCAATATCAATATCTTTTTTGCTCTGGCCGTTAACGCCTTGGCGTTGGCGGCTTCGGGAGCAGGTTTACTTAACCCTATTACCGGCGCCATTGCACACAATATCGGCTCTATCGCCGTAATTGCCAATTCAGCGTGGCTGCTCAAACGAAAGCCCTGAAATTTATCTTGCATAAAACAGGCAGATATGCTATATTAAAGCATGCCAAAAGGTCTTGGCATTATTTGCGCTTCAAATCAAGCATCGGTTGATCGTTAATAGCGTCTGCAGTGGGGCTTGTGTTTTTTTAATTAATAATTTATGGGGGTTAATTATTTATGAAAACAGTCAGTGTTATTTTGAAAGAGAAAGGGCAGGGTGTGTGGTCCGTTTCGACTAAGTCAACAGTTTTTGAGGCCATTAATCTTATGAGCGAGAAAGAAATCGGCGCATTAATGGTGCTCGATGAGCAAGGCGGGGTTGCCGGTATCATCACGGAAAGGGACTATGCAAGAAAAGTGATTATTAAGGGTAAAAGATCAGAATCTACTTTAGTGGAAGAAATAATGACGCCCATTGACAAAATGTATACCGTCAAACCCGAATTAACTGTTGAGGATGCCATGGTGCTCATCACCGCAAAGCACATCAGGCATCTTCCTGTCTTTGAAAATAACCAATTGACAGGTATCATATCCATCGGCGACCTTGTCAAAGCAAAAATTGCGGAACAGGAGTTGCTCATTGAACAACTGAGCAACTATATTGCCGGTAGATATGTGTAAACAGAAATTTCGGGACACAATGAAAAATATTTTCATAAATCTCATTGTGTCCCGAAATTGTTACAGAATATCCATCTTCTGCCGGCCGGTTATTTTGCTGACAGCGCTAAATCGATCGGGGCAGGTTTCCAGGCAAATGCCACACTTGTTACATTTGCTCTGCTCAATCACATGGGGTACTTTTTTCTCGCCTTTAATCGCCTCCGTGGGGCAAGCCTTCAGGCATCGCCCGCAGGCTTTGCATTTTTCGGGGTCAATCCAATATACAATTAACTCCTTGCACTGTAATGCCGGGCAGGCTTTTTCATGAATATGGGCCTCGTACTCATGTCTAAAATAATGCAGGGTTGATAACACAGGATTCGGTGCCGACTGCCCAAGGCCGCAGATGGAACCGGCAATAATCGTCTGTCCCATCTCTTCCAGCAGTGCCATATCCCCCGGCTGGCCCTTTCCAGAGGTAATATCGCTTAAAATCTGCAGCATCTGATAGCTGCCGTTGCGGCAGGGTATACACTGGCCGCATGATTCATGCACAGTGAATTCCAGGAAATATCTGGCGATATCAACCATGCAAGATTTTTCATCCAGGATGACCATGCCACCAGAGCCCATCATGGAGCCGGCACTTTTCAGTGAATCAAAATCCACTTCAAGGCCAAGCATTTCTTCCGGCAGACAGCCCCCCGACGGACCGCCCGTCTGCACAGCTTTAAACTTTCCGTTATTCGGTACGCCGCCACCGACGCCATACACAATTTCGCGCAACGTAATCCCCATCGGCACTTCAATCAAACCGCTGTTCATAATTTTACCAGTTAAAGCAAACACTGCCGTTCCCGGGCTGCTTTTTGTACCGGTGGAGGAGAACCAGTCAGCGCCGCGGTTAACTATTTTCGGGACCATGGACAATGTTTTGACGTTATTTAACAATGTTGGCTTATCCCACAAGCCAACTTCGGTAGTGCGCGCCCGTGGTAAGGGTTTCGGCCAGCCGCGGTAGCCTTCGATGGAACGGACCAGCGCTGTCGATTCCCCACAGACAAAGGCGCCCGCTCCCTGAAATATCTCCAGATCAAAATTAAATCCGCTGCCCATAATGTTTTCGCCCAGCACTTTCCACTGTCTAGCCTGCTCCAGAGCTTTTTGCAAACGGGCTACCGCCAATGGGTATTCGGCACGGACATACATAAAGCCCTTTTCCGCACCAATCGCGTAAGCGGCAATAGCCATCCCCTCAAGCACGGAGTGTGGGTCGGCCTCCAGCACTGAACGATCCATGAACGCCCCCGGGTCACCCTCATCGCAGTTGCAGACTACATACTTAGGATCGCCGGGCGCTTTCCGGCAGGAGGCCCATTTTTTTCCGGCAGGGAAGCCTGCCCCGCCGCGACCGCGCAAGCCTGAGCGCTCAACAATATCAATGACCTGCGCAGGAGTACACTCCTGCAATACTTTAGCTAAAGCCTGGTAGCCACCGCGGGCAAAGTACTCCCTGATCTCCTCCGGATCAATCGACCCGCACAGTTCAAGGACAATTCTTTGCTGACCGCTGTAAAAAGGTACTTCTTTTTCGGTAAGACATGTACTGCCGTCCGGATTATGATAGAGCAAGCGCTCCACCACCGTGCTATGATCCAGGGAAGCTGCCAATATTTCCGGCACATCCGTTACCTTAACCTTGGTGTAAAAGATGCCCCGTGGTTCAAAGTGTACCAGCGGCCCCTTTTCACAAAAGCCGTGACAGCCGCTGCCGGCAGCAGCAGTCTGGGCCTCCTTGCCCTCGAAAAGCAGATCAACATCCATATCCAGTCCGCGCTCGGCAATCAGTCGCTTAAACTCCGCCAGGACATTCAAGGATCCCATAGCCACACAACCTGTGCCGGCACAAACCAAAAATCGCGTTTTCTGCCGGGCTAAAGCAACCCGGCAGTTCTCTCTGACCTCCGTCAGTCTGGCCGGCGCGTCAACTTTAGTTAACAACCTCTTCCCCGTACTCATTGCTGCTCACCTTCTTCTACCGTCAGGCACTCTTTTATATTCTTCACATCCATAAGGCCAAAGACCTTATCGTCAACCACCACAACCGGAGCCAAGGCACAAGAGCCTACACAGGCCACCCGCTCCAGGTTGTACTTAAAATCTTCAGTTGTGCCGCCGCAGCTGATTCCAAGTTCCCGTTCAAAAGCTTCCAGTATAGGTGCTGCACCTTTCACATGGCAGGCCGTTCCGCAACATACCTTGACATTATGCCTGCCCCGCCTGGTAAAATAAAACTGCGTGTAAAACGTAGCCGTACCATAAACACGGCTCTCCGAAACCGAAGTAAACCTGGCCACCTCTTTTAAAACGTCTTCCGGAAGGTAACCAAATACATCCTGAACAGTTTGGAGGATAGGAATAATTTCCTCACGCACACCTTTAAATCGTGAAAAAACATGCTCGATTTTCTGTTCGTCTGTTTCAAGCAACATGGGCATCGACAAGCTCCCCCTTAAGAATGTAAGATCACTAGTTTTTCGCTTCCCCTTGCTTGTGCTGCAGAAACATCTCCGTTAATTTCTTGAGCCGGTCCATACCGGTATCGCGCAATGTGGTTGAAGCGTCCACATGGCCCAGCTTGCCGCAAAGGGCGATTGTATAACATTCTGTACCCTGGTCAATGATTTTTAAGGCTACATCGGCGTAAGGACAGTCTACCCCGTAAAATACGGCAACATCATATTTTTCGTGGGCAATCACTAAATCTCCGTGATACGGATTAATCTCGCACGCTGTTCTTGCCATCGGATAGGCAGGGCGTATGTCATAGATCGGACGAATTTCGGCCCCCATCGCCGCAGCCAATTCCCTGATTATTTTCGCTCTTCCCGGAGGGCCTTCTTCCCAGTGCCAGAGCACCATACGACCGGGAACGACCATTACCGGTTTTTTGGCATGGCTGACCTTTTCCACAATCTTGGCTAACGCCACCTCTACCGGAACCATTTCTCCATCTACCAGGGCCATCTCTTTTTCCGGATGGGATACCTGGGCAACAGGTTCCGGGCCGACCATCCAACGATAATCCTCTATTTTTGTTTGCGCCGGTTGTGTTTGCGCTTCGCTCATCTTCCCACACCTGCTTTCTCTGCAATTTTTTCAAGTTTAACTGTGCTAACCTTCAGTTCGGAGACCACGGACATGCTGCAGATTGCCGGGTTGGCAAGAATATTTGCCGGTGACTCCGCAAAGTGGAAACTCATACATACGATACCCTCAGGCACCTGGTCGGTAATCGCCACAAGCGTCTCTATGGAGCCGCGGGCGGAGGTAACTCTGACAAGATCGTTCGCGCTTATTTCCAATTTCTTGGCGTCTACAGGGTTGATCTGCATCCGTTCTTCATTGAGCAGCTCGTTTAAGCCATCAACCCTTGCCGTCATGCTTCTGGTGTGATAGTGATACAGCTTACGCGCCGTCGTTAATACAAAAGGATAATCTTCAGTGGGCTTCTCTGTGGCTAACGGACGGTAATCTACCGTGGAAAACTGACCGATGCCGCGTGCAAACCGGTCTTCTTCACCACGCCAGGACCGGCGGTGCATCACGGCAGTGCCGGGATGCTCTTCCGTCGGGCAGGGCCATTGCAGGCCTTGCAGCTCATCCAGGCGTTCATAGCTCATCCCGCCAAAATAGTGCGGTGTAAGCTGACGCACCTCATCCCATATTTCTTTTGCAGACTGATGCCGCCAGGGCAGATGCAGTTTCTGCGCCAGTGCCTGAATGATCTCCCAGTCAGGCTTGCTCATGCCTACAGGCGCAATGGCGCCGCGAACCCGCTGCACCCGCCGCTCCGTATTAATAAAGGTGCCCTCTTTTTCGGCAAAAGAGGCAGCCGGCAGGACGACATCAGCAAGTTCGGCTGTTTCCGTAAGGAAAATATCCTGTACAACGAGAAAATCCAAGGATTCAAGCGCTTCGCGCACATGCATCAAATCGGGGGAGGAGAGCAACGGGTTTTCTCCCATAATGTATAACGCCTTGCACCATCTTTGCGGGAGAGGATGAAACATCTCGTTGATCGTTCTTCCCGGGATATCGGACAGCTCCACCCCCCAAGCCCGTGAAAACTTGGCCCGGATATGATCGCTGACTTTATTGGCCGGCACTGCCTGAGGAGTCTTGCCATTGAAATCAAACTCAAGCGCAGTAATAAGCTCCGCTGTTTCTTCCGCCTGCTTACAATCAATAGGCGTATTAGGCCCCGCTGCTTCTTCCGCTTTCTTGGCCGCCATCCGCTGCCAGTAGGTAGCCCCATCACTATGCAATGGTTGATAACCGGTCAGAACATGGGGCAAGCATCCCATATCGCAGGCACCCTGCACATTATTCTGGCCGCGCAGCGGGTTGACACCGGCGCTGGCTTTACCAAAGTTGCCGGTGGCCATTGCCAGATTAGTTAAAACCAGGACATTTTCCGTACCGCAGGTATGTTGTGTTATTCCCATGCAGTAAAAAATCCCGGCGCCGGCAGCCTTTGCATAAAGATGGGCCGCACGTTCGATATCCGCCGCAGGCACCCCAGTTGTAGCGGCAACAGAATCCAAGTTATACCTTTCCATGATAAATTCTTTCAGTTGTGCAAAACCGTTTGTCCGCCCGGCAATGAACTCTTTATTTTCAAGGCCATCCCGCAAAATAACATACATTATCCCATTAAGCAAAGCAACGTCCGTCCCCGGTTTAAACTGCAGATGCACATCGGCTATTTCAGCAAGCGGGATACGGCGCGGATCGGCAACAATCAGTTTTGCTCCTTTTTTCACTGCCCGCTGCATCCGGTAACCGATAATGGGATGGTTCTCCGTAGGGTTGGAGCCAATTACAAAAATAGTTCCGCAACCTTCGATATCGCCGATAGGATTTGTCATTGCACCGCTGCCTGCAGTTGTGGCCAGACCGACCACGGTGGGGGCATGTCAGAGGCGGGCGCAACAGTCAACACTATTGCTTCCCAGGGAGCGCAACAGTTTTTGGAACAGATAATTATCCTCATTTGTAACCCGTGCGGAGCTTAACCCCCCTAATGACTCCGGGCCATATTTTGCCTGCACCTCCCGAAACTTGCTGGCTACCAGGTCAAGGGCCTCGTCCCAGGAAGCTTCTTCAAACCGGCCATTACGCTTGATCAGCGGTGTCGTCAGGCGGTCGGGATGGTTGACAAACGAATAGCCGAAACGTCCTTTAACACAAAGCTCGCCCTCATTTACAGGGCTCTTCCGGTCGCCCCGCACCCCGGTAATTTTGCCATCACGCACACCAAGATAGATGCCGCAGCCACAGCCGCAATAAGTACAAACGGTTTTGACTTCATAAGCCGCCTGCACACCGCCTTTGGGCAGCAAAGCCCCTACCGGACAACGTGCCATGCACTCCCCGCACGATGTGCACTTAGATTCTTGCAGGGGCTTGTCGCCAAGAGTGCTTATTTTGGAAGTGTAGCCGCGGAAAGAGTAATCAATTGCTTCAATGCATGTTATCTCGTCACAGGTTCGCACACAGATACCGCACATAATACACTTGTTATAATCCCTGATGAGGAAGGGATGGAAGTCATTCACCGGGCGCAGTTCCTGGGCCTTGAACCTTTTCAGCCGCTCCGGATCCACACCCACATAGCGGGCTACCTCCTGCAGCTTGCAGTCATTATTCTTACCGCAGGAGAGGCAATCATCGTGGTTATTTACCACCATCAGTTCCACTGCCAAGCGTCGCACCCTGTCCACCATGGTACCGCCTGTTCGCACCACCATTCCCCCCGCAGCCGGAGCGCGGCACGACGGCACAAGTGCCCCGTCGGCATCCACAACACAAACCCTGCATATTCCTGCGGGTTTTAAGTCAGGGTGATGACAAAGATGGGGGATGTAAATTCCGTTTTCCAGGGCTGCCTCAAGAATGGTTTTACCTTCCTGGACAGTAATCTCCCGGCCGTCAACAAAAAACTGAAGCATCGACATGCACCTTTTCGCCTCCTCGTTCAGTTGCGCATATAAAGTACAGGTAAGCTGTCCGTTAACATTCCTGGAACAGAGGCCTGCGGGTGTAGCTTGTATGCAGCAGCTCGTGGGATTTGTGACCCAGCGGTTTGCCCAAAAAGCTTTGGTACAGCTCTTTTACTTCCGGGTTTTCATGGGATTTGCGCAAAGGCAGATCCCTGTCAGCCTGGTAGATAGTCTGAATACGGGCTAAGCGTATATCTACATCCACCGGCCGGGGCTGACCGCCGCCACCGATACAACCGCCGGGGCAGGACATGATTTCAATAAAGTGGTAATCAACCTTACCAGCGATCAACAGATCCATCAGCTTACGGGCATTAGCCAAGCTGTTGGCAACCGCCACCTTGATCTTTTGCCCGGCCACATCAAGCGTTGCTTCCTTAATCCCTTCCAAGCCGCGCATTTGGGTATACTCGATTTGGTGCAACTCTTTACCGGATATAATTTCCACCGCTGTCCTCAGCGCCGCTTCCATAACGCCGCCGGTAGCCCCGAAAATAACTCCCGCCCCGGTGGAAACCCCAAAGGGTTGATTGTATTCTTCATCAGGCAGTTTGGCAAAATCTATCCCCGCCTCTTTAAACATCCGCCCCAGCTCCCGGGTCGTCAATACCGTATCCACATCGGGAATGCCGCCACGGCTCATTTCCGGGCGCTTAGCTTCATATTTCTTCGCCGTGCAGGGCATAACTGAGACGACATAAATCTCCTCCGGCTTCAGGCCCATTTTTTCAGCATAATAGCTCTTTGCCAAGGCCCCGAACATCTGCTGCGGAGACTTGCAGGTGGAAAGATGCGGCAGCAAATCAGGATAGTTGTGCTCTATAAACTTGATCCAGCCCGGGCTGCATGATGTAATCATGGGCAGAGTGCCGCCGTTTTCTATTCTCTGCAACAGCTCATGGGCCTCTTCGATAATAGTCAGATCGGCAGTAAAATCAGTGTCAAAGACCCGGGCAAAACCGAGACGCCGCAGCCCGGCTACCAGCTTACCCGTTTCAACGGACGGAGAAAAGCCGAATTCTTCTCCTATGGTCACCCGCACCGCCGGAGCGGTCTGCACCACTACATGAAGTCCGGGATCCGACAGCGCTCGCCAAACTTCATCAATGTCGCTTTTCTCCGTAATGGCGCCTACCGGGCAGACCAAGCTACACTGGCCACAGGCCACACACGAAGTGCTGCCCATGCCCCTGTTCAAAGCCGGGGCAACCAGGGTGTCAAAGCCCCGGTTGTTGTAGTTGAGAATGCCGGCAGTCTGTATATCATTGCAGGCTTTTACGCAGCGGCCGCAGAGTATACATTTACTGGGATCGCGTACCACAGATGGGCTGGTCTCATCCTTTGGCCATTCTCTGCGCTCCCCGCTGAAAGATACTTTTCGCACACCGACATCGAATGCTATGCGCTGAAGCTCACAGCTGTTGTTCCGCTCACAGGTCAAGCAGCTGCTGGGATGGTTGGCCAACATCAACTCGACTATAGTGCGCCGGGCATTCCTGACCCTGGGGTTGTTGGTGTGAATCACAGCTCCGGGGATCACCGGATAGACACAGCTCGCCACCAGGCTTCTTGCCCCTTCCATCTCCACTGAACAGATCCGGCAGGCCCCTTCCGCTCGTAAACTAGGGTGATAACACAGGGTGGGGATATCAATACCTGCCATTTGAGCGGCAGCCAACACCGTGGTTCCGGTCGGTACCCGGATTTCTTTCCCGTCAATTGTTACGGTGATCATCTCCATTTGCGAATACTCCTTCCCTGTTTCTACTGCAGTACTATGGCGCCGAAGCGGCATTTGCCCAGACAGGCACCACACTTAATGCATCTTTGCTGCAAAACTTCATGCGGATTCTTTTTTTCACCAATAATTGCGTTAGCCGGGCAGACCCGGGCACAGGCGGTACAGCCGGTACACCGGTCGGCTAAAATCAGATAAGTTAACAAATCCTGGCACACGCCGGCAGGACATTTCTTATCCTGGATATGCGCCACATATTCATCCCGGAAATAGCGTAATGTGGTCAAAATAGGGTTGGGAGCGGTTTGTCCCAAGCCACACAAAGAGGTATCGTTAATCGTCCGGGCCAGATTAATCAAAACATCAAGATCCTCCAGCGCGCCTTGACCTTTGCTGAATCGCTCCAACATCTCCCTCATTCTTTGGGTACCCTCACGGCAAGGCGTGCATTTACCGCATGATTCGCGGCGTGTAAAGTCAAGGAAATATTTGGCCACGTCCACCATACAAGTGTCCTCGTCCATAACCACTAAGCCGCCTGAGCCTACAATAGCCCCGGCACCGGTCAATGATTCATAATCAACGGGCAAATCCAGCTTCTCTTTAGGCAGGCAACCGCCGGAAGGACCGCCGATCTGGACCGCTTTAAATTTCTTGTCGTTTAGAATACCATCCCCAATATCGAAGACAATCTCCCGCATGGGAATACCCATAGGTACCTCGACCAAACCGGTATTCTTCACCTTGCCGGTCAGAGCAAAAACTTTGGTTCCCTTACTCTTTTCCGTTCCTATGGCCGCGAACCAGCGGGCGCCGTTGCGAATAATGTGAGGAACATTGGCCCAGGTTTCCACATTGTTGATGTTGGTGGGCATGCCCCACAAACCGCTGCTGGCCGGGAAGGGAGGCCTGGGACGCGGCATGCCCCGAAATCCTTCAATGGAGGCCATAAGCGCTGTTTCCTCGCCGCAGACGAAGGCGCCCGCCCCCTCTTTTATATGCAGGTGCAAACTGAAGTCGGTTCCCAGAATATTTTGGCCCATCAAGCCCATCGTTTCCGCCTGCTCCAGGGCAATCTTCAAACGTTTAATCGCTAAAGGATACTCGGCCCGCACATAAAGATAACCTTCGTCCGCACCGACAGCATAAGCGCCTATCAGCATACCTTCCAAAACGCTGTGCGGATCACCCTCCAATATGCTCCGATCCATGAAGGCTCCGGGGTCGCCTTCATCTGCATTACACATGATATATTTCTTGTCACCGTCAGCTTTGGCGCAAAAACTCCACTTCAGGCCGGTGGGGAAGCCTGCGCCGCCCCGGCCGCGTAAACCCGACGCCTTTATCTCTTCAATGACATCCGCAGGGGCCATCTCGCCCAGAACCTTGGCCAAAGCCACATAGCCGTCCCTGGCCACATACTCTTCTATCTTCTCCGGATCGATATAGCCGCAGTTGCGCAACACAATCCGCTGTTGCTTTTTATAAAAGACAATCTCTTTATACCCGGGCACCTGCCGCTGCGTCAGAGGCTCGGTATATAAAAGCCGGTGTACGATGCGCCCTTTCAATAGATGCTCCTCTACCAGTTCGGAAACATCTTCCGGCTGCACCCGGGTATAAAAAGTTCCTTCCGGGTAGATGATCACTAAAGGACCCTGCTCACAAAAACCGTGACAACCGGTTTCCACAATCTTGATTTCTTTTTCTATCCTCTGCCTTGCCAGCTCCTGGCGCAGCATTTGCATTACTTTTTGTGAACCGGAAGAGTTACAGCCGGTACCGCCGCAAACCAAAACATGGGCACGAACTAATTCCATTCTACTGCCTCCTCACTTAATATTAAAGACGACTTGCTAAAGCAAACATAATGATGATGATGAATTATATAACAACACCCTGTTATGGCCAACTTTTTACCAGGAGCTTAATGCCATGACAATTTTTCACATTACCGTAGCTCCTTACTGTCCCGGCTTATTCCTCAAATCTTGCCACAACAAGATCTTCCACTACCCGGCCATGAACAACATGTTCAGCCACCAGCCTTTTGACATCCACCGGCGTTACCCTTCCATAAGTGATCCTTTCCTCACCCGGCCGGATAATATCGACCAACGGTTCCCTTTCACACATGCCTATACATCCTGTTTGGGTAACCGCAGCCTGAATATTGCGGCTGCGCAGCTCCTGCAAAATAGCTGTCATTACCTCGCGGGCTCCGGCTGCAATACCACAGGTCCCCATACCCAAAATAATCTTCACTTCCCCGCCGAAGCGCTCCGTAATCTCTCCTTGAACCTGTTCGCGCAATTTGCGCAAATCATCCAGACTTTTTAACGTCGCCACCAACTATTCACCTCCGTATAACTCGGCCAATCCCTGGCTCAAGTAATCTTCCAGCCAGCCCAGGACCGCCATATGATTAATGGGTATCTCTTCACCTAAAATCGTTATTATTTCCGCGGTGTCCAAATAAAAGCTACGTTCGTTAACCTGGTGAGAGTAGATCAATCGCAACTGCGGATTGGCACTGATGATTGCTATTATGGTTGACTTAATATTACCCAGTGGTGCCCGATCCCAGTGGCTGTGCATAAAGACTGCCCTTACCCTGGTTCCTTTTCCCGGTTCTGAATCTATCTCCACCCCGCCGTTGCATTGCCGTGCTGCCATTTCCAAGAGAGACAGCCCCAGACCTACTCGTCGTGTAGTTCGTGTAGTGGTAAAAGGGTTCAGAACACGCGCGACAAATTCCCGGCTCATACCCCTTCCGTCATCATAGATCACCATCTGGAATCGGTCAAGGGCTAAATTTTCCTCTATTTCTATGCCTATACAGCGGGCACCTGCACTGATAGAGTTCTGAGCCAGATCAAGAATGTGCAAAGACAGCTCTTCCATCGTATCACTTACTCATATTTAGCCATGATTTTCGGTATGATTTCCGCTACCAGCCGGCCATGGGTATCGTCATCAATCATCATCACCGGCGCCAAACCGCAGGCGCCGATACAAGCCACCGGTTCAATGGTATAGCGCAGGTCAGCGGTGGTTTCTCCGGCGTCAATCCCCAGTTCATCCTTGACTCGATCCAGAATCTTAGCCGAGCCACGCACATGGCATGCCGTTCCCTGACAAACTCTAATCACATGCCGGCCTCGGGGCTGCAGATGAAACTGCGCATAAAAGGTGGCCACACCGTAAACCTGACTTAACGGTAACCGATAAGTTTCGGCAATCTGTTCCATTGCTGTTTCAGGCAGATAACTGAACATTTTTTGCGTCTCCTGCAGGACAGGGATCAGGGCACCTTTTTGCTGTTTATACTTATTTAACAGCTCCGCCAGTCGTTCATGGTCACCGTTGCCCAGCGGCGGATGGGCACAGGCACAAATACCCTCAGACATCTTCCTAACCTCCTTGTTTTCTTATAATTATACAATTTAAACTCCTGTTCCGCCGCACAGCCCCAATTGATAAAGCTGTCCGGCGACTTCAAATATCGGCAGAGAAGTGGTAAGAAGGGTTACCCCTTCGGAGAGAGCCTTCTTTTTAGTTTCCTCATCAGGCTGCACCCCGCCGGCGACAATAACCGCCGCCAGCTCCAGCAACACGGCCACGGCCACAATATTCTGGTGTCCCTGCAAGGTAAGCCAAACCTGGCCGGCAGAAGCACGGGCCATAACGTTACTTAACAGGTCTGAAGCAAAACCCCCGAGGATCTCTTGATCCATATCCCCTGCGGCGACAACCGTAAGATCCAGCTCCCTGATTGCTTCTGCCAGTCTCATCAACTTTCACTCCTTTCGCCGCCCGGCTGATTCATAGCCGGGGGCCTTAATTTCGCTAAATCGTAGACGTGCAGGCTTAAGTCCATAATTCTCTCCCGCAGGACAAAGATGCAGTCGGTTTCCTGGGCTTTGCTTAAGACGATATCCTCGGCCAGAGCCTTACAATTGGGCGCACCGCAGGCTCCACAGTCCAGTCCCGGCAGTAGCTTTGTAACCTTTTCCGCTTCGGCCATCTTAGCCATGGCCTTGTTTATATCGGTATCCAGGTATGCTATTTGCCGCGGCTGCACCGCAATACGGGGAACCCGGTAGTTTAGCCAAGCAGATTGAACGCGTTGTTTGTCCGGCGACGGCTGCTTTTCGTTCAGTTCGCGGGCCAGTTTACGCAGCTGCACCCCGGCCACGAAAGTATTTAAAGTGTGCAAAGATCCCCCTACGCAACCACCGGTGCAAGCCTGGGCCTCAATAAAATCTATCCCTCCCAAATGCCCCATCTCCATCTCCTCCAGTACGCTGATTACGTTATGGATCCCATCGACCACCAGATAATTTTCCAGCCCCACAGCCAATCGCTCGCCTCCGGATATACCCCAACCCATACCCAAACCGGAAGCCTGAGGTGTAAGCAGTTGCTGGTGAGCTTTCTTGACACATCGGCTCAGCTGAGGATAAATCTGGTGCACCCCGATCGCCCCGTCAATATTGGATGGAAGCCCGCCGGTAGGTGCTTTAACAGAAGTAACCTTGGCCGCACAGGGCGTGAGGAAGAAAATGCCGACATCTTCAGCCGCATACCCAAGCTCATTCATCTTCTTCTGCCGCGCCAGTTGAGCCGCAACTTCAGTAGGCGCACAAAGAGGCATGATCCGTCCTGTCAACCCGGGAAAACGTACCTGAATCAGCCGGACGACCGCCGGACAGGCGGAAGATATAACCGGACCGTTGATTTCTCCGCTCTGAAATAAGCGTTTGATTTCCGCGCTGACAATATCGGCTCCTGCCGCCACCTCAAAAACACTGTCAAAACCAATGGCGGTAAGGGCGGTGAGTAGCTGCGGCGGCGATACAGAAGCCCGCATATGACCAAACAGTGAGGGCGGCGGCAGCGCTACGTTACTGCGATATGCGCTTAACATCTCCAGGGAATCTGTCTCCACATATTTGGCCTGGTTAGAACAAGCCCTGATGCATTCGCCGCAGTCGATGCATTTTTCTTCATTGATCTCGGCCTTGCCCCTGCGCACTCGAATGGCTTCTGTGGGGCATTTTTTAATACAATTAACGCACCCTTTACATTTATCCCTATCCAGACGGACGGAATGATAGTAGATGTTCATCCGGCTCACCTGCCGCCTTGCTCATTATTAATAATAATCTGCAGCTTAGTCCCATGCCCGGGCGTGGATTGTATGTCTAACTCATCAGCACAACGCTTGATGTTTGACAATCCCATCCCGGCGCCGAAGCCTAATTCCCTGATCGCTTCGGATGCGGTGGAAAAACCTTCTTTCATCGCTTGTTCAATATCGCTGATCCCCGGTCCCTCGTCCTCCACTATAATCAACAGCCGGGTGGGAGTAATTTCCACTTTCATAGTGCCTTTTTGGGCATGGATAATCACATTCATCTCCGCTTCATAGGCGGCTATAGCCGCCCGGCGTACCAGTTCGGGCTTGAAACCCAGTTTTTTTAAGCGCTGTTTGAGCTCGCCCGATGCTTCACCGGCCCGCATAAAATCAAGAGATTCAAAGGGAAATTCCATGGAAAGGATTTGTTCATCTCCGGGTCTATCGTTCACCATAGACCCTCCCGTGTGGTTCCTCGCTCAGGCTGATCCCGGGCAAACCAGCGCGAAACAACAAACCCGACGATTCATACAGGGTCAATTTGCTTAATAAAACAGGTATACCTTTTTGCTCGGCCAGCTCTATGACTTCCCGCTCGGGGCGTTTGCCCCGGACGAAAACAACCGCCGCCAAATCACAGATTTCGGCTGTTTTGATGACCTGCAGATGGGCCATCCCCGTAAGCAGTAAAGTTTGCTCCCGGCACATCAGCAAAATATCGCTAATCATATCGGCGCTGAACGCCATCTCGATCTCTTTATCCATTTTACCGGCATCTGCCAGCACTTCAGCCGCAAGGATCCGCTGTATCTCTGAAAGCTTCAACCACAATTCCTCCCCGCCTCGGAATCAAATAAAAATAACGAAACTGCGCCGGAACGTCAATATACCGAAACTGTCAGATCTTTTTTACCACCGCAAGTTTTCCCGCTCCCTGGAGCTTCTCGGCCAACCCGGCAACCACTTCATTCCGCGCCAGAAATCCCGAAGGCTTAAGAGTTGATGAATGTGCCGGATTTTCCGCTTGCCCCACCCAGAAATGTATTTCATCGGCATCATATAGCAGCTCCAGTAAGCGGGCTACCCCGTAGCCGGCCTCAGGAGCGAGTTCGGGAGTATCAAATACATTGTTGGCCCTGTTAAGGGTCACCGTCCCTTCGCTGGCAAGAGCAATGCCGTCCAGTTCGTAGTGCGCCGGGGTTCCGAACTTGCCGGGCACTACCTGCGGAGTTAGTCCCATCTGCTTTGCCAGCAGATGCGTCGTCGTCCCCCCGCAGACTGCCTTCAATCCTTCTTTTGCCAGGAATATCGCCATTACCTTTTCGTCATCACCCCGTCTTCCGGGAGGCCCGGTGAGGATGTAAAGCACCTTCGGTTTTTGCAGCATCAAGGCCAGTACAGTGATATCGTCGGCAGGCTGGTTGTCATTAAATGTAGCCGCTTTGCGTGCGAGAACCGCGGGAATAGCGGCGGCATGCACAGGCGAGTCAAGTCCGGTGCTCGCGAGAAATGACTTTACACCGGCCTCGCCCCAGCCTCTGGGTAAACTGCGCCCGAGTCCGGCCTGGGTAACCCCATCGCTGAACAGAAGCAACCCCTCGTTCGGCCTTAGATGCGTGGAAACCTCCTGTACAACCTCGCCGCTCCAGTGCAGAGGCTGGAATGCTAGCATTTCGAGACCACGAGCGGTTATGACGAAGGGCTGAGGACTCTCGTATGAGTAAGCATTTATCTCTCCGCTACCGGTAAAAAACACCACATTCAGAGCTGCCCACGGCCCGTTGTTCAGTTTTGCGCGCCGTAGTGAACGGATCACCACCTTCATCGCTTCGATACCTGTAAAGTTCTCATTGATCAAGCTAAACAGGTATTCAGCCGAAAATGTGGCCGCAACCTTCGCCTCTATGCCGCTGCCTATACCGTCGGCAAGGATGACAATGGTCGAATCCTGGCGACGCGTCACGAATACGACATCACCGCAATGACGGTGTCCGCTTTTACATTGCTGATATGAGTAATCGACAACAAAAAGGCGGGGCATCATCGATCTTCCTTGCGTTCTACAAGATCGGTAAGGCGGGTCAGCGTGGATCGGGTTTCAGCGGCCGACTTGGCCAGATGTTTGACTATTTCCTGTACAATTTCAACCTGACGGTCAATAACCTCTTCCGCACGACCTATCGCCTCCCTGCGAAGGACATCAAGCTCAGCCTCCTGCTTCTTAATATGCGTGAGATTGATCAAGATGCCTACAAACTGGACAGAATCCGCCTCGCCGATCTCATAGATGACCTGCTGACACACCAGACCATACGCGGAAAGATTCAAGATCGCATCGTGCCTGGCTGTTTCGCCTTCCTGTACCCGCCGGTACGGCTCGGCATCCATAAAGTAGCTAATGTGCCTGCCGCGGCAATGCTCGCTGGTCATGAACATTTCACAAAAGCTTTTGTTCACGTGGACAATCTTCAGTTCACGGTCGAGAATTACTATGGCGTTGGGGCTGTTCTGCACAATAGCGTCTGTCTTAAGCTCAGCCGAACGCCTCATAAACGGAATGCACATATCGATTTCGGCCATCCCGGCGATCACCGCGACCGCTTTCTCGCGGCAGGTATTGTACCCGCAAGCACCGCAGTTGAGTTCATCGGACGGCTCGTGCTTTCCGGTTCTCGCCATAACCTCACGAATACGCACCTCGTCATACATTTGCACGGGCTTCGGATCCGGCAGATAGTGTACAGCGAAGTCGGTATCATCGGCAACCGAAGCGGCAACGCTCCCGTCTCCGGCGTCGCCCGGCACCTTCACCCTATCCGCTTCAGTCGCTTTACCCACTGCGTTTAAATAAGCCATCCTCAAGGCAAATTTGCTGGATTCCCGAGGGATACCGACTCCTCCGAGGCAACCCCCGGGGCAGACCAACGCATCCACTACGACCGGATCCTTTGCCTGTACAACAAAATCAACCGCTTCCCTCACGCTGTTCGGCCCCGTCGCGGTCAAAATAAACCAATCAAGACGGTCTGTGGAAAACCCCGCCGTCCTGGCAAAGCCTCCGCTTACTGGATACAGTCTACCGTTAGTGGGTCTGAGGTCGTCGAAATCGCTCTCCTCGGCCTGGACAAAGCTCAGACCGCGTGACTTCACCCAGCCGATCAACTCGTCAAAGGTCAGGACCGCATCAGCACTCGGCCGGCACTCCTCACGCCGCGCCTCATCCTTCTTTGCCAGGCACGGACCGATGAAGACTACCGCGGTCTGCGGTCCGTACTTTGCCTTCAGGTATCTGGCATGGGCGGTCATCGGGGACGCAAGCGGAAAGAGCGCATCTACTGCTTCAGGTTTGTAGCGCTGTATGTACCTGACCAGCGCCGGGCAGGCCGTGCAGATAAACTTCCCCCGCAAGTCCCGTTCGACAAGCTTTCGGCTGGCTTGCGCTACCATTTCAGCGCCGGCCGCTGTTTCGGTGACAACACCGAAGCCCAGGCTGCGCAGAATCCCCGGCAGTCCCCTGCGTTCCGCAGGTGTAAAAGCCGCCATGTAGCTCGGCGCCACAGACGCCGCGACAAGCGGAACAGTGCGGATTAGCGACTCGACCATCTGAACATCATTGCGGTATGATTTTGCTCCCTGGGGGCACTCGCGCACACAGATGCCGCAGAGGATGCAGTCATCGGAGCAAATCTGTGCCTGCCCGCCCTGCTTGCGCACAGCCTTCACTGGACAAACACGCACACACCTGTTGCAGTCACGGCAACGCGCCATATTTGCCCATAAGATGGCCTGCTGCCCCGCAGCTTCGCCCGCCGTATCACTGTGGTCCGCAGGCGGCATTTCATCTTTCATCCTGTACCGCCCCTGTTGCGTCTGACGATCTATTCGCCCTTTGCTTTAGCTCGCGATCGATCTTCCCGGCAACCTCCTCAAACGTACACCTTTCCAGGATTTCACCATTTAAGCACACCGTTGGTCCTTTATCACATAATTCATGACAAAACGTGGGTGAAACATCTACCAGATGGCCGGCGTTGGTGCTGTCAATATGGTCGATCAGCTTGTGAAGCAGGTCATGCCCCCCCCTGATGTGGCAGTTTGTACCCACGCAAACCTCTACGCGTATAATATCGCCTTCGCTGTAGTCTTCTTCCGCAGGCAAATCAGCCCCGTAGGCTCCGGTCCGCCGGCGCGGCCTATAGTGTGTATGAAGAAGATCATGGGCAACAGCACTGCCGGGCTCATGCAAGACGTTTGTGTATAGTTGCTGAAGATAGGGGTTTTCCTGACTTTTATGCATCTGCAGCATTGTGTCAATCCTGTAAATCCCCTGCTGTCTGGCAACACGGGCCGAACTATCCTTTAGTGGCGGCTGTCCTGCCCCGCATATGCAGCCGCCGGGGCAGGCCATGACCTCAACAATATCGTATTGACGCCGGCCGGCACGAACGTCATCAACAAGACGCTGTGCCGCGGCGAGTCCGGATACCACCGCAACCGACAACTTCACATCGCCAAAATCGATTGAGGCTTCCTTGGTATCCTTAAGACCGCGCACCTGGTGAAACTCCAGCTGATTTATATTCATCCGCCGCTTGGTCAAGCTTTCACCGGCAAACCTGAGGATTGCCTCAGCTACGCCGCCTGTGGCGCCGAACAAAACACCAGCGCCGCTCTTAAACCCGAAGGGCATATCCAGCCTGTCCGGCTCCAGCGATGCGAAATCAAGGCCTGCTTCGCGTACCATCTGGGCAAGCTCCAGTGTCGTGATGACCGCATCCACGTCAGGATTGCCCCCGGTCAAGAACTCAGGCCGTGTAGCCTCAAACTTCTTGGCGGTGCAAGGCATAACGCTGAGCACAAATATATCGCCGGGCATTTTGTCCAGTTCCTTTACAAGTTCATGCTTAACCACGCTGCCAAGCATCTGTTGCGGGCTCTTACAGGAGCTTAAGTTTTCAAGCATGTCAGGATAGCGCTGTTCGACCAGCTTAACCCACGCTGGACAGCAGCTTGTAAACTGGGGGAGCCTTTCGCCAGCCCGGACGCGATTGAGGAATTCAGTGCCTTCCTCAAGCACGGTGAGATCGGCGGCAAAGGCGGTATCATAAACGTATGATGCGCCCATATGGCGAAGTGCGGCGGAGATCTGCCCCATGTAGGCCTCCCCGGCCGCAAGGCCGAATGCTTCTCCTATTCCGATACGTACGGCAGGCGCTACCTGTACTGCCACTATTTTTGAGGGATCGTGCAGCGCTTGCCAGACCCGCTCCACATCATTCTTCACCGTCAACGCTCCGGTCGGACAAACATTGGCACACTGACCGCAATTGACACATTCCACTTCGCCAAGGCCCTGGCCAAACGCCGGCAGGACCTGGATACTGCTCCCGCGATAGGCGAAATCCAGCGCGCCGATACCCTGAACCTCCTCGCATATTCTTATACAGTCGCCACAGAAAACGCACTTGTTGGGATTCCTTACCACCGCCGGGCTGGATGTATCAATCGGAAGCTTTTGCACTTTGGAGCGGTAACGCACGGTACCGACACCGAGGCGGGTAGTCAGCTCAAGCAGCTTACATGAAGCGGTTTTAGGGCAGGTAGGGCAGCTCACATCATGGCTTGCCAAAAGAAGTTCTGCCGTGATCTGTCTAATCTTTCGCAGTTTTGCCGTATTGGTATAGACTACCATGCCCGGATCCGGGACTGTCGTACAGCTGGTGACGATTCCAATGCCCTGTATCTCGACGACACACAGGCGACATGCGCCGTATACACTTAAGTCGCTATGGTAGCAGAAAGTCGGCATATTGATTCCAACGCTGCGGATAACCTCAAGCAAATTGCGCTGTTGCCCTATTGTCGCCGCGCGGCCGTCGATTACGATTGTATTATTCTCTGTGACTGCCGGTCGGCTGGTAGTTTCGCCCATCTTTGTCTTCTCCTCCTCATACTGCCGCAATGGCTTGAAACTTGCATAAGCCGGCACAAATGCCACATTTTGTGCATTTTGCCACATCGATGCGGTGAATCTCGCGTTTATCTCCTTCAATCGCACTAACAGGACATTTCATGCTGCAGCGATGACAGCCCTTGCACAAGGACGGGTCTATCGTGTACGTTCTGAGCGCGACACAAACACCGGCAGGGCAGTAACGCCGGTCGACATGCGCCAGGTACTCGCTCTGGAACAACTTAAGTGTACTTAGCACAGGGTTGGGCGCACTTCCGCCGAGACCGCACAAGCTGGCGGTTTTCACCACATCAGCAGTCTCCACAAGCAGTTCCAGATCGCCGGGTTCAGACTTGCCTTCAACAATATCCTGCAGAATGGCAAGCATCTGCTTTGTGCCTTCGCGGCAGGGTATACACTTACCGCACGATTCATGCTGCGTAAATTCCATAAAGAACCTGGCAATCTCGACTATACAGGCCGAATCATCAATCACCACTATCCCTCCGGAGCCTACCATCGCTCCGACGCGCGGCAGGCTATCAAAGTCGAGAGGCATATCGAGGTGTTCCGGGCCGAGACAACCGCCTGACGGCCCGCCTATCTGGACGGCCTTGAACTTGCCCCCGTCCGGAATGCCGCCGCCAATGTCATAGACAATCTCACGCAGCGTTATGCCGAGCGGGACCTCGATCAATCCCGAGTGCAGAACATGCCCGGTCAGGGCAAACGTCTTGGTGCCGGGGCTGCTTCGCGTCCCATACTTTCTGAATTCAGCCGCGCCCTTCTCGATGATCGTTCTCACCGTGCCGAGCGTCTCAACGTTGTTGACTACGGTAGGCTTACCGAAAAGGCCGCGCTTGGTGGTGCGGGGCGGCCTGGGCCTGGGCATCCCCCGTTTACCCTCGATCGAGGCCAGTATCGCAGTCGTCTCACCACACACAAAAGCGCCGGCGCCTTCCACGACTTCACAGTCAAAATCAAAACGACTGCCGAACAAACCCTTGCCCAGCATTCCGGCTTGGCGGGCTTTTTTTATCGCCCGACGCATACGCTGCACCGCCAGCGGATACTCGGCTCGGACATAGAAGTAGCCGTAGCCGGCACCTGCAGCGTAGGCGGCGATGACCGTGCCTTCAAGCACCCTGTGCGGGTCGCCCTCCATAAGGCTCCTGTCCATGAACGCGCCGGGGTCGCCCTCGTCGCCGTTGGCCACGACATACTTGATGTCATCACTGTTTGCGAGCGCGGCCTGCCATTTCCTGCCCGTTGGATAACCGGCACCGCCGCGCCCCCTGAGGCCCGATGCGATAATCTCGTCGCATACATTCTCGGGTGTCATCTGCGTGATAGCGCGCCTTGCAGCGGCATAGCCGCCACGCATGATGTAATCATCAATACTATCCGGCTCTACATGACCGCAATCAACCAACGCTAGCCGCTTTTGCCTCGCGTAAAAAGGTATTTCGCGTGAGCTGCGGTAGACGCGGCCGCTCTCCGCATCGCGATACAGCAGCCTCTCCACTACGTCACCCGAGCCAATCGACTTGTCGATTATCTCAGGCACATCCTCAGGTGTCACGCGGCAGTAAAATATCTCCTCCGATCCCGTATCAAGCGGCTGAATAATCACAAGCGGGCCCTTCTGGCACAATCCGTGGCATCCTGTCCGGCTGATGACGCCTGTACCGGCAGACTTACACCCGTCAGCGGTGATTTCCACAGAATCAATGCCCGGAATCGCGCCAGCCATACCGATAAATTTGTCGTACACCGTCTCCGCTCCGCCGGCGATACAACCTGTGCCCGTGCATATAAGCACACGATAACTTATACCGGCTATCCTCTGCCTTGTCTTTTCTGCGATCTCTGCCAGGTTTACAACAGTCATTCTAGAGCCTCCGTTTCTTTTTGTTCCTCGCCTGCCAATATCTCATCCAGTATCTGCCCCAGTTTGTCGGTATCCACCTGGCCGTACACACGGTCATTAATCACAACGACAGGCGCCAGACCGCAGGCACCGAGACATGACACTTTTTCTAAAGTGAACAGCATGTCATCGGTAGTCGATTTCTTACCGCCGAGCTTGAATCGTTTCTCGATCAGATCCAGCAAGGACTGGCTCCGGTTCACATGACATGCGGTCCCGTCACAAATTCTGACGATATACTTGCCCTTCGGCTGCAGAGAAAAATGGGCATAGAATGTGGCCACACCGAATACTCGCGCGCGGGGGATGCTTAGCCTGGTAGCGATATAACTCAGTACCGGCTCGGGCAAATACCTGTACTCATCCTGTACTGCCTGGAGTATGGCAATCAGCCTCACCGGATTGTTACCGAAGTCGTCGATTATCTCATTTACTTTCTGAAAGCGCCGGGCTTCCGTCGGTTTGTTCATCAACATGCTTTTCATAAACCTCACTCCTCCAGTACAGATTTTGCTCAAGTTCATAGCTAAGCAGCGCGTATCCGGCTGCTAAACTCTCATTCCGCACAATTACATTGTCCGGCACCTGCAATGTAATCGGCGCGAAATTCCAAAGCGCGAGGACTCCGGCCTTTATCATTAAATCAGCAACTCCCTGTGCCGTTTCCGCCGGGACCGCAATAATGCCGATCATGATGTTCATGCGGCGCATCAGATCCGCCAGCTTCTCAATGGGCAAAATTTTAACTCCACCAACAATACCGCCTGTCTTCGCCGGATCCGCATCGAACGCCGCAGTTATCTTCAGGCCGTACTGTTTAAACTCCGGATAAGCCATCAAGGCCCGTCCCAGTGAACCGGCGCCGACAAGAAACGCATCCTTTTGATTTCCTGTTCCAAGAAGCTTCTCAATTTTCTCTATAGTCAGATGAACCGGGTAACCGAGTTTTTGCACCCCAGTTGCCACGCAGGCCAGATCCTTGCGCACCAGGCTTGGATCCACGTTGAGAAGGTGTGCGAGATGGCCGCTCGAGGCATACTTTTGCCCCTGCTGTTTCATGTTTTGCAGGATTTGATGGTATTTTGGCAGTCGCGTTACCGTTGCCACATCGACTTTAAGCATGCCTTCACCTCCTTAACCATCCCCATATTTGCTTCTACATCCGACAAGCGATAAATACCTCATGTTAACAAAACCATACGTCTGCTTTTTCCTCTCCCAGGGCCATAACTCCACCTCCTTGCAGTTGAGCAATTTCTCAGATCAGACAATAGTTAAGGCATAAATCACACCGATTACACCAATCAGCGCAAGTATATAAACAGGCGTGGCGGGCATTGCCCCGTCCTTCACCATGGCTTTGCCAAACATGCCGAAAACCAGAGGATGTACTAAAAAGGGCATGGCAAATATAAATGGAATCATCTCAGCAGCCTCGGTGCCAAACATGCCCCCTTGCAGGGCCGCAAAGAGTCCAAAGTGGGAGATGGACGAAGAGGTAGCCATCGCTGCGTGGGATAAAGGCATGCCGCTAAAGTGCAAAAGCAAAGGGCTGCCAAGAACAGCTAGCAGCTGCCAGCCAAAGGAAAACAGCATTAATCCTTTTACCTCAACAGCATCCCTGCCCTGGGCTCCCCTCAAGGTGCGCAGGGCTAATATGGTCAGGACAATGCCTGCGAGTAGAACGGGTATTACCCATCCAACCAGCAAGACATTCTGCTTGATACTGAACGCCAGGATGGTGAAGACAAAAATATGGCCAAAAAATGGAATGTTGATCATGATCGGCGCCCTTGCTGCCGCAACCTGTCCAAGGTCTCCGGCCGTACAGGCCCCAGTCAAGCCGGCGTGGGAAAGGGACCCTGCCATCCCCGGCGCCAGGTTACGCACATGGTTAGCCATGCCAAACAAAATTAACAGGGTTAAACCGCCAAACATCCAGAAGAGTTGGCCGAAGAATCCGAATGCCATTACAGGGGTCATGCCGGTCAGCTGAAAAGCTTCCAAAATTCTGGAACCGCCGATCATAAAGTTAGCAGCTAGCACCACCGGAATACCGGCAAACAAAAGAGCCCTAATGGTAGGGCCAAACCGCCATCCTGACAGCATCATACCCAATGAAGAAGAAATAAGCATGGCAAAAAAGATCTGGGGCAAAGGAATCGCCGGCGCTACTGCCTGGGCAATATAGCCGGATACTAGTAGGACCACTACAATAGCAGCCATTTCCGCGAGCCCTTTGCGTATATACATAGACTTATTCTTTATCGTTGCTTTGTTGTCAATCAAAATAAACGAGGTCACAAGGCCGATATAGGCGAGCAAGGGATAGTGCGCAGCCATAGGATCCCCTGCCTCGGGGCCGACAATCAGCCGTCTTATTCCTTCGATTGCAAAAAAGATAAAAACCACCCGGAACAGGAAAAATAATTGGGTCCGCTTGGTGCCGAGGATTACTTCATCCTGGGATGGATGCATAATATCCTCCCCATCCGGCCTTCTGCCGGTAAGGATTCTGATTAATTCCTGGCCCCCGGCAAAAAAAGCGGCAATAAGGGCAATTAAGGTCACTCTGCCAATCAGGTCCACCAGCAGGAATTCCTTCAGACCGGGGGTTGCTATCCCGGTTTGTTTCAACAGTAACCCCATGATGAGTCCGAAAATGACAATGATCAGGATGGGAGAATAAGGTGTTCCGGCTACTACCGTTCTGGAAATTAATACAATGGGGATGAGCAAAAACAGGGCCAACCAAAACTGGTTCAAGGTTTGCAAATTGGCAATTTGATCAATTAAGTGCTGTTCCATAGGTTGCATCCCCTTTTTGTTCATGTATTTTCAAGGTGCGCACCTATCCCAATATTTCGGACGAGGTGCGCACCTATCTTAAAATACAGATTAAAATGCTATCTTTCTGTCGAGCCGTATTTTTCTTTTATGCTGCTAACGACCTGCGGATCCATCAGCGTCGTTGTGTCGCCGATAATCTTACCCTCCGCAATATCCCGCAGCAAACGCCGCATGATCTTGCCGCTGCGTGTTTTCGGCAGCTCGGCACTGAAGAGTATCTCTTCCGGCCGTGCCAAAGCGCCAATACGGCTGGCCACAAGCTTTTTCAAGGCGGCGTCCAGTTCTTCCGTGCCGCTTTGGCCCTCTTTCAAGGTAACAAAGGCGGCAATGGCCTGCCCTTTAATCTCGTGTTTTTTGCCGATTACCGCCGCTTCCGCCACGGCTGCGTGCTCCACCAACACACTCTCAATCTCCGCGGTGCCGAGACGGTGTCCGGAGACATTGATTACATCGTCAATCCTGCCGATTACCCAGATGGCGCCGTCCTTTTCTTGCTTGGCCCCGTCACCGGTGAAGTATAGGCCTTTGTACTGGCTCCAGTAAGTGTTGAGGTAGCGTTCGGGATCGTTGTGAAGGGTGCGAAACATGGCGGGCCACGGCGTCTTTACGACCAGGTAGCCTTGTTCGCCTGCTATGGCCGACTCACCCTGTTCGTTTAAGACGGCAACATCCACGCCGGGGAAGGGGGATGTGGCCGCACCGGGAACGAATGATTCGTCACCCGGCAGGGGGGTAATGAGGAACATTCCCGTTTCGGTCTGCCACCAGGTGTCTATAACCGGGCACTTTTCGCCACCGATGTGTTTGTAGTACCAAAGCCATACTTCAGGGTTGATCGGCTCACCTACTGAACCAAGGAGGCGCAGGCTGGAGAGGTCATGAGAAGCAGGCCATTGGTCGCCCCATTTGATGAAAAGGCGGATCGCGGTGGGAGCCGTGTAAAATACGCTTACTCTGTATTTTTCGATAATGGACCAAAAACGGTCCTGGGAGGGGTAATCGGGAGAGCCTTCGTACAGGACTACTGTCGCCCCGTTGGAGAGGGGAGCGTAGACAATGTAGCTGTGACCGGTGATCCAGCCGATGTCGGCGGTGCACCAGTAGATGTCTTCTTCACGGTGGTCAAAGGTGTATTTGTAGGTGGCGTGCACCCCTACCATATAGCCGCCGGTGGTGTGCAGTATGCCTTTGGGTTTGCCTGTGGTGCCGCTGCTGTAAAGGATGAAAAGCGGGTCTTCGGCGTCCATCTCTTCGGGTTTGCAGTATAGCTCGCCCGTGTTTTGTACATCGGTAAACCACAGGTCACGCCCTTGTTGCATGGGAACTGTTTCGCCGGTATTCCTGGCTACGATGACTTTCTCCACGGGGTTTTTTGCGCTGCTAAGGGCTAGATCCACGTTTTGCTTCAATGGGACGCTCTTGCCACGCCGTAAGCCACCATCCGCGGTGATGAGAAAACGGGAAGAGGCATCCTGGATACGGTCACGCAGCGCATCGGCACTGAACCCACCGAAGACTACGCTGTGCGGTGCGCCGATACGGGCACAGGCCAGCATGGCGATGACTGATTCAGGGATCATGGGCATGTAGATGGTTACTACTTCACCCCGTTTTACGCCTAGCTTTTTTAAGCCGCTCGCCAGTTTATTGACTTCACGGTAAAGGTCCTGGTAGGTGAGAACACGGGTTTTGCCACGCTCATCTTCAAAGACAATCGCCGCTTTGTTACGGCGCCAGCCTGTTAGGTGACGGTCAATGCAGTTAGATGAGGCGTTCAGATGACCTCCCAAATACCAGCGGTAAAAGGGAGCATTGCTATCGTCAAAGACTTTTTCCCAGCTTTTTGACCAGTCAATATCCCGGCTCATCTCTGCCCAAAATTTGAGGGGATCCTGACTGCCCATCTCCCGCAACTTCACGGCCGTTTCCCTGACCTTCTGATCCAAAGAGGGGTTGGCTACCCGGTGCGACGCCACATCATTTTTCTGTTGCTGATGTTTCATCAAGTATACCTCCAATGCAAGAGATATTGTGACTTCTTTCACTATTTATTGTATACATGCCCTCCGGAAAAGTCAAGGGAAAAAAGAAAAAAATAAACAACCCCCACAGGTAAGTCTTTACCTGCAGGCAGAAGCCTATTCCTGGGATAACACAGTTTAGGCACAGCCGCTGCGGGGGTTTTCGGGCAGATTTATTTTCGCTAAATAATTTTTCTGTATTCCCTTTCGATTAGATCCGCGAGCCAGGAGGCTACCGCTGCCGGCGTAGTAATATGGCCGTTCGGAATAATCACGGAGAGATGA
>Ga0136715_1000033_pt1 | contig 26950 bp, 25 predicted proteins | sample SedPBSmetaG_FD_104916 | JGI IMG/M metagenome (GOLD analysis project Ga0136715, IMG submission 104916) | Freshwater sediment bacterial and archeal communities from Indian Creek, Illinois, USA to study Microbial Dark Matter (Phase II) -... | ecosystem: Environmental > Aquatic > Freshwater > Creek...
ATGTCACAACCCTTGATATTTACCGGGCCTCCATTCCTTTTGTTGCGATCCAGATGACCGGCCTGATCCTCTGTATGGTTTTCCCCCAGCTCATTCTCTGGCTCCCCGGCTTGGTCTAATAATATAAAGACCGGGGACTTGCCAAACATTGTGCATAACCGGGAAGAAGGAATGCAATATGGAAACAAAGTCATTCTGTTTGCCGCAGCATGCTTGGTACGGAGACGAGTCTGTGGAGATTTCCCTGCCCGCTGACTGGGAGATCCGGGTTGCCGAAATTCCTGCCGACCGGCTGGCTGTTTTGACAACAGCGGCGTTCAGGCAAAAAATGGAGGAGCCCACCGGGTCACTTCCCTTGCGGGAGCTGGCGAGGGGGAGAAAGAAAGCGGTCATTATCTTCGATGATCTCTCCCGGCCCACCCGGCTGGACGAACTTGCACCCCTGGTGGTGGAGCAGCTTTTGGCGGGAGGCATCAGCGCGGAAAAAATCAGCTTTATTGCCGCTTTAGGCGCACACGGCGCCCATACGAGGCTTGATTTTGAAAAAAAGCTGGGAAACCATATTGTCAGCCGTTTTCCCGTCTACAACCACAACCCTTATGAAAACTGTACACATATAGGGGAAACACGCTACGGAACACCCCTCTATATAAACAGGGAGGTACTGGCGGCCGACCTGAAGATTGGCATGGGCTGCATCCTGCCCCATGCCTTCAACGGCTTCGGCGGCGGCGGCAAGATTATCCTGCCGGGAGTTTCCGGTATGGCCACGATCCAGGCCAACCATACCCGGGTTGTACACGACCTCAAAGAGCGTGGTGTGGATTTTGTCGGCAATATGGGGTTGACGGAAAACAGCAAAATGAAGGAAGAAATTGCCGACGCGCTGGCTGCGGTTAAACTGGATTTTCTGATCAATGTGCTTCCCAACAGCAACAGGGAAGCGGTCGGAATTGTTGCCGGCGCTCCTGACCCCACTTATACAGACGGAGTGGCGCAGGCACGGGAACTCTATCTTACCCAGTACCATGGGGATGCGGATGTGGTGGTGGCCAATGCCAACGCCAAAGCAAACGAGGCCCTCATTGCTCTCCTTTTGGGATCCCGTTCGCTTAAAAAAACAGGAGGGGACTTGGTTACCGTTGTAAACTGTCCCGCCGGTCAGATTGTCCACTATCTGTTCGGACAGTTCGGTGAAGAACACGGCGGCAGGCTCTGGTCCGGCGGCGGCAACTTCCCGCCCGCAATCAGGAGGAGCATTATCTACAGCAGCTGTGGGGGCCAGCGCTTCGGCTTGCACCAGGCTGCACAGGAATATGCCGACTGGCAGCAGGTGCTGCATCTGTTGCAGGAGAAAAACGGACCCGGCACCAAGGCGGTGGTCTACCGCGACGCCACCATGCAATGGTGCGCAGCCCCGGCGGTTACTTAATTATGAAATGTTCAGATAATTATCCTGATTATAATAAAGTAACTGCGCATCTGGCCAGACGCTTAACAGATCTGGTCGGCGTGAAGAATGTTATTTTCGGGGACGTGGAGGCACTGGAGCCCTATTCGCACGATGAGACGCACGACGCGGCATATGCCTGCTACCCTGAAATAGTGGTACGGGCAGGCAGTGCGGAAGAGATCAGTGCCGTCCTAAAACTGGCTAACGCTGAAAAAATTCCCGTAACACCGCGCGGCGCCGGCAGCGGCCTTTCCGGGGGCGCTGTGCCCCTCTGCGGGGGCATACTTTTATCCCTGGAGCGGATGAACAGAATTTTGGAGATTGACCGGGAAAACCTGATGGCTGTGGTGGAACCGGGTGTGATCACCAACGATCTGAACAACCGGGTACAGCAGGATGGGTTATTCTTTGCCGGGTATCCCATGAGTCTGGAGAGCTGTTTTATCGGGGGAAACGTAGCGGAGAACGCAGGCGGGGGGCGTGCGCTTAAATACGGTGTGACGGGACGCTATGTCCTGGGTCTGGAGGTGGTCTTACCCACGGGAGAGATTGCCACCTTCGGCGGTAAGCGGGTAAAGGACGTCACCGGCTATAACATGGTGCAGTTAATGGTGGGTTCCGAAGGTACGCTGGGGGTCTTTACCAAAATAATCTTAAAATTGCTCCCACTGCCCAAAGCGAAGATCGACATGTTGGTGCTCTTTTCCGATGTGTTGTCGGCTTTGCATGTTGTCCCACTAATTATGACGGAGCTGCGGATCATTCCCACCGGTGTGGAATTCATGGATCGTCTTTCCCTGGAGATTACCTGCAATCACTTGGGGGAAAAAAAACTATATGCTGGTGCAGGGGCGATCCTGCTCATTGAGATAGACGGCAATGACAGGGAACAGGTACTGGAAGAATCTCTGCGGATTGCCGAATTTTGTGCGCAAACAGGCGGCGTTTTGGATTCATATATGGCCGAGGGACCGGCGGAGCAGGAGAAGCTCTGGCGTGTGCGCAAAAGCGCCGGTGAGGCTTATATGGCTTTGGGCACCATTCTCAGTATAGAAGATATCGTTGTTCCTCCGGGCAAGATTGCCGCTATGATTCTCCTAATTGAAGCGCTCTCGCAAAAATACGGTGTGCTGATGCCCAGCTTTGGTCACGTGGGTGACGGAAACCTTCACGTTACGATTATTCAAAATCCTGCCGCCGCCGATCCCGTACAGTCCAGGGAAATGTTGCCAGCAATTCTTCGTGAACTATATCTTCTTACCAGGGAAATGGGAGGGACGCTCAGCGGCGAACACGGTATTGGCCACAAGCGCAAACAATACATGCCGCTGGTGCTGGGAGAGGCGGAACTTTGCACCATGCGGCAAATTAAACGGGCCCTCGATCCGCTGAACATTCTCAATCCAGGCAAAATGATTTCGGGAAACAAGGAAAATAATTAAAATGTCGAAGGGGTGTTGATAGTGGTTCTTCTTTATTCATTGAGCACTTGACCGTGGTGCAAAAAAACCAAGCAGTTGCTTGCGGAGAAGAAAGTTGCTTATGAATGTGTTGAAGTGGATCAAATCAGCGGCAATGCGCAGAAAAACGCGGTGGAGGAGATGAAGAGGCTAACCGGTAAGACCTCTTTTCCTGTACTCGTGATTGACGGCAAAGTAATTCAGGGCTTTAAACCGGAGGAGATTGCGGATGCCCTGGAAAATGAAAAGTAAAATTTTTTGTCCCGTTTGCAGCGTCACCTTTATTTACCGGGAAGAAGTGAAAAAGGGTAAGCAGGTCATCTGTCCGATCTGCGGTGCAAGACTGGAGATTACAGCGGTCTCTCCAGCAATAATAACGCGCCGTTTCACGCAGGAAGCGGAAGCGGAGATCAGGGAGCGCATCGGAACATATGCACGCCTGAAAGGGTATGTTTTTAACGAGGACAAAGAACTGGTGCTGGAGGGAATGCTGCAAAAGTATAAACAGTATGGGGATTTCTATTGCCCCTGCCGTTTCGACAACGTACCGGAAAACGTATGCCCCTGCCTGGATACACGCAAAGGAGAAGTCCGCCGGGAAGGAAAATGTCTTTGAGGCCTTTTTTACCTGCAGCGGTAAGGTCTTACCGCCAAATTTGGAGGTTAAATATGGACAAATATGGCTATGCCGGAGAAATAATTAAGATAAATTTAACGAATGGCAATCTAACAAAGCTGTCTACCTGCAATTACGCGGAGAAATATTTGGGTGGAAGAGGCATGGCAGCGAGAATATTTTGGGAAATGGTGCCGCCCCGCACAAAAGCTTTTGATCCGGCAAATTGTTTGATCGCTGCAACAGGTCCGGTAACAGGATTTTCCGGCATACCAGGCGGTGGAAGATGGCAGATTTGCAGTATCTCACCGATCGTGGAGCCGGAAGTATTTTCCTGTGCCAACCTGGGAGAAAGATGGGGAAGCACCCTAAAGTTCGCAGGTTATGACGCTTTGGTTGTGCAGGGGCGTGCTGAAAAACCGTCTTTCCTGTATATAAACTGCAATGGGATCGAAATAAGGAGCGCATCTTCCCTGTGGGGCAGGTCCTCATTTGAAACATGTGATGCCCTGAAAAGAGAGCTTGGAGACGAAGTAAGCGTCCTGGCCATTGGTCAGGCCGCGGAAAACATGGTTTCTTTTGCCACACTTATAACAGACGACGGTGCATCGGGAGGCAGCGGATTCGGAAGCGTTATGGCGGCGAAGAATTTAAAAGCTATTGTTGTTGCCGGCGGCGATCGGAGACCTGTTGCTGCCGCGCCGCAGGAGGTTAAGGAGATTGCCGGCAAAGTGCGCCTGTTAAGGAAAGAAACATGGAAAGGCTGGCTGGAGAATATACCCGGCAAGACAAAGCTGCGCCCCTGCTACGGTTGTGCCGGCGGCTGTCACCGCAAAAGTTACAAGGAAGACGGTAAGAATTATAAATTTTTCTGCCAGCCCATGCATGTTTACTGGGGGCCGGCTCACGCCTATCAACAAAACGGCACAGAGACAGCCCTGCTGGCAATGAGGCTTTGTGATTCCTATGGGCTGGATACTACAATTATGCATCCCATGATCAACTGGCTTTCGCTCTGTTATGCGGAAGGAATATTAACCGAAAAGGAAACAGGCCTGCCCCTCTCAAAGGTTGGCAGCGCGGAGTTTATCGAAGCGCTGACTCGCAAAATTGCCTTAAGGGAAGGATTTGGCGATCTGTTGTCCGGTGGGATCATCAAGGCCGCCGCAGAAATTGGCAGAAGGGCGCAGGAACTGGCTTCTGTGTGGATAGCAACCCGTGCCGGCGAACTGCGGGATTATGACCCCAGACTCATTCCGGCAAATGCCCTTTTTTACGCCACTGAGCAGCGCAGGCCCGTTAACCAGATACATGAGTTAAGCCACGCCCTCTGGTTGTGGCTTAAATGGTTGCGCAAAGATGAGGACGCTTTTCTATCCTATGATGATCTGGTTACCGCTGCCAATAATTTTTGGGGCGGAGCCGTTGCTGTTGACTATACCAGCGATGAAGGCAAGGCTTTGGCTGTAAAAAAAATCCAGGATCGTGCTTATGCCAAGGAGAGCCTGATCCTTTGCGACTTCCTTTGGCCGCTACTCTGGGTTAGATTCGCTGATGACCACAACGGCGATCCCAGCCTTGAAAGCCGGCTGTTTTCCGCAATAACGGGCAGAGAAATAGATGAGGCGGGTTTGAACAAAATCGGCGAAAGAATTTACAACCTGCAAAGAGCAGTCTTGATCCGTCAGGGATGGGGAGGCAGAAAAGGAGACAGGCTTCTGGATTATCTTTTTGAAGAGCCGTTAGAGGGCGTGTTTTTTAACCCCGATTGCCTGGTGCCGGGGAAGAACGGCCGGGTGGTATCAAAGAAGGGAAATATAATAGACAGGCAAGCCTTTGAAAAGCTTAAAAGTGAATATTATGCGCTGCGCGGCTGGGACGTTACCAGCGGTCTTCTTACCGGGGCAGGGTTGCAGGAGCTCGGCCTCGCCGATATGATTGCCGATTTAAAGGCAGAAGATCTGCTAATTTAACAATTCAGCGCCCTAATCTTCTCTCCAATTCCAGTCCATACCGCCCTTGAACACATTGGCGTTCATTTCGTTGCTGATAAAGAGATTGGCCTCAGGGAAACGCTTTACCATGGCATAATAAAAACCGGCCACATCGCTTGTCCTTGCTATTTCTTCCTCAGTAGCAATGAGGTAATCTCGCATGAAGCTGATTGAACCGGAATCGAAAGGCATTCCCGGTTTTTGATGGCCCGGTATGATTACATCCGCGTTCATACGCTCGATAATGTCTAAATCCTTCAGCCACTGCCCCCGCTCTTCCGCCGTTAATTCGCAAGTGAACGGATGTGCCTCATTAAAAAGCACATCGCTTCCATAAATAGTTTTTATTGAAGGGATCCAGACCAAAGTATTATATTTCATATCACCCATTACACCCGGAATGATCTCAATACGGTATTCTTCCAGCATAAAGTAGTTCTCATTAATGGGCTCGATATTCACTGTTTTTCTGGGCACATTAATGACCCCGATCACCTGTTCCCAGTGCTCTATCTTGCCGAAAAACTGCTGATTGATGGTACGGCACACTTCAGGAATGGCAATGACACGGGCCTGCGGGAAGGCCTCGGCAATATATCCGAGACCAAAGTAATGATCGGGATGGGCATGGGTTATATAAATCATTTTAAGGTACTTGCCTGTTTCCAGTATTTCGGCAATAACGCGATGCGCATTGGATAATGTCCATTGTGCGTCGATTAAAACTGCGTCAGTTTTCCCCGTTACTATTACGGAAGCAACCTCGAAGCCTTTTTCATCGCAGAAAAAAACCTTTGTGGCCGGTAGATCCTTTCCGTGTGCGTCTAAGCGAATCTCCATAATACCCGCCTCCATTCCAAAGATGTATCAGCTTGCATGCGCTTAAATTATAGCAAAAATTTTCAGTCTATGCAAAAGTTATTGAAATTGTGATAAAGTCAAGCCACTGCAGGAAAAAATTTTCCTCACCGAACACGCTGCTACGCAGGATGGCAGAGACCCCGTAAAGCCATGGTCAAGAAAGTCGATTTTCCTCTTAATGCAGGCAGATTGTCAACGAGCGCTTCCTCAAAGGCTTTTTTTGGGTTCTTGCGCTCTTCCTGTACCGCTTCCTCGGACACCTTCATCAGGTTCATTGTTCTTGGCACCTGAGCCAGGTAACGCTCACGCACCGAACAGCCGTTAGCTGTCATGACCCTAAGTTTTGCCATCTGGTTAGCGCCTTGTTTACTCCATGCCTTCGGACGGCTGCTGAGTCGGGCAGATAAAATGTGGCTGACATGACCTTCAGCACTGCAGCCTTGGGCGGCACTATGGGTTTTGTAGACCTCTATCCCCTCCCAATTATGTACTGCCAACACTTGAGAATGGCAGGCTCACGCTCAGGATGGGTAGCTTTAAATTCCTGAAGGACTCTGCCTATGTCTACGGTGTCAGCTCGCTTCACAGCGCGCCAGACCGCTCCTTTAGCCTTTTTATCAGGGCCGACAATGATCGCGGGAAGAAGCAGAAGTGGCCCACAACATCCTTAATATTGCCTTTGTCTGGAATCAGCACCAACCATATTATCATGATGAGCAGCGTGGCCTGTTCATTATGCCCTGGGTCAGGCTGCACGCGGCTAAGGATTATTACCGCATGGCTGCTTTACTGGAACAACATCCGGAGATTAAGGCAACTTTCAGCCTCAGCCCTTCCCTCTTGGATCAGCTAGAGAGCTATGTTGGCGGTCAGACTCCCGATTTATATCTTAACGTGATGAAAAATTCCCGGGAACTGGATGAAAGGGAGCAGTCATTTTTACTGTGCCATTATTTTGAGATTCAGCACGAAAGGGTTATTTCCAAATACCCATTCTATTGGCAATTACTGGAGAGACGTGGCTTTGCAGAACCCCATACCCAAGAATTGGAAAGGGCCCGCTAGCGCTATACCGTGCAGGATTACCTTGATCTGCAGGTATGGTTCAACCTGGTCTGGATTGACCCGGAAATCCGCCGCGCTAGGCTCGATTAATCGTAGGGAACGGTTGTAGGGGCAGGACAAGAGCCCTGCCCCTACAACCGTTCCGCAAAACTGATTATCTTTCCAAAAAGGAGTTCAGCCCACCAAGGTAGAATAAAACGTAATGAACGGTCCTGATTAAATGCGGATGTCAGTGGTCGGAGTGCCGGTGTGCCAGAAAAAAACCAAAGCATTGCTGATAGATCCCCATAACGCACGTAGAACCGTAGGGAACGGCTGCGGGCGGGCACGGAGCCCTGCCCCTACGACCGTTCCACATCCCTGCTCCTGCAACTGCTGCGCCGGGAGGCAAAAAGATTGGATTATCGCCAGGCAAGACTGGAACTGAAAAAGGGCAAAATGCATTCCCTGTACCTTTTTTCCGGCAGCGAGGAGATCCTCAAAGAAGAACTGCTTGCGGAGATGATCGAGCTGCTGCGCCAGCGTGGGCTTGAGCCCGAACTAATGCGGTTGGACGGCAAAAAGGTGGAGTGGCCGGAACTGCGCCAGGAATTGGATCAGTTGACCATCTTTTCCCGGGGTCGTGTGCTGCTGGTGAAAAATGCCCCCTATTTCCATACCGCAGGAGACGGCAGGGGCAAAGGGGCGGCAAACAAGGAAGTTTTACCATCGAAAGGACGCTCTCCTGAGAACCTTCCGGCAGAGGATGAGATCGGCGCTATTCTTGCTGATCATACGCACAACACGCTTCTTGTTTTTTCCGTACCGGAGGTGGACAGGCGCAGGAAACTAGCCAAGTACCTGGAGAAAAAGGGGGTTCTGATAGATTTTCCCGCCCTCCAGGGAACCATGCTGGTCCGCTGGATCCGTGAGGAACTGAGCCGTAAGGCAAAAGAGATAGACGAAGACGCCTTGAATATGCTGCTGCAGAGAAGCGGCGAAAACCTTGCTCTGCTTAAAAAGGAACTGGAAAAACTGACTCTCTACATGGGTGCGCAAAAAAAGATTGATTGTTCTGCTGTGGAAAAAATAGTTCCGGAAAATGCGGAGAGCAACATTTTCTCTCTTGTAGACGAGCTGGGACGCAAAAACGGTGTTGATGCGGTTAACCATCTTATGAAGATGCGCCGTCAGAATGAGCCTCCCTTGCGTATGCTGGCCATGATCGCTCGCCATTTCCGCCTGCTCTATCATGCCCGCCTGTTGCAGCAGCAGGGAGTGCCAGCCGCGAAACTATCTGTCTCCTTGCAGGTGCCGCCGTTTGTGACATATAAACTCCTGGAACAGCTACCAAATTTTTCAGGCAACTCCCTTCCTCGCATCATCGCCCTGCTTAAGGAAACAGACCTTCAGATAAAAACAGGCCGTCTCCAGGGAGAGGAAGCCCTGGAGCAGCTGGTCTTAAAATTGTCCTTTATATAAACGAAAAATAATTTCCATACCAGGGATTGACAGGAGTTTTAATCCCGATCTAGAATGAAAATGAGAACAGGTTTCATCTCAGGCCATATGTTGATTTCCAAGGTGGCTGACAAAGATGACGCTTGAACAGGCGAAAACCGGTGATAAATTAATCATCAAAAAAATCAGAGATTCCCAAACGCGGATTAAGGCTATTCGCTTTGGCGTAATGGAAGGGGTAGAGGTAACCTGTACGGAAAATCTGCCATACGGACCGGTGGTAATCCAGCGGGGGCGTCAGGAATTGGCTGTGGGCCGGGGGTTGGCCCGGCGTATTAAGGTGGAACCGGCCTAGTGCCATGCGGAAAGAAGGAATGCCCCCCCCAAAATGTCTTCGCACAAAAAAACAATTGTGCTGGCCGGCAACCCCAACGTGGGAAAGTCGTTTTTTTTAACGCGCTGACCAACCGTTATGTGGATGTATCCAACTTCCCCGGGACAACAGTGGATATAAGCCATGGTTCCATAGGAAAGGACATTTTCCTTGACACCCCCGGTATTTAAGGACGGTTTGCTGATTTGGCTGGGTTCTTTTATTACCGCTTTCAGTGTGGGCGGCCTGCTGGCCAGCGTTATCGGAATATAAAAAGGGCGAAAAAAACTAAAGCCTCCATTGCGCATGCGCCAGGAGGCTTTTTTATATCAGCTGGCGTCTCTATGCAATTTCCTGGCAAGACGAGATTTTTTCCGTGCTGCCGTTTTTTTGTGCAGAACGCCTTTTGACGCGGCTTTATCAATAAGCCTGCTGGCCTGCCTGCAATTGTCTTGTGCCTCCTGCGTTTCGTCTCCTTCCAGCGACGTAAAAAATTTCTTTACCGCTGTTTTTAGCTGCGATTTAACCTGACGGTTGCGCTGGCGCCTTACTTCCGCCTGCTTCATGCGTTTAATAGCTGATTTAATGTTAGGCACGCTTTCACCTCCTCAACAGGCATTATTCTAACACGGCTGCTGGAAAAAAGCAACTCCCGGCAAAAAGGGGTGTGCACGACAATTTTTTGATTTAGAGAGCCTTTTGCGCTGTAAGCATTTTTCGCTGAACCAGCGAAAAATGCTTACAGCGCAAAAGGCTCTTTCAGAATATTTATTGACAAGAGGGCTGTTTCAGGCTAACATATTAATATAAAGTATTCCATGATATTTATTAAAGTCCAAGAAAGAGAACAGACTATGGTGCGGTAAAAGAACAATTTGCAGAGGAGGAGCTTTCAAAATGGCCGTGCGGGAAATAAAAAAAGATATATATGCTGTAGGAGCACTGGACTGGGAACGGCGTCTTTTCGACGAACTGATTCCCCTGCCGGATGGGACAAGCTACAATGCCTACCTGGTTAAGGGCAGCGAAAAGACGGTCCTGCTGGACACAGTGGATCCTACCAAAGGGCAGGAATTGCGTGACCATTTGCGTGCGCTCAATGTGGATAAGATCGATTATATTGTGGCCCATCACGGAGAACAGGATCATTCGGGGACCATTCCGGAAATTTTAGAGCTTTACCCCGAAGCAATGGTGCTAACCAACGAAAAGTGCAGCGTCATACTGCAGGATCTGCTGCACATTCCCGCGGCAAAGTTCCGGGTTGTGCAGGACGAGGAGACTATCTCCCTGGGAGGTAAGACGCTTAAGTTTATCTTTACCCCATGGGTACACTGGCCGGAGACGATAGTTACCTACCTGCCGGAAGATAAAATCCTCTTCAGTTGTGATTTCTTTAGTTCCCACCTGGCGGCAGGGGAGCTCTTCGCCCGCAACCAAAGCAACACTTACAGCGCGGCAAAACGTTTTTTTTCCGAAATTATGATGCCTTTCCGCGCGGCAATCCGCAACAATCTGAAAAGACTGGAGAATCTGGAAATCGAAATGATCGCACCGAGCCATGGACCTGTTTATGATAATCCCGCCATTATCCTTGATGCTTACCGGGAATGGAGCGATGAAGCCGGGGTGAAAAACGAGGCGGTGATTATTTACGTTTCCATGCACGGCAGTACGGAAAAAATGGTGCGCGTCCTCACAGAAGCCCTGATCAAACGGGGCGTAAGCGTAAAACCTTTTCGCCTCACCGTGACTGATACGGGAGAACTGGCTGCCGCCCTGGTGGATGCGGCTACGCTCGTGGTTGCTTCCCCCGCGGTTCTGGGCGGACCCCATCCTCAGGTTGCCTATGCTGCGATGCTGGCTGCCGCCCTGCGTCCCCGTGTAAAGTTCGCCGCCATTATTGGCTCCTACGGCTGGGGCAGTAAGATGGTTGAGCAGCTAGGAGGCCTGCTGGGCGCCCTCAAAGCGGAACTGCTCGAACCGGTGGTGGTAAAAGGTTATCCCCGGGAAGAACACCTGGCTGCTTTGGATGAACTGGCTGCCCAGATCGCCCAACGCCATAAAAGTTTCGTGACACAATGAAAATTGGTAACTGTCGTAGGGAACACGGGCGGGCACGGAGACCCGCCCCTACGACCGTTCCGCAAATTCTTTGCCGATTTGGGGTTTCGGTTTTTATAGAATAAAAGAAGGGGGCCTTGGCGGCCCCCTTTCCTACGGCCTCCTTCCCTGTGGTTACCTTTTCTTGTTAGTACGGTCACAAATACTGCCGGTGGTACGCTCACAGGCATTATCTTTAAATTCCCGTTCCACTTCCAGGTCTGCACCAGCTTCAACATTTACATTGGTCATGCCGCGATTGCTGTAATTGGGCTTCTGTTTTCTGCTTTTGTTGTATTTTTTTGCCAACACAATCCATCCTTTCCTGTGTTTATTTTTTGCATATATTTCGCTTCTATCCTTGCTTTTTAATTTTTCATTCGGGCATAAATGCAGGGCAAGATCATATTTAATTAACATAACAGGTGCCAAGCGCTTTTAATGGATGATTCCTTGTGGTAAAATAACACAAAACGGGGGAAGGAGATGGGTGCATTGATCGAAATGAAAGTGCATGCCGTGACAGTTGATCAAAGCGGGGGATTTCTCGTCCTCTTAACAGATAAGGAAACGAAAAAAGTGCTGCCCATCTCCGTTGGACCATTTGAAGCCCAGGCCATTGCTTCTTTTCTCCAGGGAAAAACCTTTCCCCGGCCTCTTGCTCACGACCTGCTCAAACTGTTGTGTGAAAACCTTGGCGGGGTGCTGGAAAAAATAGTCATTACCGATATCCGTGATAGCACTTACTACGCCGAGCTTTATCTTGAGCAAAACGATAAAATCGTTGTTGTAGATTCCCGCCCCAGCGATGCTATTGCCCTGGCCGTGCGCTACGGTGCGCCGATTTATATGCAGCTGCGTCTGGTGGAATTTACCTATGACTGCAAAGAATTTATGCAGGAAGACATGGACGACGAAGAAGAAACACATTAGGGAAAATTTCCTCCGGTGTAAATGAAGATTACGTAAGGGCGGGTCTTTTGTGCCCGCCCTTATTACTAAACAAAGGAGGAGAGGCTGATGGTCATTCAGGATGGACAAGTTGCCACACTATACCGCTGGCTGGAGGAAGGCTTGCCCGGACGGTCAGTGGTTTTCAGTGGAGCGGGGATTAGTACCGCTTCCGGCATACCTGACTTCCGCAGCCCCGGTGGGTTGTGGGCACGTTTTGATCCGGATGAACTTTCTTTTCCCCGTTTTCTTGCCAGCGCACAGAGCCGGCGCCGTTACTGGGAATTTTATCGCGAAAACTGGAAAATTTCCCGGGAAGCACTACCCAATGCCGCCCATCATGTTGTGGCTGCGCTGGAACATAGAGGCATGCTTTCCGCTGTGATCACCCAGAATATAGACGGTCTGCACCAGCAAGGGGGAAATTCGCCGGAGAAGGTGCTGGAGCTGCATGGCAATATGTGGGAGGTGCGCTGCCTTTCCTGCAGCCGTTCCTATCCCTGGGAAGACATTTACCTGCGACTGGAAGAAGGCAGGACAGTGGAAGACTGCAATTGTGGAGGTTTTCTCAAGCCGGCAACCATTTCTTTCGGTCAATCTCTGTCGGAAAAGATCCTGGAAGAAGCACGCCGTCACACCGTTAATAGTGAACTTTTTATCTGTATCGGCTCATCTCTGGTAGTATACCCGGCGGCGTCTTTTCCCCAGTTGGCAAAGCAGAGCGCTGCCAGGCTGGTGATCATCAACCGTGAACCTACAGTGATAGACCATCTGGCTGATCTTGTGATCAACGACGAAGCTTCTGCAGTCATGTCCGCTTTGAGGGATCTGCTGCATATTTAACTCATGACCTGAATATGCTGAAGAGTCCTTTTTTCTCTTTATCCACCGGAACGATTATATCCTCATGTATGGAGCGGAGAATGGCGAAGACTGTGCGGGTGTCCCCGTACGCCATCTCCGGTGTTACATGCGGGGGCTCCTTATAGACCAGGAAAAGGAGAAGATGATGATATGAGTATGCATGAATTGGCCCGCCAGGTAAAAGAGTCTTCACTTAAACTGGCCGCGGCAGGCTCTGAACTGAAAAATAGGGCTCTGGCACTGATGGTGGCGTCACTGAATGGGCGCAAAGATGAAATCATCAGGGCTAACCTCGCAGATCTGGAGCGAAGCAAGCAGGAAAACCTGGCTGCCCCCCTTTTAAAGAGGCTAGTATTTAATGAGGCAAAAATTGCCGATGCGGTTGACGGTATCAACGGCCTGATCGGGCTTGATGACCCTGTGGGCAGGACGTTGCTTTCCATGGAGCTGGATGAAGGGCTGGAGCTCTATAAAGTAACCTGCCCGATTGGTGTAATCGGCGTTATTTTTGAATCAAGGCCCGATGCCCTTGTGCAGATTGCAACCCTTTGCCTTAAAAGCGGAAACGGCGTTCTCCTGAAGGGGGGGGCGGAGGCAAAGGAAACAAATCGTATCCTGGCCGAGGTTATTGTCGATGCAGCTGTGGCGGCTGGTATTCCCGCAAACTGGGCCGCACTTTTGGAAACGCGGGCGGAAGTAAACGATATGCTCAAAATGGATCGTTATATTGACCTTATTATCCCCAGGGGTTCCAATGACTTTGTGCGTTATATCATGGACAATTCAACCATTCCCGTGATGGGCCACGCAGACGGTATTTGCCACTGCTATGTCGATGCCGGCGCAGACATTGAGATGGCTCTGCAGATCGTCGTTGATTCCAAAACGCAGTACGTAGCCGTATGCAATGCCACAGAGACACTCCTTGTCCATGAAAAGATTGCGGCGCAGTTTTTACCTCTGCTTCAGCGCGCAATGGATGAGAAAAAAGTGGAGTTGGTTGGATGCCCCAGAACCCAGGTCCTGATCCCAATCGCTCCAGCCATTGAAGATGATTGGAAAACTGAATATCTTGATTATAAATTATCCATAAAAGTTGTCTCCGGCCTCGATGAGGCTGTTGCGCACATTAACAAATACGGTTCAGGGCATACCGATACGATCATTACCGCGCAGAAAGAAAGGGCTGCCCGCTTCATGGACTATGTGGATTCAGGCAATGTTTTTTGGAACTGCTCCACCCGTTTTAGTGACGGTTTCCGCTACGGCTTTGGCGCCGAGGTGGGGATAGCCACCGGGAAGATACATGCCAGAGGCCCGGTGGGGCTTGACGGCCTGGTTATTTATAAGTATAAGCTGCTTGGCTGTGGTCATGTTGTTGAGGAGTATGCCGACCGCCGCAAGACATTTAAACACAGGAATATGCAAAAGGAATATTCACTGTAATACTTCATTTAGGGTTAAGCAGGGCAAACATATTTTTTTTGTACGCTTCCACGCCCGGTTGATCAAAAGGATTTACACCCAGCAGATAACCGCTTACGGCACAGGCTTTTTCGAAGAAATAGACGAGTTGACCGTAACAACGGGGAGTCATCTCCGGGATGATGATCTTTAAGTTGGCGACGCCTCCGCTGCTGTGGGCCATAATCGTTCCCGCGCAGGCCTGTTTATTGACATGGTGCAAAGTTTTCCCGGTTAAAAAGTTAAGTTCGTCAATGTTCTCTGCAAGGGGAGGTATTTCAAGGTCTTGCGGCGGTTTTTCCAGCCAGAGAGTGGTAAGGAAAAGATTGCGGTAGCCGTCCTGTATGAACTGGCCCATCGCGTGCAGGTCTGCGGAAAAACTGACCCCTGCAGGGAAAATCCCCTTTTGATCTTTACCTTCACTTTCACCAAAAAGCTGCTTCCACCATTCCGTAAATAAAGAAAATGACGGCTCATAACTGGCCAGCAGCTCAATTATCTTGCCTTTACGATACAAAATCTGGCGCAGCGCGGCATATAGATAAGCGGGATTGTCAGTAAGCTTCTCCTCGTCGTACAAGCGGCATCCGCGACGCGCCCCGGTCATGATCTCGGCAATGTCAATACCGGCCACAGCCACAGGGAGCAGACCCACCGCCGTAAGCACGGAATAACGACCGCCGATGTCGCCCGGCACGGTAAAGGTTTCATAACCTTCCTGCTGGGCGAGCCGGCGCAGCGATCCCTTTTCCCCGGTAGTAGCGATAATGCGCTCCCGTGCGCCCTTCTTGCCGTAACGTTTTTCCAGCATATTCCTAAAAAAACGGAAAGCCAAGGCAGGCTCCAGAGTGTTTCCCGACTTGGAGACAACGTTGATCACCAGATCCTGTTGATCGATCAAATCCCAAAGATGAGCCAAATAAGTAGCGCTGAGGTTACAGCCGGCAAAGAAGATACGGGGACCTCCCCTTTTTTCTCGCGGCAGCTGGTTATAAAAACTGTGACTGAGGAGCTCCAGGGCGGAGCGGGCCCCTAGGTAGGAACCGCCGATCCCAATTACCACTAATGCTTCCGCCCTTTCTCTGATCTGCGCGGCAACCCGGGCAATTTTATCCACGTCCTCACGGCTGCAATGGAGAGGCCAGCCCAGCCACCCCAGGTATTCCCGGCCGGGGCCTTCATAGCGGTGCAGCGTCTCATGGGCGGCAAGCACCTGTGTTTCCAGTGCATCCAGTTCATGCTTCTTCACAAAATCACCCGCATCAGCATAATCGAAAATAATCTCGCCGTTCATAATACCCCCCGCTTTTTACCTAAAGTATTTCCTTAAAAACTCCATTTTCTCCATTATGGTATTATAATTGCTCTACTGCCGTCAAGCGGCGTCAGGCGTTTTCCCCGCCACTCCGAAAATATTACTTAAAAAATTTCAAAAATAATTTTCAAGAAAGCAGGAATTTTAAAAGGGCTAGCGAAATAGGATTAATAATATATATAAGATGTTAATTAACCAGTTTATTATTTCCAAAGGGCGTATGCTGCACTGCAATAAGTGCAGTTTATAAAAAAACACATTTGGGGGTGAGGAAAAGATGTTTGTTTTAAGGAAAGGAATTTTATAATTGATATTGAATAAGGTAAAGGAGGTAAACAAAATCTATTATTAATTGATGAGTGGGGTAACTACTAAGATGCAGATTACACGTCAGAGTGAGTATGCCATCCGTACCATAATAGAACTGGCAAATGCCGCTAAAGGAGAGCTGGTAACTACCAAAACTATTTCCCAACATCAGGAAATCCCGGAGGTATTTTTAAAAAAAACAATCCAGCTTCTGACAAATGCCGGGTTAATCACTACGCAGCGAGGTACCAAAGGCGGTGTGCGTCTGGCCGTTCCGGCAATGGATATCTTCATTGCCGATATTATTACGGCAGTGGAGGGGAAATTGGCGATAAATGTATGCCTTTCTACGGTATACGAATGCCCGAACAAATCCGTATGCCGGGTACGCGATATTTTAGGGCGGGCTCAGGCCGCTATGCTGGCTGAGTTGAGCCGGGAAAGCATTGCGGATCTTGTAACCCTTCGCGCAGAAAAATGTTGAATGTCTTCGCATATTACTTTAAAATTAATGAAAAGGAGAGATGTAGAAATGTTTTGCCATCAGTGTGAACAAACGGCCCATGGAACCGGATGTACAGTAAGGGGGGTTTGTGGTAAAAAACCGGATGTGGCGGCGTTGCAGGACCTACTGGTACACTCTCTGAAGGGATTGTCCCTGGCAGCCCATGAGGGACGGCGAGTCGGTGCCGTGGACAAGGAGGTAGACCAATTCACAACGGAAACATTGTTCTCCACCTTGACCAACGTTAATTTCAACTCCCAGCGCTTTGTGGAGTTCATTGAGCGCACTGTATCCCTCACCGGCACGCTGAAGGAGAAAGTAAAGGCGGCAGGAGGCAATGTGGAATTTAGCGATCCGGCAGCTGCTTTTACACCTGCCGCAGGTTTGGATGCCCTCATCAAGCAAGGGGAAGAGATTGGACAACCATGGGACAGCAAGGCGGAAGCGGATATCCAGTCGTTGCAGCAGACCATGCTCTTCGGGCTCAAGGGGTTGGCCGCCTACTCGCATCACGCCGCAGTGCTCGGCCAGGAGGACGACGGAATTTATGCCTTTATCCACGGGGCGCTGGCATCTTTGACTGCGGACAAGCAGCTCAGCTTTGCGCAGTGGGTTGATGCTGTTCTTAAAGTGGGGGAAGTCAACCTGCGGGCTATGGAACTGCTCGACGCGGGGAACACCGGTGCATTCGGCCATCCCGTGCCTACGCAAGTCCCCCTTGGGCACAAAAAGGGTAAATCTCTGCTCGTATCGGGCCATGATCTGAAAGACCTCCAGACTATCCTAGAGCAGAGCGCCGGCAAAGGCATTAATGTTTATAGTCATGTCGAAATGCTGCCGGCCCACGGCTATCCCTGGTTGAAGAAATATGCGCATTTTTACGGCCACTTTGGTACCGCCTGGCAGAATCAAAAAAAGGAGTTCTCCCAATTTCCCGGTGCCATTGTCATGACCACGAACTGTATTCAGGAGCCACAAGATTCCTACATGGGCAATATCTTTACAACCGCCATGGCCGGTTGGCCGGGGGCCGTCCATCTCACGGGCGGCGATTTTGGCCCGGTTATACAGAAAGCACTGGAGATGCCCGGTTTTGCGGAAGATTTGGACCAGGGGAGTGTAACGGTCGGCTTTGCCCGAAATACGGTACTGGGCGTGGCCGATAAGGTAATCGATGCCGTAAAAGGAGGCGCGATCAGGCATTTCTTCCTGGTTGGCGGTTGTGACGGGGCCAAGACGGGCCGCAGTTATTATACGGAATTTGTGGAGAAAACACCTGTGGATACGGTGGTGCTCACTCTTGCCTGCGGCAAGTACCGTTTCTTTGATAAGAAACTGGGAGATATTGATGGTATTCCGCGGCTTTTGGATATGGGGCAGTGCAACGATGCCTATTCCGCCGTCCAGGTGGCCCTGGCCCTGGCTAACGCCTTCTCTTGCGGGGTAAACGATCTGCCCCTGACCCTGGTCCTTTCCTGGTACGAACAAAAAGCATGCGCAATCTTGCTCTCCCTCTTCCATCTAGGCGTAAAAAATATTTACCTGGGCCCGAGCCTGCCTGCTTTCATTTCTCCCAATATCCTCGATTTTCTGGTGAAGACCTTTGACGTTAAACCTATCTCTACAGCAGAAGCGGATTTGGCGGCAATCCTGCAAAAGTAGGGAATGGTCTTGACCAATGCGCCCGGGCAGGGTAAGCCCTGCCCGGGCAAATATATTATATATAGTATACAAGGGGGAACATGCTTGATCTTTCAGCATAATTATATTGAAGGCAGAACTATTGAAGATGTCTGGCGGGACGCCATGTGGTGCTGTGTGCGTAACGGCCATGCGTACAGGGTTGAAGTGGGCAGCTACGAAGGGCAAACCAGAAAACAGTTGGACTATGCGGTGCTTCGGGTGCTTGAACCCCATACCCGCCCCTTGAGCGTAAGGATTCCCGAAGCCTGCGCTTTTGCCGCTCCCACCTCTGAGGATAAAATTTGGCGTTATTTTAGCGACTATATTATTGGGACGGGAAAAAGCCCCAATGAAGATTATACTTACGGCGAATTTATTGTGCCCCAAATACCGAGGGCTGTCGCGCTATTAAATAATGCTGCCGGAAACACGAACCAGGCCTGCATCCAGATCGGCAACGAAGCCTCAATTAACCTTAATGACCCTCCCTGTCTCAGGGTGATTGCATTTAAAGTGGTAAACGGCTTATTGCAGCTGTCGGTCTTTTTCCGCAGTTGGGATCTTTTTGCCGCTCTTCCGGAAAATCTTGGAGGACTGCAGCTGCTTAAAGAATACATCCTGGCCCAATTAAACTTTACTGTCCAGGATGGGCCGATCGTGGCATACAGCGACGGCCTGCATATCTACGAACAGTATTTTCCCCTGGTAAACAGATTAAACGTAGAAAAAATAGGACAGTAAGGGAGAGAGGTTCGGTATTATGTTAACCAAAATTAGAAAAAGGGACGGCCAGATCGTCCCTTTTGATCAGGATAAAATAACCATCGCGATTTTCAAAGCGGCAAAAGCTGTAGGCGGAAGCGACTTTGGACGGGCTAAATACCTCTCTGACCAGGCGGTAAAGTTAATAGAGGAAAATTATGCGAACAAGATCCCTGCCGTAGAGGAGATCCAGGACATCGTCGAAAAAGTCTTAATTGAAAACGGCCATGCCAAAACGGCCAAGGCATACATCCTTTACCGCAAGCAGCGTACAGAGATAAGGGACTTCCAGTCTCTGATGGTGAATACGGGCAAGATGGTTCAGGAATACCTTGAACGTCACGACTGGCGCGTCAACGAAAACAGCAACATGAACTACTCCCTGCAGGGCCTAAACAACCATATCATCGCCGGGATCACGCAGAAATACTGGATCGAAAAGATATACCCCGCGGAGATTCGCCTGGCACATGAAAGCGGTGATATACACATCCACGACCTTGGCCTTTTGGCTCCGTATTGTTGCGGCTGGAGCTTTGAGGATTTATTGATACATGGTTTCCGGGGGGCTCCGCAAAAGGTAACCTCCAGCCCTCCTAAGCATTTCCGCACAGCTCTCGGCCAGCTAATTAACTTTTTCTATACCCTGCAGGGGGAGGCAGCCGGCGCCCAGGCTGTTGCCAACTTTGACACCTACCTGGCTCCTTTTGTACACTATGACGGTATCGGCTACCGTGAGATCAGGCAGGCCCTCCAGGAGTTTGTCTTTAATTTAAACGTCCCCACCCGCGTCGGCTTTCAAACACCATTTATCAATATTACCCTTGATGTCACCGTTCCCTCCACGCTGGCACGGCAGCCCGTCATGGTGGGGGGCGCGCCTCAAAGCGAAACCTACAGCGAATTCCAGCAGGAGATGGACCTGATCAACAAGGCATTTTGCGAAGTCATGATGGCTGGTGATGCTGACGGCAGGATATTTACCTTTCCCATCCCCACCTATAACATTACAGAGGAATTTTTCAGCAACCCCGTTGCGGAAAAAATTATGGAGATGACGGCCAAGTACGGCATACCTTATTTTGCCAACTTCATCAATTCGGATCTATCCCCTGACGACGTGCGCAGCATGTGCTGCCGCCTGCGTCTGGACAACCGGGAATTAAGGCGCAGGGGCGGCGGCCTGTTCGGGGCCAACCCCCTTACCGGCTCAATCGGCGTTGTGACCATAAACCTGCCCCGTATCGGCTACAAGGCAAATGACCTGCCGGATTTCCTGAGGCGGGTGGAGGATATGGCTATCCTTGCCAAAGACAGCTTAATTACCAAAAGGCGCGTACTCGAACAGTTGACTGCCAACGGCCTATATCCCTATTCCAGGCATTTTCTGCGCGATGTCCACTCCCGTTTCGGGCAATACTGGGCGAACCATTTCAACACCGTCGGCATCATTGGCATGAACGAAGCCCTGCTTAACTTCATGGGGAAAGATATCACTACGCCGGAAGGGCAGGCTGCCGCAAATACAATTTTGGAACATCTCCGCGCTGTTCTACTTCACTTTCAGGAAGAAACCGGCCAGATGTTCAACCTGGAGGCCACACCGGGTGAAGGGACAAGTTACCGTCTGGCCCTTTTGGACAGAGAGCTCTATCCTGACATTATCACCGCCGGCGAGCAGGAACCGTACTATACCAACTCATCCCAATTACCAGTGACTTATGTGGACGACCTCTTTGCTGCTTTGGATCTTCAGGATGCTCTGCAGACAAAATACACCGGCGGGACGGTATTTCACATCTTCCTAGGAGAAAAAATAGACGACGCACGGTCCTGCAAAAAACTAATCGAAAGAGTGTGCAGCAACTATAGATTGCCGTATATCTCCATTACCCCGACATTTTCCGTATGCGGCGCGCACAAATACCTTCCTGGCGAACAGCCCCTCTGCCCGTATTGCGGCCGGGAAACAGAAATATGGAGCCGCGTTGTCGGTTATTACCGCCCGGTGCAAAACTGGAACAAAGGAAAGAAAGAAGAATTCAGACAGCGAAGGACATTGATAGTATGAAAAGGAAGTAGCGACTCAGAACTCAGGATTCAGGAGTCAGAATGAGAAAACCATCGAAAACATTTGAAGATTTACTGGTATGGCAGAAGGTGCATCTGTTCGCAATACTCGGGGTATTCTGAATGCATGATTATTTTTTTTATAATACCGCCAAACCATAGAAAATCAGGAAGTAACAAGTTATAATAGGTAAGCCGAAACTGATCCCAACTACTTAACAGGAGGTTGATCCATTCAAGAGGGAGGCTTGAGTTTTAATGGTGAAGAAATACTGGCGAATACTTTTGCTGCTCTTGCTGATCTGCGGTGTAAATTCTACAGCAGCAGCAGCGAGTGGTGTGAAGGTAATTGTTGACGGCGAAGCCGTGGCGTTTGCGCGGCCGCCGGTTTTGGATGGTGGACGTTTGCTGGTGCCCATGCGGGATATTTTTACAGCCATGGGCGCAGTGGTAAAGTGGGATGAAGCGAGCAGCGCGGCCCTGGCTGTGTTTGATGTTGTGCGGATAAATATGCCCATCGGGAGTTTTCTGCCGACAGTCAATGCGATGCCGGTGGCCATTGATGTGCCGGCCGCTTTTAGGGGAAGTCACATCTTTATCCCGCTTCGTTTTGCGGTTGAATCTCTAGGAGCTCACCTGTTCTGGGATGTTTCTGCTGAATCTGTTTTCATCACAACAATTGGCCATGCTGACGGACTGGCAGGAAACGGTCAGGATTCGCCGGAGGATGCTCAGGGTAAAATCGACATTAACACAGCCAGCCTGGAAAACCTGCTGGAGCTGGAAGGTCTTTCTGAAGCTGTAGCAAGGGATCTAATCGCTTTCCGTGAAGCGAATGGCGATTTTAAAACATTTGCGGAAATACGTGATCTTCCCTCCATGACTGACACCTTTTTCGAGCGCCTGCGCAAAAATATACGCATTGTATACCGGAAGGAAGGAATAGCCTGCTGGTACGGCGCAAAGTTTCACGGAAGAAGGACGGCAAGCGGCGAGATCTATAACAAAAATTTGCATACGGCCGCCCACCGCACTCTGCCTTTTGGAACAAAGGTTAAGGTGACATTCCCGCGGACAGGACGCAGTGTTTGGGTGCGTATCAATGACCGGGGACCCCATGTTGCCGGTCGTATCATCGACATTTCCCACAGCGCTGCCGATGCCATCGGCCTGACCCCTTACGGTATCGGCCGGGTTGATCTGAAGGTAGTCAAGGCATGGCAGCCCAACCTTTAATTGCATTAACTTCAGCAGCTGGTCAAGACCGCAATCAAATTGATTGTGGTCTTGATGATCTCCGTGCGAAATTTAAAATTTATTGTGTCCCGAAATTATTCTATGATATGAGGAAGGAATGACGGGATTGTCTTTTTTTGCGGGACGGTGCGCCGCCTTGTTGACAAAACATAAAAAAGAAGAAGTAATTGCGCCTGTTCTGGAAAAAGGAGCCGGCTTGCAGCTTAGCGTGGAAACAAATTATGATACCGACCGGTTTGGCACCTTTACCAGGGAGATAGCCAGGCCCGGCTCCCAACTGGATACAGCCAGAATCAAAGCGCAAAAGGGAATGGAACTTATCGGGACAGATATAGGCATAGCCAGCGAGGGCAGTTTTGGTCCTCATCCCGCCATCCCTTTTTTACCGTTGAATAAGGAAATAGTTTTATTGTTTGATATGAGGGAGCAGTTGGAGATCTGCGGGGTATGTCAAAATAGCGATACCAACTATGCCAGCGCTGTGGTGGAAAACTATGATCAGGCTGTAGAGTTTGCCCGCAAGGCGATGTTCCCCAGCCACTTTCTTATTTTGAGACCTGACCATGAAGGGCATTCAGCGATTATTAAAGGGATTAACGGGTGGGAATGGTTACAGGAAGCAATAAACTGGGCCCTTGCCAAATCGGTTGCCGGTAAAGTATTCCTGGAGACCGACATGCGGGCTTTCGCCAACCCTACCCGCATGCAAAACATAAAAAAGGCTGCGGAAGACCTGGTTGCCAGAATAGATAGTTGTTGCCCGCAGTGCAACACACCCGGGTTTGTGGCCGTGGAGAATAAAAAAGGTTTGCCCTGTGAGCGCTGCGGTTTGCCGACAAGGGAATTGACAGCCTTTCTCTTTACTTGTCAAAGGTGCGGCTGCCTTGAAGAAAAAGCGCTGCCGGAGAAGACAGCTCCGGCAGCGCGCTGTGATTTTTGCAATCCTTAAAACAGGCATGCATAAAACGCGCGCCTGGCCGTCAACCATTGACTTCTTTACTGATTTTGTGCTATCCTTGGGATAGTGGATTTATCGAAAATATCTGCAAGGAGGTCTGGTAAAGTTGATTAAGCTGTTTGTCGGTGTTGGTGTTTTCCTTGCTCTCTGCCTGGTTATTGTTGCCGGTGCCGTCTACTTTTGGCTTTGGCCGATGGCACAACAGTACTTAGCCTCGCTGAACACCATTCTGCAGCAATCTCCTGCCGCTGTAGAGGAGATCCTGCCGGCTTTGCCCACGGAGGATCTGGGTATCGGATTGAGTGAGCTTCTTACTGCGTTGCCGATACTTGAACAGATAGGCATTGACGGGCTTTCGCAAATACAAGAGCTTGCTGGGGCCGGATTTACTGGTGAAGAGGCTCAACAAGCCCTTGCCATCCTGCAGGAAAAGCTTTCGGCTGCTGAGCTCTCCCAGCTACAAGAACTGCTGCCTGGACTGCCAATGCCGCAGTAAACCCGCATCGTTTAACATTCAAACGCAGCGGGTTAAAACCTAAAAATCAAAAAGTTCTCCCAGCCGCGACTTGCGTTTACGTGTGCCGCGATCATCCCGGTCCCGGTCCCGGTCCTGGTCGTCGTCAACAAAGCTTCCCGGACGGCGCTCGCTTCCGGCTTCGCTCCGGGGTGTGGAAAACTCAATTATCTTGTCCAATTCTCCACGGTCAAGCCATACTCCCCGGCACTTAGGGCAGTAATCGATCTCCACACCCTGTCGTTCCGACATTTTTAAATCAACGCTGTTGCATACTGGACACATCATGTCGTTCGCCTCCTTAATAGCTCATTATTCCTGAAAACCTTCAGCATCATTCTACCATTAATAGCAGAAAGACGCAATAAGTACAAATAGGCACGCCCTCTGCCATACCAGTAAATCTTCAAATGTTTTCGCTGGTTTTCATTCTGACTCCTGACTCCTGATAAGTTAATGGCTTGGCTCCAAAGCATCAACTACGTTTCATATCCGCATGATATTCCTGCAGCGATTTTAAATTGGCGCTTCCGGCGCTGTTATTTTTATAGACGGCAATACCTTTTACGCTAGCCAGGGCTGCGGCCATAGTGGTTATATAAGGCACCTTTTTCCTGATCGCGGTTTTGCGAATGTAAGAATCATCATGCTGACTGAGCTTGCCGGAAGGTGTGTTGATTACCAGGTTGATTTCGTTATTCATCATGCTGTCGGCTATATGAGGACGGCCTTCATGCAGCTTTTTAATTTCTTCAGCGACTATACCATTTTCTGCAAGAAATTTGTGCGTCCCGGCTGTGGCTTTAATCTTAAAACCCAATTTGCTAAACTCTTTTGCTGCTTCCAGCGCGGCCGGTTTGTCCCGATCAGCCACGCTGATCAGCACTGTTCCTCCTGTGGGAAGGGGAGATTGGGTGGCTTCCTGAGCTTTATAATAAGCCAGCCCAAATGAATTCGCCATCCCCAATACCTCGCCGGTAGCGCGCATTTCCGGACCGAGCAAAGGATCAACTTCCGGGAACATATTAAAGGGGAAGACCGCTTCTTTTACGCCAAAATGGGAAACCTTCCTGGGGACAAGCTCCCTGACCGGAGATGCTTTGCCGGTTTTTTCCGCCAGCATGATCTCAGTGGCAATGCGGGCCATGGAGATATTGCATATCTTCGATACGAGGGGGACGGTGCGCGAGGCCCTTGGGTTTGCTTCCAGAACGTAAACCCGGTCATCGGCGATGGCGTACTGTATATTCATCAGGCCCACCACACGCATGGCTCTGGCAATCTGCTGCGTATAGGCCACGATTGTTTCTAAATGCCGGGGCGGTATGCTTATGGGCGGGATTACACAGGCTGAGTCGCCGGAATGAATGCCCGCCAGCTCGATATGTTCCATAACTGCCGGCACGTACGCATCGGTACCGTCGGCTATGGCGTCGGCTTCCGCTTCAATGGCATTACTGAGAAATTTATCAATGAGAATCGGCCTTTCGGGAGTAACCCAGGCTGCCGCAGCTACATAATAGCGCAGCATCTCCTCGTCATAAACGACTTCCATGCCGCGGCCGCCCAGCACATAGGAGGGACGGACCATTAAAGGGTAACCGATACGGTTGGCCACAGCCAGGGCCTCGGCAAAATTTGCCGCCATCCCCGATTCAGGCATGGGAATACCCAGCTCCTGCATGATTTGGGCGAAGCGCGCCCGGTCTTCAGCCAGATCGATGGTTTCAGGAGAGGTGCCGAAAATTTTCACCCCGGCTTCAGCCAGTTCGCCGGCGATATTTAAGGGAGTCTGCCCGCCAAACTGCACAACCACCCCCGCGGGCTTTTCCTTTTCATAAATGCTCAGCACATCTTCCACGGTCAACGGTTCAAAATAAAGCTTGTCGGAAGTGTCATAATCGGTGGAGACTGTTTCCGGGTTGCAGTTTACGATTACCGTTTCAAAACCCAGATCGCGCAGTGCAAGGGCTGCGTGCACACAGCAATAGTCAAACTCTATGCCCTGGCCGATGCGGTTCGGGCCTCCGCCCAGGATCATCACTTTTTGCCGGTTGCTGACCGCGGTCCGTTCAGGGGCATTATCAGGGGCATTATCAGGGGCGTTATAGGTGGAATAGTAGTATGCCGCGTTTTCCACGCCGCTGACTGGAATAGAATCCCATGTTTTGACCACGCCTAAGGCAGCGCGGCGATGGCGAATTTCTGCTTCGGGAAGATCTAACAGTGTTGCCAGGTAACGATCGGCGAAACCGTCTCTTTTAGCCTTAATCAGCAGTTCATCGGGCAGAGCCCCGTGTTTGTGTTTTAAAATTTCTTCTTCCAGCAGAACAAGTTCTTTCATCTGCTGAATAAACCATAGCTTGATATGGGTCAACCGGTTAAGCTGCTCCGTATTCGCACCTTTGCGCAGCGCTTCATACATGATGAACTGGCGTTCACTTGACGGCTCTGCCAGCAATAATAGCAGCTCTTCCAGGGATCGACGGTTAAAATCCCCGGCAAAGCCAAGCCCGTAGCGCCCTGTTTCCAGGGAACGGATAGCTTTGTGAAAGGCTTCCTTGTAGTTTTTGCCGATGCTCATTACTTCACCGACAGCCCGCATCTGGGTGCCCAGTTTGTCCAGGGAACCGGGAAACTTTTCAAAGGCCCAGCGCGCAAACTTTGCCACTACATAATCACCGGAAGGGGTGTATTTATCCAGGGTGCCGTCCCGCCAGTACGGTATTTCGTCAAGGGTCAAACCGGCCGCCAACATCGCCGAAATTAATGCAATGGGAAAACCTGTGGCTTTGGAAGCCAGCGCCGAGGAACGGGAAGTGCGGGGATTTATTTCAATAATAACTACCTGGCCCGTTTTTGGATTATGGGCAAATTGCACATTGGTCCCGCCGATAACTTCTATTGCTTCGACGATCGCATAGGCATAATTC
>Ga0136715_1000034_pt1 | contig 26432 bp, 28 predicted proteins | sample SedPBSmetaG_FD_104916 | JGI IMG/M metagenome (GOLD analysis project Ga0136715, IMG submission 104916) | Freshwater sediment bacterial and archeal communities from Indian Creek, Illinois, USA to study Microbial Dark Matter (Phase II) -... | ecosystem: Environmental > Aquatic > Freshwater > Creek...
GCAGTCCTGCAGCTTCAAATCAGCCAAAATATTGTAAAACCTCTTTAAAAAAGCACTTGCAGCTGCGATAATATTGTTAGAACAAATCACGGAAGCGTTGCCGCCGACTGGCGGGGCGAAAAGAACGGGGGAAAGGGTATGTGCGGCAGGGATGAAAGAGGCGCCGCCTTGTTCATTGCACTCATCGTTACGATGATCCTGATGGTCTTGAGCACGGTATTTGTGTTTGCCATGTCTACTGAAGTGAAACAGGCTGCCGCACACAACCATAGGGTTGAGGCATACTATTTTGCCAGGTCCGGGGTGGATGTGGCCCGGGGATGGCTGCGATCGAAAAAATTTGAGATTGAAGCAGGCGAAACTTATAACCTGTCTGGAGACCTTACTACCGGATTTGAGGAAAATCAGGTTGCCGGCGCGCCGATTGCCGTAACGATCGTGAAATTTACCGCTGCTGGAGATGAAAGAATTGAAATTCGCGCAACGGGCCGCTACCGGGAAGAAGAAGAACTGGTTATCCTGATTATGCGGCGGCTGGATCTGAGTCTCTTCGACGACCGGGAATGGGAAGACGGACAACAATGGGAAGAAGGGGAGGATTTTTTCCACAGCGGCAACGATGAACTCGAACCGCGTGCCTGGACCGAAGAAGCCGGCAATGACAATCGCATCAGCGACACTGAGGGAGATTTATGGGAGTCGGAGTTGCCGGTTCAGTTTAAGGCTGGCGCCGCCAATCCTGTAATTTTGCCAAACGAGGACACTGCACATTTCCAGACTCCGGAAATTCACTTTGAAAGCCGGCTAGATCTAAAAAATGATGCGGCGTTGCATTTATCTGTTGTGCTGGCAGCCTTTCATGAAGATGTGGATTTGAAGTCTGACGCGGTATTGCGTTTAAGTTTATATGGTGGTCACCACACCGGATATGTTTATTTTGCAGAGGGAGTACAAGTGCATGGTCATCCCGACATACTTCCCGGGTTATATTCTTTTACAGGCAGCATCAGCCTGCCTGCCGACTTTGACAGGTTGAAATTTTTGTCGCCGCCTGAAGACGTCGGCTGGTTCGAGGATCTCTGGCAGTAAACAAGGGTAAAGGTGATCTATTTATGTGCTACGGCAGCAAAAAGCAGGGCGGTTTTACGCTCGTTGAAGTGATCATCTCCATGGCGATCATCAGCGCTGTCGCTGCCGCCTTTATCCTGGTTTTCGGCGGCGGTTTCGCCAATATCTTTGCCATGGGAAGCAAGAACGAGGCCATGTCGCTGGCCGCCCAGCGGATGGAGATGCTTTACGCCGCACCGCAGCCGCTGAACGGGACGGCAATCATCGAGATGCTGAAAGAGGAAGGCGGGTTTCATATTACGGGCACAGACAACATCTATCTGCCGCGGGCAGGGAGAGATTTCAACTTTTCTGTGGAAAGCTTTCAACCCCGGGCTGGGATTAGGGGAAACAAAGTGATTATCGTGTATTTTTACCATGGTGGCGAACGGCACACCACTCTTACTGCATATATACGCGAGGGATAGGGGAAAAATGAGCATAAGGAGCTTGCCCGGAGACAACAAAGGACTTACCCTGATTGAGCTGCTCATTGCCCTGGCGCTTACGGGCATGATACTGTCTTTAGGTTATACCCTGTATTTTTTCGGCACAGGGAGCTTTGAGCGTGGGACGGCACAGGCACAGGCGCAACATAATGCCCGCCTGGCGGATGAGTATCTTAAAGCAGAGCTGCGCAATGCCCTAAAGATAGAGATCGCTAAAGCAGGCCGTGAGGGAGAGTTTGATGGATATTTTCATCTGGCGGAAGGCAGTTTGATCAAAAGCGGGGAGCGGGTTACAGGAAATACTCTGATCGATCTCGCCGTCAGCATTATCAAAGAAGGAAACCGGGCAATCCTGGAATACAGGATCACAAGCAGCGACCATAATGAGGAGTTTGTATTTAGCAACCAAATACTGCTCAACAACATCAGCGCAGCGGCATTTGACGCAAGCTATGTTCCTTTCCGGAGTTTGGATCTGCATAACAACGGCTACATTTTATATTACAATTTAGTTGAAAGATATACCCTTACCATGGCGGTTTCCCCCGCCGGTGCCGGGACAACGACGCCTCCTGTCGGCACCTCTTCACGTGCGGCAGGGACAACGATCAATATCAGTGCCGCAGCCGGTGCCGGATTCAGATTTTCCCGCTGGACGGCACCGGCTGGCACTTTCGGCAATGCAACAGCGCCGGCGACTACCTTCACCATGCCGGCACAAAATGTAACCGTCACGGCCAACTTTGCAACGACTATCCTTTGGCCGGATGCCAGCGGTTTTATCTACAACCGTGGTTTATTTGCGGACGAATGGATTCCAGGATTTTCAGAAGGCGGCAGATCCCAGAGCAGGCAAGCAGATCATTTATATCTGCTCGCTTCACAGCGTGCAGGAGGGGCGGAAAGGACTTATGTCACCAGACAAAGAGTAAATCTTACTAATGTGAGGGAGATACGTATTGAGTGGGAAAACACCGGAGCAAGGCCTATCCATAACAAAAGCTACCTTGTCGTGTCGACAAGCCGGGACGGACGCCACGATATCTCTGACGCAGATCTGGAAGAAGTTAGTCGTTTTGACCGGTCCGATACTTTAAATGTAAGAGGTTTGACCGGAGATTTCTTTATCCGCGTCCACGCCCGGGAAAATCATGCCTCTCAGAACAGATGGTCGGAGCTAAGAGTGTTCAGCATTCAGTTGATTTACGAATGATTAAACATACGTTATTATTTTTGCAGGGCAGGCCCGGCGACAAAGCGCTGATGGATTTTTGTCAGCAGCTTGCCGCCATGCTCTCGGCAGGCATACCGGTACTGCCGGCTTTGCTCATAGCGGAGCAGCATGCGCAAAATTACCGGCTCAGGCTGGCCATCCGCGCGGCAATCGAACATGTGGAGCAGGGCAGATCTCTCGCGGAAGCGCTGGCGCGGGAGCCGCGCATTTTCCCCGCTTTTTTTACCGGCATGGTGGAGGCGGGGGAGACGGGCGGCGTGCTGGACCAGGCGCTGCAGCGCCTGGCGTTCCATTATGAACGGAAAAACGATCTGGATCAAAAGATTAAAACAGCGACCGCTTACCCAAAGTTTGTTTTGCTGGTCATTGTGGGAGTGGTTATTTTTCTGCTAACCTATGTAATTCCGGCTTTTGCCTCAACCTTTGCCGTGATGGGCGTGGAGCTGCCTCTGCCCACCGGCATTGTGATCGCGCTGGGAGAGGGGATGCGTACTTACTGGTATTTACCGGTTGGCGTTGCGGCGATTGTCTTTCTTTTGTCAAGGCAAATATTGCAGACAAATTGGGGTGCCTATTCCTTTGATTATCTGCAGTTGCACCTGCCTCTTTTCGGTCAGTTGTACCGCAAACTGCTGGTGGCCCGTTTTTGCAGGACGCTTAGCGCCATGCTGAGCAGCGGCATTGGCTTACTGACGGCACTGGAGCTGGCAAAAAATGTTGTGCAAAACCATTTCTTTGCGCGGCGCATCGACCGTGTTAAGACATCGATTGTCAGGGGAGAGCCGGTGGCGCAAACCTTGGCTGCTGCCGGCCTTTTCCCCAGGCTGGTGATCGGGATGGTCCATGTGGGTGAACAGTCGGGCAAAATGGATGAGATGCTGGCACGGGCGGCAGGACTTTATGAAACGGAGGTAGGTTATGTGGTGGACAGACTCGGGACCTTGCTTGAACCTGCGCTGGTCATATTGCTGTCATTTATGGTCGGGGGTATTGTCCTTTCTGTTTTTTTGCCCATTTTTAACGTCTTTTCATTATACCTTTAAAACGGGAAGGGTAAGATATGCAACGGGCTGAAGCAGGAATGACCTTGCTGGAGGTGGTAGTGGGTGTTGCTCTCCTCAGTATTGTCTTTCTCTCCTTCATAAATCTTTTTGCCGCCGGTTTGGGTGCCTCCCTGGAAAGCGGGCGCGTCAGCCAGGCTGCGCTGCTGGCCCAGGAAGAGATGGAGCTATTACGGTCAAGCTCCTACGGCGTATTGTCGGCCAAGGGTGCGGCATGGCTCGGGGCATCTCTGCCCGGTTCGGAAAATTTTCAGCCGCGTTACCGTATTAGCGGTGAAACGCTGCTTTTTGGCGGCTACCCCGTGCGCGGTTTGCGCCTGGATGTAATAATCATGCAGGGAGATAGCGAAGTTGTCAGGGTTGTTTCATTTGTGCGGGAAAGATCGTAAAGATAACTTGGGCGGCGCCGGGAAAATTGTTGCCGCGGAGCAAGGTTTTACCCTGGTGGAATGCCTGGCCGCTGTGACTGTGTTTACCATTTTGCTGGGGATGGTATGGGGATTTTACCTCTTCGGGGTGAATAAATTTCAGGCTGCCGCCGAACGGGTGGATCTGCAACAAAATGTACGGGTAGCAGCCGATATGATCACGCGGGAACTGCGTTATGCCCGCACGCTGCAGCTGAGGAGCAGCGCAGATGTAGCTTACAGGCTTCCTGGCGACAACACCAGTTATCGGATACGGCAAAAGAATAATGAAGTAGTCCTTTTAATTGCCGGCACGGAAACGAAAATTGCATATAACATCCAATCGCTCATTTTTAACTGGGACGCGGGGAAAGGGATTCTCTATTTTGACCTTGCGGGCAAAAGCGGCAGGTACAACTATACCGTCAACACAGCGCTCCGCCTGCCTAATCTCATGGGGGAGTGAGAGGACATTGGGGGCGAAACGTTCGCAACAGGGCTCAATCCTTGTATTTGTGGTATTGGTCTGTGCAGCCTTACTCATGCTGAGCGCTTCCCTTATGGACCTAAGCGGTGTGGATTTGAAAATTGCCCTTAATCAGCGGGACAGCCTGCAGGCCCACTACCTGGCGGAAAGCGGAATTGAGCTAGCCCTGGCGGTGCTGGCGGAACATAACCCGTTTTATACGGGCAGTGGGGAAATATCCATGGGAGAGGGAAAGATCAACATTAGCGTGAATGCCCTGCTACAGCAAGGAGGCGGACGCCTTGTGGAGATCACATCCACGGGCAGCTTCGGCGTTATACAGGAGCAGACTTTTGTGTCATTTCAGTCTTTTCCCGTTGATCCGGCGGGAACGCTAGGATCGGCTCTGGGGTGGTATGATGCGGCGAGCGGACGCATTATACCCGGCCGGCACGCAGAAGGGCCTGCAGTCGTGCTTATGGGTTCCGCAGCGTCGGCTCCGCTTTTCCTGCCCGGCATGGCAGGCAGCGGTGGTGCCGCATATTTCTCCGCTGGCCAGATATTTTTCCGGCCGGTGCCGTCAAGCCTGCTGGTGGAGGAAAAACTGGAGATCCGCACAACCGCAGCCGTATTTCGGGGGACCGTCCGGTTGTGTCCAACGCAAGGGAGCCTGCACTTTTTCCATCCCGCGGGAAACCCTATACGGGTCTATCTGCAAAGAGAAATGACCACTACAGACCAGCAGCTGCTGCTTGAAGCCGGTGTATACAGTTTTCCCCACGATTTCCAAATTACCGCAAGCGCAGCGCCGCAGCAAATGTTGTCATACCGCGTTTTGCCTGTTGTCCCCGGTACGTTGAGCTACCGGGGCAGGAGGTGAGAGGCATTGCTGCCGCACAATAACGCGGTTGTAAAGGGATGCCGTCCTTTTTGCCCAGGCGGTTACACCTTGATTGAGCTGCTAACTGTGCTCGCCCTGCTGGGCCTGGTTGCATCCCTGAGCATTCCCCGCCTTACCGCTCTGCCCCACTGGCAGCTGGAAGCGGTTTCCCGCCGCATGGCCGGCGAACTGCGTCTGCTGCGCCAGGAGGCGATCGGCAGCGGTATAACGTACCGCATGGAATTTTATGTTCATGTTAATCGTTACACCCTTAACCGGTCCGGAAAAAGAGAGTGGGTCGACCTGCCGCAAGGAGTTATTTTTGAGGGAAACACTACCTTCAGCGGTATGCCTCCGTCAGTAAGTTTTAATCATTTGGGGCGTCCCGGCAGCGGCGGTACGGTTATCCTGAGATCCGGCGACTACCGCCGTTATGTTATTGTTGCCCCGGTTACCGGCAGGGTCAGGATTTCACGCACCCCGCCGCAGCACTGGTAACATGGGCCGGGAAGATCATTGCTCCGGGGAAAATGCGCCATTTCTTTTTTTTTGGGCAGGAATTTCCGGAGTAAAGTGGAATTAAGAAAAAAGTGCAGGGAATAGTAAAAAAGCATGGTGGTGCAAATTTTCGCAGAACAGTTGAAGCGGATACGGAGCTTAATGGAGCAGAAAAGTCTGCCGGCAATACTAGTTAACCATGCTCCCAATATTTTTTACCTGAGCGGTTTTTCCGGCAGCAGTGGCTGGTTGCTGCTTACAGAAAAGCGCGCCTGCCTATTTACCGATTTTCGTTATCTGGAGCAGGCTGCACAGGAGGCCCCTTTATTTGAACTGATAAAGCTCACAGCACCGCAGGGCCCTTCTTTTTTTGAAGAAATCGGGAAGTTCCTGAAGGGTGAAAAGTTGCCTGCCATTGCTGTGGAAGAAGCCCATCTGTCCTGGAAAGATTATGACAGGCTTAAAGAGGCTGTTGATGGGCTGGCACTGTTGCCGTGCGGCGAAATGATTGAGGAACTGCGGACAATAAAAGACGAGGAAGAGATCGCGCGCATCGCCTTTGCTGCCCGCATTGCCGATAACGCTCTGCGGGAGACGCTGCCCTTAATAAAAGCAGGCATGAGCGAACTTGAGCTTGCCGCTGAGCTGGAGTACCGTATGCGCCGCAGCGGTGCGGCGGGGGCTGCTTTTTCCACCATTGTCGCTTCCGGGCCCCGCTCCGCCATGCCGCACGGTTTGGCAACAGACCGGCGTATCGGCGAAGGGGAGTTTATTATCATCGATTTTGGCGCCGTCTGGCAGAGGTACTGTTCCGATATGACCCGGACCTTTATCTTGGGAGAAGCGTTACCGGAACAGGAGCGTATTTACGCACTTGTCTGTGCCGCCCGTGAGCTGGCCCTGGGAGCGATACGGACAGGCGAAAGGGCCGCCCACATCGATGGAGAAGTGCGCCGCTTCTTTGCCGAAGAAGGGATTGCCCATGCCTTTGGCCATGGACTGGGGCACGGAGTGGGAATTGAAGTACATGAGCGGCCGGCCCTTTCGCCCAGGAGTAAGGACATTCTGCAGGAGCGCATGATTTTTTCTGTGGAGCCGGGCTTGTACCTGGAAGGGTGGGGAGGTGTGCGGGTCGAGGATCTGGTGGTTCTGCGACCGCAGGGACCGCAGTTGATTACAGGGAGCGGATGGCAATTAGGCATAAACATATAACCGCGAAAGGGGTGGTTTAATGAATGATCTCCACCAGTGATTTTCAAACCGGTTTAACCATTGAACTGGATGGCGAAGTCTATACGGTAATTGATTTTCAGCATGTTAAACCTGGTAAAGGGGCTGCTTTTGTCCGTTCCCGTCTGAAAAACGTGCGCAGCGGCTCTACTACGGAGAAGACCTTCCGTGCCGGCGAAAAAGTATCCCGGGCGATCATTGAGAGGAAAGGGATGGAATATCTTTACAATAACGGGGAAGAATATTTTTTAATGGACATAGAGAGCTACGAGCAGATTTCGCTGAATGTGCGGCAACTTGGTGATAACACCCGCTTTATGAAAGAAAATATGCATTTAATCATGCTGGCCTTTAAAGATGAGTGTATCGGCATTGAATTGCCCCATGCCGTGGAACTGCGGGTGGTGGAAACAGACCCGGGTTTTAAAGGAGATACGGCTTCAGGCGGAAGTAAACCGGCCAAACTGGAAACAGGATTGGTTGTGCAGGTACCGTTTTTCATTAATGAAGGTGATCTGCTGCGGATTGATACGCGCAGCGGTCAATATTTGGAACGTGCTTAATTCCAGAGTTATGCGGTGATTTACACCATACTATTAAAGGGGGTTTTGTGAAGTGGAGGATCTGCGCAGCCGTTTAGGTTACCTGCGGGGATTGGCGGACGGACTGGGTGTTGGCGAGGCAACGAGTGAAGGTAAAATAATCAGGCAGATCATTACTGTTCTCGATGATATGGCTGATACCCTGAATGAGTTAAAAGAAGATTATGAAGAGCTTTTTTCCTATGTGGAAGCCATTGATGAAGATTTGACCGAGCTTGAGGATGATCTGCAGGAAGATGCCGAAGATGATCTGGACGAGGACGATGACGACTATGATGATGACGATGAAGAGATGGACCATGATGACGAGGAGATCAGCTTCACGGTGGAATGCCCGGAATGCAGGCATGAGGTAGTAGTTGACGAGGATATTTTGGAAGATGAGGAGTCGCTGGAAGTGCTTTGCCCAAAATGCGGGCGGGTTGTCTTTATCAATGACGAAGAGTGGGAAGATGAACAGGATGACGATCTGGAAGATGACGATGAGGATGAGGACAAACAAAAAAGGAAGAAGAAGGGATAAAACCACTTGTAAATTATCACATTTTGTGCTATAGTAGGCATATAACCCTGTTCCGTGGTCATTACTCAATTTTTAGGAGGGAAAAATATGGAAGAGAAAGGTCGCACGTTGCCTTCTGAGCTCGGTGCAATTCGCATAGCCGATGAAGTTGTCTCCATTATTGCCGGATTGGCTGCTACAGAAGTTGAGGGCGTCGCCAGCATGAGTGGTGGCATTGTCGGCGGGATTGCTGAAGTCCTTGGCCGTAAAAATTTATCCAAAGGGGTAAAGGTAAATGTAGGCGAGCAGGATGCAGTCGTGGATTTATACCTGATTGTGGGATATGGTTTCCGTATTCCTGATGTGGCCTGGACGGTCCAGGAAAATGTAAAAAAAGCAATTGAAGCGATGGCAGGCTTAAGCGTAGTCGGCGTAAATGTGCATGTACAGGGAGTCAGTTTCCCCCAGCAGAAAGATCGGGAAGCGGAAGAAGGGGGCAAGTAACAACCGCAAGCCAACCTGCCGGGCCGTCCCCGGCAGGTTGGCTTTGTCTTTGTAGAAGGGAGCGCAACGTAATAATGACAGGTGTACGGGTTTTTTTTGCTGTGGTCGGGCTTATTTTGGTGGTTGGTGGCATTTTGTTTACCCTGCTTACGCTGGAGGCTTTCCCGGGAACTGTATTTCTCGGTTTTAATTTCGCCTATCTGATTAATAATTACACTTATACCGCACTGGGACTGCTTGTTGTAATGGTGGGTGTACTACTTATCACTCTTGCGGCAAGCGGCCGCAGCGCAACGCAAAAAGAGGCACAAATAAAAGACGGCGGCAGTATCGTCAGCTTTACGGAAATTGGTGAAGTGCGTATTTCTTTTAAGGCTGTTGAAAGTATGGTGATGGCTGCAGCGCGCAAGGTTAATGGTATTCGTGAGGTAACAACCCGTATTGATGCGGTGGGGCAAGGGTTGATTGTTTATATGCGGATTAAGACGATTCCCGATATTCCTATTCCCGGTTTGGCGGGAGAGCTGCAGGTCAAAGTGCGGGATTATGTCCAGGAGAACAGCGGGACAAACATCAGCGAGGTTAAAGTGCTTGTGGAGAATATCGCCCAGGATAAAATCCAGAGAAGTCCCCGTTAAAGGTGTGAGAAGATGAACGGCAATAACAATGATTTTATCGGTAATCACAGAGGGAAAATTATGGGGGGCCTTTTTGGGCTGGTTATGGCGCTGTTTTTCGTTATTTTTGGCTTTTGGCAAGGGCTGTTCATTATTGTTTTCGTCTTGGTGGGAGCATTTATCGGCGCTCACGGGGAAATACGCAAAGCAATACTGCAAATTGTGCACAGATTGTGTCGCGGCAGGGAACGGTAATCAGGAGGAATAATGTTTGAAAAGAAGAATCGCCCGTGAATGCGCTTTAAAGGTTCTTTTTATGATTGATGTTGGCGCGAATAATCCGGAAGAAGCACTGCATAATATGGCCGGGGACGTCATGCCGCTACAGGCGCAGGATTTTTGCAGCGCACTGGTGCGGGGAGTTATATCCCGGAAAGAGGAACTAAACGCAAAGCTCTCGCCATACCTGATTAACTGGCAGTTGGAACGTCTTGCTCCTGTTGTGCGCAATGTTTTGCTTATGGCGCTGTTTGAAATTCTCCATATGGAGGATATTCCCGCAGCGGTAACGATCAATGAAGCGGTGGAGCTTACCAGATTATATCAGGATGAGGAGTCATCCCGGTTTGTTAATGCGGTGCTTGACAGGCTCAGATTGAGTGACGAAATGGTCGATTAAGAAAATTGCGAATATATCCGACTAAAAGGAAATTCCGGCCTGATGACGAAATACAAGCAGGGCGGAATATTTTTCTTTAAGGAGTTGTTGCGTATGACTGCATCAGCAAAGATGCTGGAAACGGAAGCGATCCCCCGGGAGCAGATCAATGAAATTATTGAAAATTATAAGGGGGATTCCAGTGCTATTATTCCCATACTTCAGGATCTTCAGGATCAGATAGGTTATATTCCCCGGGAAGGTTTAGCTTATCTGGCAGAAAAACTGGAGGTATCACCGGCAAAGATTTACGGCATTGTTACCTTTTACGCACAGTTTCGACTCCAGCCCATGGGCAAGTACATTATCATGCTCTGCGAAGGAACGGCCTGCCATGTAAACGGTGCCAAACTCATTTCCGCCGCAATCACGGACGAGCTAAGTATTAGGGGAGGGGAAACCACTCCCGACGGCCTTTTCACTCTGGAAAAGGTTGCTTGTATTGGATGCTGCAGTCTTTCCCCCGTCATGGTAATTAGCGGCGAAACATATGCCAAGCTGACCCCTGAAGCCACACGTAAGATCATCAAAGAGTATCAGGATAAAGATAAAACAGCAGCGGTGCAAAATTAAAAAGTAAGAGAGCAAGGAGGTGCCTATATGCAAGAGCAGGGGAAAACAGTCATAAAAGTGGGCCTGAGCACCTGTGGTATCGCTGCAGGAGGCAATAAAACTTATGAAGCCATTACAGCAGCAATTAAGGAAAACAATATTGATCTGATCCTCAAGAAAACCGGTTGTATCGGCATGTGTTACCTGGAACCGATTGTGGACGTAATTGCCCCGGATGGTACAATTTTTTCTTACGGCGCCGTGGATGAGGATAAAGGACGGCGTATTGTCAGCGAACATATCCAGGAAGGCAGACCACTTCAGGATTTCCTGATCAATGAGGAAAGGGAGTCTGTGGTGGGTAGCCAGGTGCGTATATCCTTGCGCAATTGTGGAATTATTAATCCCGAGTCATTGGACGAATACCGTGCTGCGGGTGGTTATGGTGCCGCTGAAAAAGCATTGAAGGGAATGACGCCGGAGCAGGTTATCGAGGAAGTACTGCGTTCCGGGCTGCGAGGGCGAGGGGGAGCCGGTTTTCCTACGGGCTTGAAATGGCGTTTTACCCGTATGAACAAAGGGGAACAGAAATATATCGTCTGTAATGCAGACGAAGGCGATCCCGGGGCTTTTATGGACCGCAGCATTATTGAGGGCGATCCCCACGCCGTGATCGAGGGTATGTTGTTAGCGGGCTATGCCGTCGGCGCCTCGCAAGGATATATTTATGCGCGGGCCGAGTATCCTCTGGCCATTGTGCGCTTGGAAAAAGCCATCAAGGATGCCCATGCCGCGGGTTTTCTGGGAGAGAATATCCTGGGCAGCGGGTTTAAATATTATTTAAAGATTAAAAAAGGGGCCGGTGCCTTTGTTTGCGGCGAGGAGACCGCCCTGATCGCTTCATTGGAGGGGGAACGGGGAATGCCCCGCCTTAAGCCTCCTTTTCCAGCCGAGCAGGGACTTTGGCGCAAGCCCACAAGCATTAATAACGTGGAGACATTTTCCAATGTTCCCTGGATTATTTTACACGGAGCGGATAAATACGCTGCGTATGGCACGGAAAAAAGCAAGGGGACGAAAGTTTTTGCCCTGGCCGGAAAGATGAACCGGGGTGGCCTGATTGAGGTTCCTATGGGGATCACCCTCCGGGAGGTCATCTTTGGCGTAGGTGGCGGAGTGCGAAATCAGAAAAAATTTAAAGGGGTACAGCTGGGAGGCCCCTCTGGAGGCTGTATTCCGGAAAGCCTTTTGGATACGCCGGTTGATTACGATTCACTGACCCGTACCGGTGCTATCATGGGATCCGGCGGGATGATCGTGATGGATGAGACCACCTGCATGGTGGATATGGCACGTTATTTCCTTGATTTCGTGCAGAAAGAGTCATGCGGCAAATGTATTCACTGCCGCCTGGGAACTAAGCGCATGCTGGAGATTCTGACCCGTATGACCGAGGGAAAATCTGCGCCGGAAGAGCTGGAACTGTTGGAAGAAATTGCTTACAACGTAAAGGAAGGGGCCCTGTGTGGATTGGGGCAGACTGCGCCAAACCCGGTGCTTACGACAATCCAATATTTCCGTGATGAATATGAAGCACATATTTTTGACCGCCGCTGTCCGGCCAAATCGTGTACAGAACTGCTGACTTATACGATCGACGTGGAACTTTGCAACGGCTGTCGCCGCTGTGTCAAACGTTGTCCCACCGAAGCGATTAGCGGTGAGAGGAAAAAACCCCATGTGATCGACCAGGAGAAGTGCATTAAGTGCGGCAACTGCGCTGATGCCTGCAGGCTCGATGCAGTTAAGGTGGACTAAAGGATGGCTTATTAAAGCGGCAAAGCTGCTTTATGCAATTTTAATCTTTACAGTAAAGGGGTTGAGCTTAAGCGCATGAGTTGCCTGCGAATTAATATAAACGGACGCGAACTGTGCGGCCATGGGGAGCAAACAATACTGGAGGTTGCCACGGCCAATGGCATTCACATTCCCACTCTTTGTTTCAGTGGCGATTTGGAGGTGTATGCCTCCTGCGGCCTCTGCCTGGTGGAGATAAAGGGGATGCCCCGCCTGTTGCGTGCATGTGCCACAAAGATTAGTGACGGGATGATTATTCAGACTGAAAACGAGAAGATCAGGAAAGCGCGCAAGTTGGCGCTGGAATTAATTCTTTCCGACCACCGCGGTGATTGTCGTGCTCCCTGTGTGACGGCCTGTCCGGCCAACTGTGATGCGCAGGGTTATGTTGGGCTGGTGGCCAACGGACAGTACAGAGAGGCTTTAAAGTTGGTCAAGGAGTTTATGCCGTTTCCTTCTTCCATCGGCCGGGTTTGCCCTGCCCCATGTGAGGAAAACTGCCGTCGCAACCTGCTGGAAGGCCCAGTCTCTATCCGTTATCTCAAGCGGCTGATCGGGGATTTGGATATGGCCAGTGACGATCCCTATGTGCCCGAAGTATTGCCTGATACCGGCAAGAAAATTGCGGTAATCGGTTCAGGGCCGGCCGGTATGACTGCCGCATTTTTCCTGCGGCGTAAAGGGCATGCCGTCACTGTTTTCGAAGCCCTGCCGGAGCTGGGCGGTATGTTGCGTTACGGTATTCCTGAATATCGTCTGCCCAAAAAAGTGCTGAACGCGGAAATCCAGCAGGTTTTAAATCTTGGTGTGGAAGCCCGCACCAACGTTCAATTGGGTGAAGATTTCACCGTTGATTATCTTTTTAAAAGCGGATATGATGCCGTTTATCTTGCCATCGGGGCACAGAACAGCAAGGCGATGGGGGTGACCGGCGAAGACCTTAGTGGCGTGCTGGGAGGCGCGGAATTCCTGCGTGCCGTAATGCTTAATGAAGCTGTGGAACTGGGCAACCGGGTGGCGGTCATCGGGGGCGGCAATACAGCTATGGATGCGGCCCGTACGGCAAAACGCCTTGGCGCGGGGCAGGTTATGGTCGTTTACCGCCGCGCCAGAGAGCAGATGCCGGCTCAACCGATCGAGGTCATTGAGGCGGAGGAGGAAGGTGTGGAGTTTTACCTGCTGGCTGCACCCGTAAAGATAGAAGGGAACGGCAAGGCAGAAAAAATGGTATGCCAGAAAATGCAGCTGGGCGAGCCCGATGCCTCTGGACGCCGCCGTCCTGAACCCATTCCTGATGCCTTTTTCACGATTGAGTTGGATACTGTGATTGCGGCTATCGGTCAGGATGTGGATGTGGCGAAGATTAAAGATGATGTGGAGATCAACCGTTATCAAACTATTGAAGCAGCAGACGGAACTTTCCTGACCAGCATGCCCGGTGTGTTTGCCGGAGGGGATGCGGTTACCGGCCCGGGGATTGCTATTGAAGCGATTGCTGCCGGTAAGCGGGTGACAGAGGTTATTGACAATTATCTGCGGGGGAATAAATTATCGCCATATCGCACATATTTCAATATTGCCAAAGAGGGATTAACGGAAGAGAATTTTGCCGACAAAGTGCGGCAGGAACGGGTAAAGATGCCTGTGCTTGAACCGGAGGTCAGGATAAAACATTTCCGGGAGATCGAACAGGGGTTGCTGCCGGAAGAGGCAAAAAAAGACGGGACCCGCTGTCTGGAATGTGGTTGTTTTGATGTTTTTGAGTGTAAACTGCGCGATTTTGCCACCCGGTACAAAGCAAAACCAGAGCGCATCATTGGGGAAAAACATGATTACGAACTGCAAACACACCCCCTCATCGTGCGCGATGCCAACAAGTGCATTCTTTGCGGGCTCTGTGTGCGCACCTGTACGGAGATTATTGGTGCTGAAGCCCTGGGATTGGTCAATCGCGGTTTTGACGCTTATGTGAGCCCCTCCCTTGACCTGCCGCTGGAAAAGACTACCTGCGTGGCATGCGGCCAGTGTGTAGCTGTTTGTCCCACGGGAGCCCTGGTGGAAAATATGCCTTTTGATAAACCTGCCCCTTGGGAGTTAACGCGGACAATCACAACCTGTGGTTACTGCGGTGTGGGCTGCAGTATGCAGGTAGAGACAATGGGCGGAAGAATTGCACGGGTAGTACCGGCTCAGGGGCCGGTCAATGCCGGAGTACTCTGTAAAAAAGGCCGCTTTGGTTTTGCCTATGTAAACAGCGAAGAACGTCTGAAGGCTCCTCTGATCCGTGAGGATGGGGTACTCAAGGAAACGACCTGGCATGACGCCCTTCTTTATCTGGCCAAGAAGACCAAATCGATCAAAGCGCGCTATGGCGGGGAATCGCTGGCTGTCTTTGCCGCACCCCGTTACAGCAACGAGGAAAGCTACCTTATTCAGAAATTTGCCCGTGCGGTGCTGGGAACGGACAATCTGAACAGTTTTAATGAACCGACAAATCCTCTGACTATCCAGATCGGTATGGGAGCTTCCACAAACTCTTTTACGGAGCTTAATGCAGCCGATTTTATCCTGGCAGTTGGCGTGGACTTCGATGATTATCCCATTGCCGCCCTGCAGCTGAAGCAGGCGGTTGAGTATGGAGCCTTACTGTGGCTTATTCAGGAGGGGAAGACCGAGCTTGGGCGCTATGCAAAACGGCGCCTGCAGATCAAGGAAGGGGCAAACACGAACTTCCTGGTGGCTTTGCTCATGCTGGCGCGTGAAAAAGGACTGCTGGACAGGAAATTTGTGGAGAAATATACGCAAAACTACGAAGAGCTTAACGCTTTGCTGGAAAAACGGAGCGCGGATCAACTGCTGCAGGGCAGCGGACTTACCAAGGAAGACCTTCAGGCGCTGCTGGAAGCTTACAGTGCGGCAAAAAATCCCCTGCTGGTACTCGGTGGCCGCAATTTAAGCGGTGAGGCAACCGCACAGTTGACCAACCTGGCCATGATGCTGGGGAAAATCGGTGCGCCGCGCCAGGGCATCATTGACCTGCGCGGCCGCTGCAATGGGCAGGGGCATTTTGATATGGGCGTATCGCCCGGATATCTCCCCGGTTATCAGCAAATCGAAGACGCAAAAGTAAGGGAAAAATTTAACCGCGCATGGCGTGCTTTCATACCTGCTGCTGCCGGCAAGAATGTGGAACAGGTGCTGGACGGGCTGGAGGAAGGCCAGATTAAAGGCGTTTTTGTTTTCGGTGAGGACCCCCTGCCAGAGGTTGTGGAGAAACTGGCAAAAGCAGAACTGCTTGTGGTGCAGGACCTTTTCCTCACAGAAACGGCCCGCCGTGCCCACGTAGTCTTGCCGGCAGTCAGTTTTGCAGAGACGGAAGGAAGTTTTATAAACAGCGAGCGGCGTGTACAGCAGGTAAACCCGGCCCTTCCTCCATTAACGGGCCGTCAAAACTGGCAGGTTCTGCTTGCGCTGATGGCGGAAATGGGTTATATCCAGAACCCTGCTTCGCCGCAGCAAATCTGGGCCGAAATGACTGCCCTTGCTCCTGCCTTCTTTGGTGTTGACTACGATACCCTTAAGGAAGCTCCTTACTGGCCTGCCGGTAAACCGGTGTGCCAGATTGAAACAATACTGGCTGCGGTGGGACGTTTAAAGTTCATTTTACCCTCTGGCGAGAACCCTGCTTTTATTGAACGGGAGTCTTTCGACAGTGTTGGCAAGTGGTTTAAAGCGTTCCTTTGGGAAAAGGGATTGAGTTAACGCTGAACGCATAACAGGAGGTAAGCTGCATGCCTGCCAAACTGATTAAAGGAGACGAGGTGGCTGCCCCCCTGCGGGAAAAGCTGGCGGCTGAAATCAAAAATTTAAATGAAACCACCGGATTAACACCCGGTTTGGCGGTGATTCTTGCGGGTGAAAACCATGCTTCAATTTCTTTCGTAAGAAATCTGGAAAAAAGATCTGGTTTGCCGGGATTAAATGTGCAAATACACCGGTTGCCCGTTGATGTGCCGGAAGGTGATCTGATCAGGCTTATTGCTGAGCTGAATGATGATTACAGTATACATGGAATTATGGTCCAGCTGCCCCTTCCGGCACATATGGACTCCCACGCTGTTCTGGAAAACATTGATCCGGATAAAGATGTGGATGGTGCCCATCCCATTAACATGGGTAAGTTGTTCAGCAATGAAAAAGGATATATCCCTTCGACAGCAAATTCAATAATGCAGATGATCGAGCACACAGCGCAGCCCTTGTATGGCAAAGCGGCGGTGTTAATTGGACGCAATAATGTTGTGGGTAAACCCCTATCGCTGCTGATGTTGCGGCGTAATGTCTCCCTAACCATTTGTCATTCTTATACTAAGAATTTGGGAGAAATTTGCCGGGAAGCAGATATACTGGTAGCGGCTGCGGGAAAGCCGGGATATGTAAAGGGTGAGTGGATTAAACCCGGAGCGATCGTTATCGATGCCGGTGTGACCCGAATTGAGGGGAAGCCGGTGGGCGATATAGATTTTGTTGCGGCAAAGAGTGTGGCAGGTTGGATCTCTCCCGTTCCCGGTGGGGTAGGGCCTGTCACAATCGCCATGCTGTTGGACAACCTGATTAAGGCTGCAAAGTTCTCATGAGCGAGAAACAGATTTTTACCGTTACCCAATTAAGTCAGTACCTGAAAAGTTTATTCTGGCAGGACAGCCTATTGCAAAACCTGTGGGTAAGAGGCGAAATATCCAATTATAAGTGCCATAAACCTTCCGGGCATATTTATTTTTCGTTGAAGGACGAACAGAGCGTATTGCGCTCTGTTTTCTTTAAGGGAAAGAATGCGATGCTGAGATTTATTCCCACTGATGGAATGAAAGTAATAGCCCGTGGAAGTATATCTTTATATGAACGCAGCGGGTATTATCAGCTTTATGTGGAAGAAATGGAACCTGAGGGTTTGGGAGCACTTTATCTGGCATACGCACAATTAAAAGAAAAACTGGCGTTAGAGGGACTTTTTGATGATCGGCACAAAAAACCTCTTCCCCGACTCCCCAGGAAAGTTGGACTGATTACTTCTCCTTCAGGTGCGGCTGTTAAAGATTTTTTAACTACTCTGCAGCGCCGTTTTCCCTGTGTGCAAGTGCTTATCCATGCGGTTGCGGTGCAGGGCAGAGAGGCACCGGAACAGATTTGCAACGCCTTGAAAGTGTTAGATGCCCGGGGGGGGGAGCTTGATGTGATTGTAATTACGCGGGGAGGCGGTTCACTGGAAGAGCTCTGGTGTTTTAATGATGAAGCGGTGGCCCGCGTTGTCCACGGGATGAAAACTCCGGTAGTAAGTGCTGTCGGACACGAAACGGATTATACTATTGTTGATTTTGTAGCGGATAGACGGGCATCCACGCCCACAGCGGCTGCGTTGCTGATAGTTCCGGAGAAGTCCGAACTGTTGCGTTATCTCGCTATGCAGGAACAATTAAGCAGTCGTATTTTAAGTAATTACCTGCAAAAAAAGCGATCCCTGTTTGAAAGACTTGTCTCTTCGGTTGCCTTAAAACACCCCCGGGAAAAGATAAATATGGGGAACCAGCGACTGGATGAATTATCTTATCGTCTGAAACGGGCAGTGGAACAGATTTTGAAAAGTAAGAAAACATGTTTGCATAATCATGGGGAGAGATTAAGAGCGCTGGATCCCCTCCAGGTACTGACACGGGGGTATGCCCTGGTTTTTGACCGGGAGGAGCATCCGGTAAAGTCTGCTTACGGTGTGCAGGAAGGACAGTTATTAAGAATAACCTTTTATGACGGGGATGCTTATTGCAACGTCTTAAAAGTGCATATGAAAGAAGGTTAACATATGCAAGACGAAAAATTATCTTTTGAAGAGGCATTGGAACGGCTGGAGAGGCTGATTGCCGGCATGGAAAAGGGGGATCTTTCTCTGGAGGAGTCATTGCGTTTATTCCGGGAGGGAATGGAGCTAACCAGTCACTGCCGCAAGCTGCTTGCTGACGCAGAGTATCGTGTTGAAATAATCCTTCAAGATGGAGAAAAAGGCGAATACAAAGGGGATTAATATTAAATGAAGCTGGAGGAGTAAGTACTTGGACATCAGGCATCACTGGAAAGAAATAACCGGTCTCGTGGAGAAAGCGCTTGATGCTTTCCTGCCGGAAGCCGGGGGATATCCCCGGAAAATAAACGAGGCCATGCGCTACAGTGTTTTTGCCGGCGGAAAACGAATCAGACCGTTGCTTATGATCGAGGCAGCCGCCCTTTTTAACGACAGGTGGCAGCGGGCTTTGCCTGCTGCTTGTGCCCTGGAGTTAATCCATACCTATTCGCTCATACATGACGATTTGCCGGCTATGGATGATGATGACTTCCGCCGCGGCAAACCTACCGCACACCGTGTGTTCGGTGAAGCTGCGGCCATACTCTCCGGGGATGCCCTCCTAACCTTTGCCTTTTCTTTACTTTGCGACGATTCGCTGAAAGATGCATATAGTGAAATCTACCGCCAGGAAGTGCCGCCAGCGGTTAAGCTGCGGGTGATCGCAGAGCTGGCGGGGGCTGCCGGAGTACGTGGCATGATCTCCGGACAGATACTTGACCTGGAGGCAGAAGGCCGCATTGTAGAAATGGAGATGCTTAATGAGATCAATACACGAAAAACGGGAGCTCTGATCACCGCTGCGCTGCGCTGTGGCGCACTGTTAGGAGAAGCGCCCGCAAATGGCCTGCAACAACTTAGCAAATATTCATTGCCGCTGGGCAGGGGCTTTCAAATTGTGGACGATCTCCTTGATCTGGAAGGAGATGAGTCTAAAATGGGCAAGCAAAAGGGTATGGATAAAAAAAGGGATAAAGCCACCATCGTATCGCTCTGCGGCGTTGCGGTGGCAAAGGAACTGCGTGACAGTCTTTACCGTGAAGCGATCTCGGAACTTGTTGTTTTCGGTGAAAGGGCAATAATGCTGCAAGAGCTTACCAAATTCATCTTTTACCGGGATTATTAGCCGACTTGAGCAGACTATGTTCTTATGTTATAATTTAGCAGTAGTTTTACTTATTGCCCGTCTTTTAGCAGGTAAAGTGGGGTCACTGATCTATGGTTTTGGAACATGTGTATAGCCCGACAAATCTAAAAAAATTAAAATACCATGAACTGCTCCAGCTTTCTCAGGAGATTAGGGAACTGATTCTGGATGTTGTTTCCCGGAGGGGAGGGCATCTTGCTTCCAGCCTGGGAGTTGTTGAACTGACAATCGCGCTGCACAGGGTTTTTAACACGCCCCGGGATAAAATCATTTGGGATGTGGGACATCAATGTTATGCGCATAAAATATTAACAGGGCGCCGGGAAAACTTTGAAACGCTGCGCACGGCAAACGGGATCAGCGGATTCCCCCGGCGGGAGGAAAGTCCATATGACCCTTTTAATGTCGGCCACAGCAGCACGTCTTTGTCCGCTGCATTAGGCATGGCCTTGGCGCGGGACCTGCTGCAGGAAGCATACAAAATAGTTGCAGTTATCGGCGACGGAGCTTTAACCGGTGGGATGGCCCTGGAAGCCCTAAACCACGCCGGTGATTGCCATAATGATCTGCTTGTTGTCTTAAACGACAACGAGATGTCCATTGACCAGAATGTAGGCGGCCTCCCTTCTTATCTGGCACGCCTGCGCAGCGACCCTATGTATTCCCGTGTTAAGGAAGAGTTCGAAGCAACGCTCAGCCATATTCCCGCTATCGGCAAGACAATGGTAAAATCTATGGAAAGATTAAAAGGCGGTCTTAAATATCTGTTGGTGCCGGGTATTTTCTTTGAGGAGCTTGGTTTTAAGTACCTCGGACCCATTGACGGGCACAATATTCTCCGTCTGGAAGGAATGTTACGCCAGGCCAGAGACATGAAGGGGCCTGTATTATTACATATAATAACAAAAAAGGGTAAAGGGTACCACTTTGCTGAAGCAAAACCCTGCAGGTTTCATGGGATCGGCCCTTTTAATCTGGAAACAGGCCGGACAGAGGATGGCGATTCCAGGGAAAAATCTTCATACAGTAATATTTTTGGCGAACAAATTATAGAGCTTGCGCAGCATAACGATAATATTGTCGCCATAACCGCGGCGATGGGGATCGGAACAGGGCTGGAGCAGTTTTCCCGAAGATGGCCGGAGCGCTTTTTTGATGTGGGCATCGCCGAACAACATGCCGTAACCATGGCAGCCGGCCTTGCCGTCAACGGTTTTAAGCCGGTGGTGGCAATCTACAGCACATTTTTGCAACGTGCCTATGATCAGATCCTGCATGATGTATGCCTGCAAAACCTTCCCGTTACCTTTATTATTGACAGGGCTGGCCTTGTCGGTGAAGACGGGGAGACTCACAATGGCCTTTATGATTTTTCCTATCTGCGAAATTTTCCATACATCATTGTGATGGCTCCTGCTGATGGCGATGAGCTGGCAGCAATGCTGGCTACAGCGCTGCATCATAATGGCCCTGCGGCCATACGGTTTCCAAGGGCCTTGACAGATAAGCCCGTTACAGCACCTCTGGAAATGCTTACGCCGGGTAAAGGCAAATTGCTGAAAGAGGGGGAAGATCTGCTTCTCTTAGCGGCCGGTTCAATGGTAAGACCGGTGCTGGAAGCAGCCGCATTGCTTCAAATGGAAGGAATAAGTTGTGCCGTAATTAACCCCCTTTTTATTAAACCGCTGGACAAAAAACTGATTTGTCATTGGGCCAGGAGATGCGGGAATGTTCTCACGGTGGAAGAGCATTTAATTGGCGGGGGGTTTGGCAGCGCCGTCTTGGAGTTGCTGATGGAGGAAAAGATCACGAATATTAAGGTGCGCTGTCTGGGCCTGCCCCACCCTAAGACTGGATACGATCGGCGTGATTGCCTTTTGGAAAAATTCGGTCTGACAGCAGAGGGTATTGCAAAGGAGGGTCTTAGCCTTTTTGCCCGAGCTTTGCGGGAGACGGCCGGCTAAATGGTTGGAAAGGATGTTAAACAAAGGCTTGATCTATTGCTGGTAACAAAAGGTTATTTTTTAAATCGCAATCGTGCCCGTTCAGAAATTATGGCGGGAAATGTCTTTATTGACGGGCGGAAGGAAGATAAACCGGGAAAATGTGTTTCGCCTGCGGCACAAATTGAACTGCGGCGCAGGGATAATCCATACGTGAGCCGGGGTGGTTTAAAGCTCAAAAAAGCGCTGGAACATTTTGCCATAGATTTACAAGATAAAGTAGTGCTGGATATTGGGGCATCAACAGGGGGCTTTACGCAGTGTTCCCTTGAAGCCGGAGCCCGTGAGGTTTTTGCCCTTGATGTGGGTTATGGGCAGCTGGCCTGGGATCTGCGTAATGATACACGGGTTGTTAATATGGAGCGCTTTAACGCCCGCTATCTTACAAAAGATATTTTACCAAGGCTGCCTCAGGTGGCAACTATTGATGTATCGTTTATTTCGTTGAAAATCATTCTTCCCGTTGTGGCCGGCCTTGCTACGGAGGAGATAATCTGCCTGGTTAAACCCCAGTTTGAAGCTATTCCCGCCCAAGTGGGGAAAAAAGGAGTAGTTAAAGACCCGGAAGTTCATGTGGAGATATTGATTAAGCTGGTGAAGCTGGCGCGACAATTAGCATATAAGGTAAAAGGAATTACTTTTTCGCCAATTAAAGGGCCCAAAGGGAATATTGAATATTTGCTCTACCTGTGTCTCCCCCGTGACAATGATTTTGCCTGCAGCGAAGCAGAAACTGCAGGTGATGAAATTACCATACGCACAGTTGTTTCTCAGGCATGGGAAACGCTTCAGTAAAGGCGGTCGTAAGTATATAAATTCGTTTTTTTGTCAGGAGGTTACAGCTTGTTCAAGGGGATTGGTCTGGTGCCTAACTGGCAGAAGAATAATGTTTCCCAGGTGATTGATGAGATTAAGGAATTCTTCAGGGTCTACGCTGTCCCGGTTTATATTGTACCGGCAGCAGATCCCCTGCTGTATTTGGCCTCTCCGATTGTGGAATTGGAGGAATGGCCACAAAAAGTGGATCTTGTCATTGCCGTGGGTGGAGACGGCACTTTCCTGCGGGTGGCAAGGGAAGTTGCCTTTATGGATCTGCCGATCCTGGGCCTAAACCTTGGCCACAAAGGTTTTTTGGCCGGGATCGAAGTAGGCAATTTAAAAACCAGTCTGCAAAAATTGATTGACGGTGATTATTATATTGGTGATCGCCTGATGCTGCAGACCTCCATCATGCGGGATGAAACATGTGTTTTTACCTCTCAATCCCTTAACGATGCGATCATCTCCCGCGGGCCCTTCTCCCGGATTATTAAATTGGATACTTATATTAACAATGATTTTTTGGAAAGCTATCCCGGTGATGGTTTAATCATCGCCACACCTACCGGATCGACAGGATATTCTCTTTCCGCAGGCGGACCTGTAGTCAATCCCTCGCTGCAATTACTTTTAATTACACCGATTTGCCCTCATCTGCTCTATCAGCGCTCTGTAATTGTTGACCGGGATGATCATGTTACCGTAGTTGTGGCTACCAGTTCCGCGGATATTTTTCTAACCCTTGACGGGCAAGAGGGTTTCGCCCTTAAATATAATGACTTTATTAAGGTAAGACGGGCCCCTTGTGTTACGCGGGTAATTACTTTGGCGGAGAGCAATTTTTATAAAATTCTTCACAGCAAATTATTGGACGCGTAGAATACAGTTGCTTAAAGGGGGAGCCACCCTGTGCTTTCATTTCTGCACTTGCGCGATTTTGCCCTTATTGATGAACTAAACCTGGAATTTTTTGATGGTTTGAATGTGCTAACCGGGGAGACAGGGGCGGGAAAATCGATCCTGATTGGCGCAATTAACCTTATTCTGGGAGAACGTTCTTCAATTGAACAGATTCGCGCCGGGGCCGAACAGGCAATTGTGGAAGCCATATTCCATTGTTCTGCCGGAGTTGAACAGATAGGGACACAACTAGAACAATATGGTTTGCCTCAGGCCCAAGCGGAGGAGATTGTCATCTCCCGGGAGATATCACAAAAAGGGCGCAATATTTGCCGGATTAACGGACGCATTGTTCCCCTGACCGCTCTGAAAGAATTGGGCTCTCTTCTGGTAGACTTGCATGGTCAGCACAGCCACCAATCACTTTTAAGAACCGAAGAACAGCTTTTTATGCTGGACGAATTTGCCGGTCCCGCGCTGACCGAACAAAAAGTCAGCTATTTGCTTGAATTTAATAACCTGCAACAGGTCCGGCAAAAATTAAAGGATCTTGGCATAAGTGAAGCGCAGCGGGAACGGGCGCTGGATTTGCTGCGTTTTCAGTTGGATGAAATTACTGCCGCTGCCCTGGATGAGGCTGAAGAGGAAAATTTAACGCAGCGGCTGCTGGTCCTGGATCACATGGAAAGATTAATCAGCATGGCAAACAGGGCTTATGGGGAGATTTATGAAGGAAGCAATGATATTGAATCTTTATTGGACAGGCTTAATCGCATCAAGGCGGAGATTACTTTTTTGGAGGGTGTCGATGTAAAATTAGTTGCTTTTTCTTCTGTTCTGCAAGAAGTCACCGCGCATTTGAACGAACTGGGGCACGAACTCTATGCTTACCGGGAAAATCTTACTTTTTTCCCTGAAGAACGCAGTGAGGTCGAAGCTCGTCTGGATTTATACCGCCGCATTAAAAAAAAATACGGCGCCACAGTAGCCGATATTCATAACTTTGCCAATAATTGCCGGGATGAACTGGCGTTTTTAGAAAACAGCGCGGAGGAAGCGCTGAGTTTGGAAAAAGAACAGGCTGTCAGGGGAATCAAGCTGGGAGAGCAGGCTGAAAAGCTGACTTCCTTAAGGAAAAGAGCCGCATTATTGCTGGAACAGGGGCTAGCTTCCGCTCTAAAGGACTTGGGTATGCCTGATGCCCGATTTACCGTTGCCTTCACTGATCAAGACAAACCTACCCGTTTAGGAAAAGATGAAGTGGAATTTTTATTCTCAGCCAATCGTGGTGAACCAGTAAAGCCGCTGGCCCGCATTATCTCCGCGGGAGAGATCTCCCGTGTAATGTTGGCGTTAAAAAGTATCCTTGCCGCACAGGACCGTATCTCCACAATGATTTTTGATGAGATAGACAGCGGGATCGGAGGAGAAACCATACAAAAAGTTGGGGAAAAAATGGCCCGCTTAAGCGTCAACCATCAGGTCATCTGTGTAACACACAGTTCCCAGATTGCCAGCGCCGCCGATCACCATTATATTGTTTTTAAAGAGATAGAAGACGAGCGCACTTACACTCGTGTCCGTTATTTAGAGGGAGAAAACAGGATTACGGAAATTGCCCGTTTACTGGATGGCAGCAGCGATAATCTGATTTCCCGGCAGCATGCTGCCGGGTTGCTGCTAAAAAATCGCTGGCGTGATAATTGTTAATTTTAAATAAAAATTTGGCAGTATTGTTAGCGAGACAATAAATTGTCCTTTGATGATAAAGTTTTATGGTCTCTATCGAATGGATGCTTCGGGAAAGTGGCATTTATCCATATACATAAAGGCCAATAAAAAATGTAAATATTAAGCGAAAAACACAAAATATTTTTTAATGTTAATAAAGAATATTTTTGGAAAAAGAGGGAGATTTCTATCCCTCATGTCGAATAATTATATAAAATCAAATTACCGTATTATGACAAGGAGGCAGAAATATGTTAAAAGTGCTGGTAGTAGATGATAATAGGGAATTTAATGAACTGGTCACAGATTATTTGAATAGGGAACCGGAGATCGAAGTTGTAGGCAATGCCTATAATGGACGGGATGTTCTTGATTTATTGCCGGAAATCTTACCGGATATTATTCTTCTTGATATTATTATGCCACAGCTTGACGGTATTAGTGTGCTTGAAGAGATGAATAAAATGGAATTATATCCCAAACCGTGGGTGATTATACTCACAGCGTTTGGTCATGAAAATATTACGCAGCGTGCCGTGGAACTGGGTGCTTCTTATTATATGTTAAAACCTTTTAAGCTGGAAGTGCTTGCGGAAAGAATCCGCCAGTTGGGAAAAGATCGTATGCTGGTAAAAGAACCGGCGCCAGCGTATCTTAAAAGTATTTCCATTAAGAAAAACAATAAAGATTATATTGAGGATATAACAGAGATTATCCATGAAATAGGTATTCCAGCTCATATTAAGGGATATCTTTATCTTCGTGATGCTATTGCCATGGTGGTGGAGGAGATTGAGCTGCTGGGATCAGTCACAAAAATACTTTATCCAAAAATCGCACAAAAATATGAAACAACTCCCAGCCGTGTGGAAAGGGCGATTAGGCATGCCATTGAGGTAGCCTGGTCACGCAACAATATAGAAACAATTAAAAAATTTTTTGGCTATACAATAAATACAGAGAAAGGAAAACCGACAAACTCAGAATTTATTGCCCTTGTGGCTGACCGTATCCGCTTAAAGAATAAGAAATACGAATACAAGATACTCTAGCTATCATGAAATTTTGAAACAAGATATACTTGCATATTTCCGGAAGGCTCCGGGTATATTTATTTTTATTCTTTAATTGTCAACGCTCCATGAAGGGTATCGCAGCCTGAGATGAAAATAAATGTAGCAGCAGATGATCCGCGAGGCAATACATGGTAAAGTAGAGTTGAAGCGGGAAGGCTTGGATGTTCTTTGGCGGGAAA
>Ga0136715_1000035_pt1 | contig 26422 bp, 26 predicted proteins | sample SedPBSmetaG_FD_104916 | JGI IMG/M metagenome (GOLD analysis project Ga0136715, IMG submission 104916) | Freshwater sediment bacterial and archeal communities from Indian Creek, Illinois, USA to study Microbial Dark Matter (Phase II) -... | ecosystem: Environmental > Aquatic > Freshwater > Creek...
ACACGGAACAGCAGGTTGGTGCCGCAATTTTCTTCGTGGCAGTCAATAACCACCGTCGGGTAGTCCTCCACTATCACCAGGTCTTCCTCCACGCCGCGCAGAAATGCCGGTACACACAAAATCATTGTCTGTCGTGGCAACAACTCTTCGTTGACAATATAGGTGGCAATGCGGACAACGGTAGACTCTGTTTTTTTGATGCCTCCACATGGAAACAGGCAAACACGCTCGGCCATATTCTCACCGCTTTCCGCTAAATTTCAGGAACACCCCTTTTTTTGCTTACGAAACCACTTTTCGGCGCCGTATTTTTTGGTGGCTTCCACCAGGGCTTGGACATTCTCCGGTTTTGCTTCCGGCCAGATGTCGCAGCCGGGCCATATGGCATCAACACCATCCTCCAGGCATTTGATCACCGCTTTTTCCACATCTTTCACGTTGTCATGAACAAGCAGTTTGTAGGCATCGTGATTGCCGAAGATAAGGGGCTCAGGCCCGATATCCTGCCGTGTTTTCGCCATGTCATTTTTTAACTCCACGCTGATGGAATCGGCGCCGCATTCGATCATAGACTTGACAATCATATTTGTTTCCCCGCAGATATGCAGGTTGTTGGGAAAATTCATCTCTTTCAGGGCATTGATAATCTTTATAAGATGGGGCTTAATCAGTGCATTCCACATGCGCGGGCTGAGCAGATCCGTACCTGTGCCCATTTCGCGCAAAGCAATGTAGTCGGCACCCGCTTCCCTGTATATTTTAGCCGCTCTGATCAGCACATCGGCCAGCCTGTCGAGCATATCGTTAATCAGTTTTTGCTTCTTGAAAGCGAATTTAAGCAGGTTATCCAGGTCATAAAGTTGGCCTCCGAGAGTAAAGGGCCCGAGGAAGTATGTTCCTATGGGAAGCTCATCCCCAAACTCCTTCTTCAGACGCTTAATCGCTTCCACCACCACGGGGATACGGGCCGTATTGGCCAAGTCTTCCGGAATGGGGAAGGAACCAAGCTCTTCTTCACTGTGTATGGCTTTTTCCTTGATTGTGGGATAAAGGAGATATTCCACGTTTTCATAGGTATTCATGACACAACCCAGCGCCTCCGCCTCCACGCAGAAGTCAAAGGGGACAACAGCACATTCGTAGCCAAACATTTTATAGGAAGTCGCTGCCAAGTTTGCCATCATCTCCGCATCGCTGTGTACCAGGGGGAACTTGTAACCTAATTGCTGCAAACCGGTTACAGTGACGTTACCCATACCGCTGTAACAGGGAACCCTGTCGATCTCTTCACCAGCCAGCTGTTTTAAAACCCGTTCTTTCGGCGTTAACATTATTTGCCACACCACCCTTAATTATATGTTAAAATTAAATATTTATCTGCAATATTCCTGCTATGTTTTTTCTTATTGTTTTAATTTTTCTGCAAATTCCCCAAAAAATTTGTAGAGGGGATGGTTAGGATTGGAGGGGAGCCTGCCAGTCTCGTTATAAACAAAGATAGCCAGCATCAGCGTGGCGCTGACCACAGCCGGAAAAATGCGCGGTGCAATCACCTGCGGCCCGTAAAAAATAAGATCACACCAGAACATAGTGGCTGCGGCCTGCGCCGCCACGTTCATGCTGGAGAAACCTTCAGCACCCCACAGCTCCCGCGCTTCTTTCCACATGAATGTCCCGTTGGAAGAAGCGAGGCCGCATGGAAAGCCAAATTCTTCCTTGAGCAGGCAGTTTGCCACCGAAGAGAAGGAGGTGGCAGGCAGGTTCATTACGGAGGTGTCCACAAGAATCGTTTCAAAGGTGTTTTTTCCAATTACATCCATCATCTGGCGAAAACTTTTTACCCGGCCTTGCGGTGTGGGGTCCTGGTCGTCATATACCTGCACTACCACATGCTTGACGCCCAGTTTTTTGAGCTGTTCCACCTGGCCAGGAATGTCCTTATCCCAAGGAGTGATACTGTTATAAACAAGGCGATCCATGAGGCCAAGTTCAGCCACATACTTAACTGCTTCGATGCGCGGATCCTGCATCCACATATCAATGGCAAAGGGTTTGTCGCTTATGCTGGTGAAAAAATCCACGTACCCTCTCATCTCATCTGCCGAGTTGGCCACCATGGCAGTAAGCGCCGGAATGCCGGTCTGCTGCGAGAGCTCTTCCTGGCGCTTGATATAACTAGCCGCCCTGTCACGATCAAATTCCCCCGTTTTCCTTTTTCGCAAGATACGGTCACCCTTGTGGAACATGGAGGCAATAAGCAAAGGCGGATTGTCTCCCGGCTGTCCGCCCACTTTCCAGGGTCCAATCTGGCAAACTTGCTGTTCGTTTTTCAGGGTAAACATATTTTTACCCCTCCTTTTTGCTGAAATCACACCAGTAATTCCGCATTATTTTGGCGGTATTTGATCCAGGATGTGCTGCACACTGGGAAATTTGTGTGTACGGTGCGGAAAAGCCATGGCATCGGTAAAGCGCACCTGGAAGTCAGGTTCAGTAGCCGTCTCGATAAATTCCACTTCCCGTGCTATCCATTGCGCTTCCCGGCGTTTTTCTTTGCTCAGCAGGGCCAGCTTTGCCCCGTCACCGGCCGCGTTGCCTACAGCCTGCACATGATCCAGGTTACAATCAGGCACCATACCCATTACCATGGCACTCTCCTTGTTGATATAACTGCCGAAGGCGCCGGCCAGCACGATCCTGTCCGGCTTGGGAACACCCCGTTTTTCCATCAGGTAATCGGCGCCGCAGTAAAGGGCCGATTTGGCCAGCTGTATGGCACGTATGTCGCCCTGGGTTACGGTAATATCTTTACCGATGGAAGTTTCTTCCGCATAACAGAGGATATACTCCATCTTCCCGTCAACCCCTTTGCGTACGCGCGGCGTTTCCAGTTTCTGATTGAAGCGGCCCGTCTTATCAATAATTGAAGCCTTGAACATCTCCGCAACGACATCAATGATTCCCGAACCGCAGATCCCCTTGGTCAGTGGCTCATCCCCTTCCTTGAACCAGTCCTGCTGCCCGATAATCTTGAATTTCGGCTCCTTTGTATCCGGGTCGATCTTTACCCACTCAATGGCACCCGGTGCGGCCCGCATACCGAAACGTATCTGTGCCCCCTCCAGGGCGGGACCGGTGGCACAGGAGGTGGAGAAAAGCTTTTCCCGGTTACCAAAAACAATCTCCCCGTTGGTTCCGATGTCAATCACCAGCATCATTTCGTCCTGGTTGTAAGGCTCCTCGGCGATAAGCACAGCCACGTTGTCCGCCCCCACAAACCCCGCTTCAATGGGCAACCAGTGCACATACGCAGCTTTGTTAATTTCAATGCCCAAATCCCGTGCCTTGAAATCGACACTACATTTAAAGGCAGGAGCAAAAGGAACACGCCCTACATATTTGGGATCAATGTTTAACAGGAGATGGTGCATGACCGTATTGCCCACCAGGGTCATATCCATCACGTCATCCGGTGTCAGGCCGGCATCATCAACCATTCCCTTAACCAGGGAATTGATGCCTTCGATCATGGCCTTACTCATTTTTTCTAATCCGTCATCATTCATCATAGCGTAAGTAATACGGGAAATGACATCCTCTCCATAGGTAATTTGGGGGTTCATCATGGAACGTTTAACAGTAGATGCGCCGGTGCGCAGGTTGCAGAGGTACGCCGCCACCGTAGTGCTGCCTACATCAATGGCTACTCCCCAGGGATCCTCCACCAGTCCGGGCGAGACTTTAATGATCTCCCTACTATCCCAAACGCTGACCGTAACCTTCCAATCTGCCGACCGAACGATCTCGGGCAGGTTGACGGTAACGAAATAATCAATATATTCGACACTCTGCAACCCGTATTTTTCCCCAATGGCATTTTTTATGCGCATGAAGTCGTCCGTCTGGTCATTCAGGGTAGGGGGAATCATTTCGATGTAATAATTTTTCACCACCGGGTGCACGCTGATATCCCTCTCCCGCCCCGTTTCCAGGATTACCTGCTGGGCGCCGCGGGACTCCTCGGGCACAAAAACCAGGACATTGCCCTGCACGGTGGCACAGCAGGCAAGGCGATAATTCTTTTGCAGCTCCTCTGGCTCCAGCTCGTCCTTCTCCTCTTCCATCAGGGGAGATAAATTGCTCATTTTAGACTCAATGCCAAACTTCTCAAAAAAACCTTCTTCAACCTGGACCTTACACTTGCCGCAAATCCTGGCCGCACCACAGGGTGATTCAATATCCACGCCCAGCTGACGGGAAGCATCCAGGAGGTTCGTGTCTGATTCCACTGTTCCACGCCGTCCGGAGGGCTGAAAAATTACAGTGTGCCCCATTGTTTATCCTCCTTTATTGTGCGGCGATTAGGCCGATTCCGCCTCATCTTTAAGTTTGCGCAGGGTGGTGAGCATATTAATCGCGTCTTTCAGGGCGTTGCTGGCGTCTTCTGCAAAACCGTCAGCTCCAAACTTTTCCGCGATATCCTCAGTAACAGGTGCACCGCCGATCATTACTTTGGCATTGGGGTTTTTTGCTTTAATCTGCTTGATGATCTCCTTCATCCCCACCATGGTGGTGGTCATCATAGCCGAGAGGCAGACCAGGTCGGCATCGGTGCGTAGCTGCTCTTCCACGAAAACTTCCAGGGGCACGTCCCGTCCAAGGTCATGAACGTCAAAACCTGCCACGTCAAACATCATCTTAACGATGTTCTTGCCGATATCATGCACGTCACCCTGCACCACTCCCATTACCACCACGCCCGTAACCCCCAAGTCTGTACGTTCCATATGGGGACGCAAAATGCCCAGCCCCGCATACATGGCATCGGCAGACATCAATAATTCGGGCACAAAATACTCCTGCTGCTCGTACAGCTCACCGACATGCTCCATTCCAGGCACCAAGCCTTTAAAAACAGCGTCCACCGCACTGATTCCCTCTGCAACCACGGCATTTGCCGCATCCCTCACCCCGTCCTCGTCAAAATCGATTACCCCCTGTTTCAACTGCCCAAATAATTCCCGTGCTCTTTCCTCCGACATATTGACGCCTCCCTGTTATGTATATCCGGCCATTACCGGCCATCATTGCCGTTTCCATACCGCGCTATAACACATCGTCTCTAGAATCTATTAAATTTTGAATTTACTATTACTAAAAATTATTGTGCCATAACCATATTTGCGCGTAACAAACCATAAATTTATGTTCAAATAAAACATAACAAAAGACGAATTATGTGTCAACACTAATTTTTAAAATATTAAACTATAATACAAATATTCTCAAGAAAAAATATTATCTTGACATAATTGTAGCATAATCAAGTATTTTTATAAAAGAATTTTTGTGTTGCGTTTAAAAAACTGTAAATAATTAAGTACGTAGCGCAGTTCGGCAGAATCAAAATCCCTGATTGAGCGCAGTACAACCTGAACTTTATGGTCACTGAGCAGCTCCAACAGATCGGGACCGAGGTCGGCAAGGATGTTTTCCACATCCTTATTTTCCAGGAGAAAATAATGAAGTGTAATGTCCATTATTTCTGAGATTTTTTCTAGGGTATCAAGGGAAGGAATCGTATAATTTCCTTCGATCTGGCTGATCAACCCCGGTGAAACACCTGCCTTGGCAGCAAGGGAGGTTACACTTATCCCTTGGGATTCCCGCAGCTGTTTGAGGCGTGTGCCGATATTTGTTTTATAATATCTTTCTTCCACAAAACAGCTGGCCGCAATATTTAAAGCCCCGGCCAGCTTGTCCAGCTGGTCGTAATCGGGCAATGCTTCGGAGTTTTCGAATTTTTCGATGAGCGAAACGGGCAGATCGCTTATTTCCGCCAGCTCCTCCATCGTAAGGCTCCTGCCCTCCCGTAAGAAACGTAGTTTCTCTCCGGTAAACTTTTCATCATCGGAACGAACAAGCAAAGCCGGTGAGACGTGTAAGGCCTCACTAATCTGCCTGAGTGCAGGAATAGATGGTTTCTTTAAACCACGTTCGATCGTGCTCAGGTACGAAGCAGAAATATCTGCCTTCTCTGCCAACTGTCCCAAAGTAAGACCTCTTTCCTGACGGAAAGATCTGATACGGTTACCAAGCATGCCATCACTCCTCTGCTGAAAACACAGTCGATGGTTGAAAATCGCCGTCTAAATCCTGACACCAGTGTTCTCTTCAATTATTTAGTATTCCATCCCCAACCTGGCTTTAATTCCATTCTTTAAGTGATGTTTAATTTCCTTTACTTCGCTGACCAGATCCGCCGCTTCGATTATTTCCACAGGTGCATTGCGGCCCGTGAGTACAACATCCACATGAGCCGGCCGCCCTGCCAGCATCTCCAAAACGTCGGAAACAGGCAGGAGTCCGTAGTTCATGACCACGTTAATCTCATCAAAAATACAAAGATCGTACTTTCCGCTGTAGAGGGCTTCTCTGCCCCTTTGAAAACCCTGCCGCGTAAGCGCAGGATCGTCTTCTTTAAGCATTCCCAGCTGCATTTTGTTCTTACCAGTCTGGACAACAGTGAAATTGGGCAGGTACCTGCGGATCGCCTGGATCTCCCCATAGTTAGGATCTCCCTTCTTAAACTGGACCATGAAAACACGGGCACCATGCCCGATGGCGCGTAGAGCAAGCCCCAAGGCGGCTGTTGTCTTTCCTTTACCGTTTCCCGTATATACCAGCACCAGGCCATTTTCCGATCTCATCATCTGTTTCATCCCTACTCTTTCGCCGATTGTAACAACTGCCGGGTTTTTCGATTTATTACCCGTCATTCGGCTGTTTAGCCGGTACTATTCTGGAACAATTTTTGTGCCTGTGTGCCGGTGCAGCGAAGAGTCCGACGGGCCCTGGACAACTGTGCTTTTACAGCCTGCGGCGCTGTCCCGCCGCGGCTCCGGTGTGAAGCTACAGCGTGCTGCGGTTTTAATAGCTGCGGCGTCAGGTCACTGTCCAGCAACGGATGAAAGGCGGCCAGTTCGCTGCGGCTAAGCTCGACCGGGAGTTTTCCCGCATCCAGAGCAAAACGTACCACTCGCCCCACAATGGCGTGGGCCTCGCGAAAAGGGATGCCCCTGCCCGCCAGAAAGTCAGCCAGTTCGGTAACGGTGGAAAAGTCCTCCCCCACTGCCTTCTTCAGTTTGTCTTCTTTTATCTTCATGCTGCTCAGCAATCCGGGAAAAAGCTCGAGGATGTTCTTTATGGTATCCGCCGAATCAAACAGCGGCTCTTTGTCTTCCTGCATATCTTTATTATAGGTTAGAGGCAGCCCTTTGAGCACAGTGAGCAGCGCCAGCAGGTTACCGTAAACACGGCCCGTTTTGCCACGCACCAATTCAGGTATATCGGGATTTTTCTTTTGCGGCATCATACTGCTTCCGGTGGTGAAGGCATCGCTCAGCTCAATAAAGGAAAACTCATGGGACGACCATAGGATCAGCTCTTCGCTGAGGCGGCTTAAGTGCATGATCAACAAGGCGGCACAAGCCAGAAATTCCACTATGAAATCGCGATCGCTTACCGCATCCATGCTGTTTTCGTAGAGGGCGGCAAAATGCAGCTCCTGGGCCACCGCTTCCCGGTCCAGGGGAAAGCTGGATCCGCTCAGGGCTCCCGCCCCCAGAGGCATTAGATCGGCACGCCTGTAAGCATCAAGGAAGCGCTCCCGGTCACGCTGCAGCATCCAGAAATAGGCAAGAAGGTGATGGGAGAAGAGTACCGGTTGGGCGCGCTGCAGGTGTGTATAGCCGGGGATGATCACCCCAAGGTGTTTTTTTGCCAGCTCCAGCAGGACTGCCTGCAGATCCGCAAGCAAGCTGTCCGCCTCGATTATTTCCTTCCTGACATAAAGGTGCATATCCAGTGCTACCTGGTCGTTACGGCTGCGGCCTGTATGCAGCTTACCGCCTGTGGCCCCGATTTTTTCCAGAAGTCTTTTCTCCACGTTCATATGAATATCTTCAAGAGAAAGGTCAAATGGAAAAGAGCCGCCGGCAAGCTCTTCGGCAATGGCCGCAAGCCCAGCCAGGATTAATTCCCCCTCACTGGGCGAAAGCACACCCGTTTTTATGAGCATGCGGCAGTGGGCCATGCTCCCCCGCACATCTTCCTGGGCCAGACGCCGGTCAAAAGGAAGGGAGGCAAGGAAAGCTTCCGCCTTTTTATCCAGGGCAGCGTCAAATCTGCCGCCCCAGGGTTTATCCGGTAAACGGTCTTTTTCTTCGTCCGGCAAATAATTGCGATCATTCACCGCTGCCGCTCCACCTCCTTATTCCACCGGTTACGCAGCATCCCTTCAACCTGCATAGGAAGGCCAAAAAGGTTAATAAAGCCTCCCGCGTCTTTCTGGTCATATAGTTCATCTTCCTCAAAAGTAGCCAACGCGGGGCTGTAAAGCGAGACAGGGGAGCGGCGGCTCACTACATTAATATTGCCTTTGTACAAGCGCAATCTGACTTCACCGGTAACCTGTTCCTGTGTCTCCCGGATAAAGGCGTCCAGGGCCTGGCGCAGCGGAGAATACCAGAGTCCGTAATAGATCAGCTCGGCGTATTTTAATGCGACCATCTCTTTAAAGTGCATGGATTCCCTATCCAAAGTCAACTGCTCCAATTCACGGTGCGCATAAAACAGCACCGTTCCTCCCGGGGTCTCGTAGACACCCCGCGATTTCATCCCTACCAGACGGTTCTCCACAATATCGACCCGGCCCACGCCATGCCGTCCCGCCAGCACATTAAGTTTCTCCAACAACATAACGCTTCCAAGCCTTGCTCCGTCCAGGGCAACGGGCCTGCCTTTGACAAAGGAGAGCTCCACCTCTTCCGGTTCCAAAGAAGCCTGCTGCAGGGAACAGCTCAAGCGGAACATATCCTCATGCGGCTCATTGGCCGGATCCTCCAGGATGCCACCTTCGTAACTGATATGCAAAAGGTTGCGATCCATACTGTACGGCTTTTCCACCGTGATGGGAACAGGTATTTTGTGCGCCCTGGCATAAGCAATGGCATCACTGCGGGAGCGGATATTCCAGATGCGCCAGGGAGCAATGATCTTTAACCGGGGCGCAAGCGCTTTCACCGTCAACTCAAAACGCACCTGATCATTACCCTTCCCCGTAGCCCCGTGGGCCACCGCATCGGCCCCCTCTTCCAGGGCCACCTGGACCATGCCCCGGGCGATAAGCGGCCGCGCGATTGCCGTTCCCATCATGTATTTTCCCTCATAGAGGGCTCCCGCCTGGATCATGGGAAAAACAAAATCTTCCACAAATTCCCTGCGCAGGTCCAGGATAATCGCTTTTGACGCACCGGTAGCAAGGGCCTTTTCCTCCAGACCATCCAATTCATCGGGGCCCTGCCCCACATCGGCGGCAAAGGCGATAATCTCGTAGCCATATTCCTCTTTTAGCCATTTTACGATAATGGATGTGTCCAATCCTCCTGAATATGCCAGCACAACCTTGGCCATTAACCACACCATCCCTCATTATATATTAAAGGAAGTCCCCCATTAATGCTGCCATCAGCGCTTTTTGCGCATGCATACGGTTTTCGGCCTGATCCAGCACGACCGAATGTTCCCCCTCCAGCACATCCGCCGTAATCTCCTCGCCGCGGTAGGCAGGAAGGCAGTGCATCACGATCACTTCAGGCCTTGCTTGCGCTAATATTTCTTTGTTCACCTGGTAGGGGGCAAATATTTCACGCCGCTTTATTTTTTCATGCTCTTGCCCCATACTGGCCCAGACATCTGTATAAAGCACATCCGCTCCCTTTACCGCGGCAACAGGATCGGATGTAATCGTAATACCACAACCGGATGCGGCCGCGTTTTGCTCCGCCTTGGCGGTAACATCGGCCAGCGGCCAATAACCGCTGGGAGCGCCCACATTTATATGCACACCCAATTTCGTGCAGCCCAACATAAGGGAGTGGGCCACATTGTTGCCGTCGCCAAGATAGGCTACCCGAAGCCCGCGCAGCAAACCTTTTCTCTCCCGTATGGTCATAAGGTCAGCAAGAGCCTGACAGGGGTGATAGCGATCTGTAAGACCGTTAATTACCGGAACGGTGGCGTGGCAGGCTAACTCCTCCACCGTACTTTGGGCAAATGTACGTATCATAATGCCGTCCACATAACGGGAAAGGACGGCTGCCGTATCCCTGATCGGTTCGCCTCGGCCGATCTGCAGTTCCTGACTGCTTAAGAAAAGAGCATGCCCTCCCAACTGCCACATTCCCACTTCAAATGATACCCTTGTCCGCGTCGAAGGTTTTTCAAAGATCATTCCCAGTGTCTTGCCGGCCAGAAAGGGGTGGGGCTCTCCCCGGCGCTGCTTGTCTTTCAGTTCAATGGCCAGATCCAGCAGGTACGTCAGCTCCGCTGCCGTATAATCCTGCAGCGTTAAAAAATGCCTGCCGCGCATTTCTTTCATCTGTCTTTCCACCTCCGTAATGTCCGCCTGCGATTGCGGTATCCACACATTTTTGCGGAACGGTGTAGGGGCGGGTCTCCGTGCCCGCCCGCAGCCGTTCCCTACAGGTCAGAAGAGAGGGCCAGGCTGTTTTCGTCCTTCTGATGGTGCCACTGCTTTGCGGGGCATGGGGGAACAGACTTATCTTCCAGCTTCACCAGCATACTGTGCCAGTGACTCTTCCAGGATTTTCAGGGCAGTGTCTATCTCTGCATAATTCACCGTCAGTGGCGGCAGCAAACGCAGAATCTTGCCGGCAATACAATTAACCAAAAGCCCCCTGGCGGCACAGTATCTTTGTATGGCCAGACCATCCCCGGTTAGTTCTATTCCCAGGATCAGGCCCAACCCACGCACTTCTATGATCAGCCCGGGAAATTTATGCTGCAGTACAAGCAGTCCCTCCCGTAAATAGGCGCCTTTTACCCCCGTTTCCGGCAAAAAGCCTTCCTTCAATACTTCCTTCAATACGGCTGTTGCCGCGGCACAGGCTACCGGGTTGCCGCCGAAAGTGGATGCATGGTCTCCGGGCGAAAAAGCCGCCGCCACCTTATCCTTGCAGAGCATAGCCCCGATGGGCAGGCCTCCACCTAAAGCCTTGGCCAGCGTAAAGATATCCGCTTCAACATCATAATGGCTGGCAGCAAGCAATTTGCCGGTCCTGCCCAGGCCGGACTGCACCTCGTCAAAAATAAGCAGTAACCCGTGCTCGTCGCAAAGATGCCGCAGCCCACGCACGAATTCCGGTGTGGCATCATGCACACCTCCCTCGCCCTGGACCGGCTCGAGCATAATAGCACAGGTGCTGTCACCTATCACTGCGCGAAAAGACTCCGGGTCGTTAAAAACAGCATAACGGAAACCCGGCAGCAGGGGTTCAAAGCCTTTGTGAAACTTTTCCTGCCCCGTTGCCGTAAGCGTCGCCATGGTCCGGCCATGAAAAGAATTATATGCGGTAACAATCTCGAATGCCTGCTTATCCTTGTTTATTTTGGCATATTTACGCGCTATTTTGATCGCCGCTTCGTTGGCCTCGGCGCCGCTGTTACAGAAAAATACCTTATCGGCAGGCATATTTTCCACCAGGCAACGCGCCAGCGTAACCTGCGGTTCAGTGTAATAAAGGTTGGAGGCGTGCATAAGCTTCTCCAGCTGTTCCTGCGCCGCCTGCACTACCGCCGGGTGGCAGTGCCCCAGAGCGTTTACAGCAAGCCCACCCACAAAATCAAGGTATTCCTTTCCGTTATCGTCAAAAACGCGAACACCGCTGCCGCGCACAAGCACAGGCGTCATTCCAGGCTCGCGGGCATAAGTATTGATTAGATATTTTTTTTCTTCTTCCGGCAACACCGTCATTGCCTCCTTAATAAAGTTGCTTCTTGCCTCTTGTACTTATTTTACCATAGTGCCAATGCCATGGTCAGTGAAAATTTCCAGCAACAGTGAATGGCTGATCCGGCCGTCGATGATGTGCGTGCGCTGAACATCGTGATCGAGAGCACGGACACAGGCATCCACCTTGGGGATCATGCCGGCGGATATTTCTCCGGAGCGGATCATCTCCTGCGCTTGCTGGCGGTGCAAGGAGGAGATAAGGGAGGCGGGGTCACCGGGACGGGCAAAGATACCTTCCACATCAGTCAGCACTATAAGCTTCTCCGCTCTGAGGGCAGCAGCCAACGCCCCGGCTGCATGGTCGGCATTAATATTCAACCCCTCTCCGTTTACGCTCACGCCAATGGAGGAGATTACCGGAATATAATTCTGCCGGCTGAGCGTATGGATTACATCAGGATTTACAGCCACAATATCGCCCACATAGCCCAGATCCACCACTTGATTCACTCCATCAACAGTAACATTAACGGGAGCACTTTTTTCCGCAAGCAGAAGATTGCTGTCCTTGCCGCTCAGCCCCACCGCCTTGCCGCCATGCTTGTTGAGCAGGGTGACAATCTCCTTGCCGACCTTACCGACCAGCACCATCTCCACCATCTCCATCGTCTCCCTGTCCGTAACGCGCAGACCGTTAACAAATTTTGCTTTTTTTCCTAATTTCTCCATCAGCGCGGTAATCTCCGTGCCGCCTCCATGGACCAGGATGGGATTGATGCCAATATACTTCAACAGGACAACATCCTGGGCCACAGAATTTTTTAAATCCTCACTGACCATCGCATGCCCACCGTACTTGATTACAAAGGTTTTTCCGGCAAAATTGCGGATATAAGGCAGGGCTTCGATTAAAATCTCCGCCTTGCCGATAAGCTTTTCCATGATCGGATTCACCGTTATTCCCCCTTGCCGCATCTTATTGCCTAGCTCCGGTAATTAGTGTTAATGGAAATATAATCATAACTGAGGTCATTACCCCATGCAGTAATCTCTTGCTGTCCCAGGTTAAGGTTGATCAGTACAGGCACCTCCGCCTGCATAAGTACCGTCCTGGCTGCAGCTTCGTCGAAAACAAGGCCTTTTCCTGCAGCCATAACCTGTACATCCCCCAAATATATATCCACACAACCGGGAACAATCTCCACGCCGGCAGAACCTAACGCGGAGGCAATGCGGCCCCAGTTGGCGTCCCCCCCAAAAAAAGCGGTTTTCACAAGGTTGGAATTGAGTACGGCCCGCGCCAGTCTGCGCGCGGAAGTATAATCGACAGCGCCTTTTAGCGTAAGCTTAATCACCTTGGTAACACCTTCGCCATCAGACACAACCTTATGGGCAAGGTCCCGGCAGGTATGCAGCAGCGCATTTTTGAAAGCCGGCCAATGTGGAGAATCCTTGCGTAGTTTTGCTCCTGAACCACCGCAGGCAAGGAGCAGAACCATATCGTTGGTGGATGTATCCCCGTCCACTGAAATCAGGTTAAAAGAATAGTCTGCAGCTTCTCGCAGCGCCTCCTGCAAAAGATCTCGGTCCACATTGACATCGGTGGCTATAAAAGCCAGCATCGTAGCCATATCGGGACAGATCATTCCCGATCCCTTGGCCATCCCGCCAATCACAAAGGAATACTTATCCCCTTCTGTTTCAGATGCAAAGCGGAATGCACTTTCTTTTATCACCGTGTCGGTAGTCATAATCGCCCGTGCCGCATCCGTTCCGCCGGTAGGAGTTAGTTGAGTAGCGGCAAGCTCCACACCGTGAGCGATTTTATCCAGGGGAAGGTAGACGCCAATCACTCCCGTGGATGCAACCAGCACCTCCGCGGGCTGCAGGCCGAGTTTTTCCGCGGCAAGGGAAGCCATACTATTGGCATCGTCGATACCCTGTTCGCCTGTACACGAATTGGCATTACCGCTGTTTACCACAATCGCCCGCACCGTCTCCCCCAGGTGCCGTTCCGTCACCAATAGCGGCGGCGCTTTAAATTTGTTGGCAGTAAATACCCCGGCGGCATTGGCCGGTTTTCTGCTGTAAATAAGGGCAAGATCTTTATCACCATTCTTTTTTAAACCACAATGCACCCCGGCAGCCTCAACCCCATCAACCGCAGTAATGCCGCCGAACAAGCTCTCTATATGACAGGTCACTTGCTTCCACCTCCAAAACAAATCACATCTCAAACCGTACTATTGCTGTTGAGCAACGGTCAAGACCGTTCCCTACGGGCGTAAAGGCAGCATTGTCAGTCCCCTTTCTTCCGCAAAACCAAGCATTAAATTCATATTTTGCACCGCCTGTCCCGCCGCACCCTTAACAAGATTATCAATAACGCTGAGAATAATCACCCTTCCGGTGCGCTTGTCCTTTCTCAATGAGATGGCACAATAGTTGCTGCCGTAGACATATTTTGTTTCCACCAAAAGGGGTGGGGGAAGCAGCCTGACAAATTTCTCGCCGCCGTAGAAGTCATTGTAAATGCCCCATAGTTCGTCTTCATGCAGATCAACGGTCAAATGCAGATAAACAGTGCTTAAAATACCGCGCACCATCGGCACAAGGTGCGGCACAAAAGTAAAGGAGCGAATCTCTTCACCCGCCAGCCGGCATAACTCCTGCTCTATCTCCGGCGTATGCTGGTGCGTGGCCACACGGTAAGCCCTGAAATTTTCCGTGCATTCCGGATAGTGCAGTAACTGCGAAGGATTACGGCCGGCCCCTGAAGCGCCCGATTTCGCATCGATTACCAGCGTATCCCAGTGAATTAATTTTTTACGGGCCAGCGGCGCCAAGGCAAGCAAGGCGGAAGTAGGGTAACAACCGGGGTTGGCAACCAGGGAAGCGTCCTTGATCGCTTCCCTGTACAGTTCAGGCAGACCGTAAACGGCCCTGCCCAGATAATCGGGAAACATATGTTCCTTGTTATACCATTCAGTGTAAAGATTGCTGTCCTGAAGGCGGAAATCAGCGCTTAAGTCCACCACCCTGACTCCGGCATCACAGAGGAGAGGAACCACCTCCATCGCCTCACCATGGGGCAGGGCACAAAATATGAGATCCGTCATCTCCACCGCTTCTGCCACTGAAAAAGGACGGCAGACAAGATCTATTAGTCCGCTGTACTGGGGATGCACTTCAGCAAGTTTTTTCCCTGTAAAACTATGTGAGGTTACATAATTCAGCTCCACCAAGCCGTGGGCATGGATTATGCGCAGCAGCTCGCTGCCCGTATAGCCGGTTACGCCGACAATGCCAACACGCAATCATCTTCACCTCCTCAAAGTAGCAAAGCCTCCCCTCCTAAAAGGACGAAAGGCTTTTCCCGCGGTACCACCTTTTAGGCCTTGAGTATAACTCAGATCACACAGGGAAATTGCCGTGTTTTTTACGGGGCCGATCCTCATACTTGTCTTTTAGCGCTGCCAGAGCTGCCAGCAGATACTGCCGTGTATGCGCCGGCTCAATCACATCGTCGATCCAGCCGCGGGCAGCAGCAATATAAGGATTGGCGTAGCGCTCGCGATATTCGCTGACCTTTTGTGACCTTATTTCATTCGGGCTTCCGGAATCTTCGATCTCCCGGCGATAAATAATATTTGTGGCTCCCTCCGGCCCCATCACCGCAATCTCCGCTGTCGGCCAGGCATAAGCAAAATCGGCGCCCAGGGAGCGGGAACTCATGGCGATATACGCACCACCATAGGCTTTGCGTAAAATTATACTGATCTGCGGCACAGTGGCCTCTGAGTAAGCATAAAGAATCTTAGCCCCGTGACGGATAATCCCGCCGTATTCCTGGTTTACCCCCGGCAGGTAGCCGGGAACATCCACAAATGTAATCAGGGGAATATTAAAGCAGTCACAAAAACGGACAAAGCGGGCAATCTTATCGGAACAGTTGATATCAAGGCAACCGGCCAGAACTCTGGCCTGGTTGGCGATAATCCCCACTGAGCGGCCGCCCAGACGGGCAAAACCAACCACCGCATTTTTAGCATAGTGTTCGTGAACCTGGAAAAGCTCTCCCCCATCTACAATGTGGGCAATCACATCAACAACATCGTAAGGTTTATTTGGCTCGGTCGGAACAATGCCGGCCAGCGCCTCTGCCGGCCGGATCGGCTCGACAGATTCCAAGACGGGCGGGTCTCCCAAATTGTTGGATGGCAGATAGCTAAGCAGTTTACGCAACTTGTTGAAGCAATCCTGCTCATTCTTTGCCCGGAAATGCGCTACACCGCTGATTTCATTATGTGTTGCCGCGCCGCCGAGCTTGCCCGGGGATACATCTTCACCCGTTACCGCTTTTATCACCTGCGGACCGGTGATAAACATATAGCTGGTGTCATCCACCATGAAGGCAAAATCGGTGAGCGCAGGCGAATAGACGGCACCGCCGGCACTTGGGCCCATTATCACTGAAATCTGGGGAATTACCCCTGAGTTTAACGTATTTCGGTAGAAGATATTGCCATAACCGTCCAGGGACATGACGCCTTCCTGAATGCGTGCGCCCCCCGAATCGTTAATACCGATAAAAGGGGCGCCGTTGCGAGCGGCCAGATCCATGACACGGCAGATCTTTGCCGCATGGTACTCGCCAAGAGAGCCGCCGGACACGGTGAAATCCTGAGCAAAGACATAAACGATACGGCCGTCAATGGTCCCGTAACCGGTAACCACGCCTTCGCCGGGCAGCGGAATATCCAGGGTGCCGGCATCCTGCATGTTGCCCTGTACAAACATTCCCACTTCCACAAAGCTGCCCTCATCCAACAACTGCGCCAAACGCTCCCGCGCTGTTTGTTTGCCCTTGCCATGCTGCTCAGCGATCTTGCTGTCTCCGCCGCCTCCGTGGATGATTTCCCGTCTTTGCCTTAAGTAATTTATTTTTCCTTCCACCAAGTTAACCTCCCGTCAGATTAAGTACAGTGCCTGCTACAGACCTTTTACAGTATATCAATCATTTATCGCTTTTTCAATATCCTCACCAAAAAAGCCTTTTTCGTTATTGCGTTTAGTAAAGTCAGGCTCCCGGTAGGAATCTGTTCTGAGCTGCTCCCACTTTTCAAGGGGATGCCGGTGCCACTTTTTATATTCCCGCATTTCTTCGCTGCTCAGGAGAAGTTCCCCCCACAGGTAAACAGCCGGTGTTTCCTTTTGATATGCTTTGTGATATATTTTAGGGGCAAAACACAACCATGCAAACAGACGAGGCAGAGGGCCTTCCGGCCTTGGATTTTCCGCTCTGCACCAAAGGGGTAAATATGCAGGACATTACCATTTCACGGAAAATTATCAGTGCGCGCAACCTGGTGAAGCGCTACAATGGCAAAGCAGTGGTTGACGGTATTAACTTCCAGGTTTACCGGGGCGAGTGTTTCGGTATCCTGGGTCCCAACGGTGCAGGAAAAACCACGACAGTAAAGATGATTTACGGTCTCTCTCCCATCAGCGATGGGGAATTAACCGTTGTGGGCTTGGATGCGGGCAGACATTCCAGGGAAATACGTAAACACTTGGGGGTGGTCAGCCAGGATAACAACCTGGATCCCGAACTGACAGTATGGGAAAACATGATAATGTTTGCCCGCTATTACGGTTTACGGCCCGCCCAGATCAAGGGCCATTTGATGCAGCTGCTCGCCCTCATGGATTTGACCGATTCCGCCAAAGCCCGGGTGGATACCCTTTCTGGCGGGATGAAAAGACGCCTTACCATTGCCCGCAGCCTTATCAACAACCCTGAACTGCTTATCCTGGACGAGCCCACCACCGGCCTCGACCCCAAGGCACGCCACCTTGTCTGGCAGAAGCTGCGTGATATCAAGCAACAGCAGATCGCAATCCTGCTTACCACCCACTACCTGGAGGAAGCCACCAAGCTCTGCGATCGCCTGGTAATCATGGATCAGGGGCGCATCCTTGAAGAAGGGGAACCGCTGGCGCTTGTGGAAAAACACGTGGGATCCCAGGTGCTGGAACTGGGCTTAAAGACAGACCCCTCCGCCTTTCAGGAGATGATCATGACCCGTTTTCCCCAACTGCTCAAGGGTTCCTGGCTACTCGGTGACACCATCCATTTATATACCGGCAACGGTAGCTGTCTGCTGCAGAAACTGCAGGAGATTCCATTTCCCTATCATTACCATTTGGTGCGCGCCGCCACCCTGGAAGATGTTTTTCTTAAACTTACGGGTAAGGAGTATGTTCCTTCCAATGAAGACTGATATGCGTTTCCCATTATTCCGGCTGGAAATATCGTCCCGTTTTCTGGTGGTCCTGCAGCGCAACCTGCTCGTTTACACCAAGTACTGGCGTTCAAGCTTGATATTCAACTTTACCGAACCCATGCTCTACCTGGCAGCATTAGGTGTTGGTCTGGGCGTATTTATCCCCGAAATAGAAGGTATGAGCTACCTGGAGTTTATCGCGCCGGGACTCCTTGTTTCCTCCACCATGTGGGCCACATCCTTCGAATGCACTTATGGCAGCTTAATCCGATTACAGGTACAGAAGTCCTACTATGCCATCATCACAACCCCTGTCAGCCTGGACGAGGTAGTACTGGGGGATATTGCCTTTGGCGCTTTTAAGAGCATTCTCTACGGCAGCGTCATACTGCTGGTATTATTAATCCTCGGGTTGGTCGCCTCTCCCCTGGCCCTGCTTGTTCCCCTGGTATTGCTTCTCTCCGGCCTTGTCTTTGCCCAGCTTTCCATGATCTGGACCAGCCTCGCCCCCAATTTTGAGGTTTTTGGCTATTATTTCACCCTTGTGCTTACGCCCATGTTTCTCTTTTCCGGCATATTTTTTCCTATGGATAACTTACCCCTGATAGCCCAGCGCCTGGCTTGGCTGACGCCCCTTTACCACACAGTGCAGCTCTGCCGCGGGCTGATCAGCGGTCAGCTTCCGCCCGCTTACCTGACACACGTGCTGGCACTAATCATATTCTTCCTAATCCTGTTCCTGCCGCCCCTGCTGCTGATGCGCCGCCGCCTTGTCCAATAAAAAAGAGATCTTATCCAGCTCGCGGCCGGCGATCTCTTTGCCCACTGGGGTAAAAAACCATTGCTCTTTTACCCTGTCTAAAAAATGCCAATATTCCCCTGCGTCCACATTAAAGCGTTCCACGTCAATGGCAAAGCCCCGCGATGAAAAACGGAACAGCTTATCGGCGTCCTTGACAATTTTTTCTTCCAGTGTATGGGGATTGCTGCCTGAATCATGACTTTCGATAATACGGCATATTTCTTGCCGTACGGCGTCGTCCAGGGGAACCTGCTGCAACAGCACGGCAGCTATTTTTGCCCCTTCAATTTCATGGATACGATTGATGCCCGGGTCGCTTTTAGGACCGAATGCTTTTGGCAACAGTTCTTGGAGAACCGCGCTCCAGCCCACATCGTGGAGGATAATTGCCGGAAAGATTATTTCTTTACTTCCACCTAGTTTTTCCTGAAGTTCCCTGGCAAACAGGTAACAGATTTCCGTATGTTCCTGATTCAAGCGCACAGTAAGGTAGGGGCGGGCCAAATCAAAGAGCAAATCATCTGTTTCCCTCTCCATCTTCATCTCCATCTTCATCCTCATCTCCTCCGTTTGCGTAAATCGCCCGCTCTTACAATCGCTGTACGCATGCCGGGCTGTCGTTTGCCGGATTATTCGCCAATTGTCGAGCATGTAAAGCGCCGCCAAGATATTAAGACTAAGTGCCTGGACAAAGCGGCCGCACATTCTTTCATTACCTCCTGCCATCGGAACATCTTCCGGCACTATTGTAACACTTCCCGTTTTTACAGTCACTACTGCATATGCGGAGGCTGGATAAAGAGCTAAAGAAGATTGACTGCTAGAAATTTTACGTTTAGAATGATTATAAACAGGAGTGAAAAATATGGAGTACCGAAAATTAGGGAAAACGGAATTAAATGTATCCGTGATAGGGTTTGGGGGCATCCCCATCCAGCGGGTTTCAATGGGTGAAGCTTGTACAATTGTAAACCGGGCACTGGATCTGGGCATTATTTTTTTTGACACCGCCCGGGCCTACACCGACAGTGAGGAAAAACTCGGCGTTGCCTTAAAAGCAAGAAGAAAGGAAGTTGTCATCGCCACGAAATCCATGGCCAAGACCAAGACAGCCATGGCAGCGGATATCAGGAAAAGTCTTGAGGCTATGGGCTTGGACTATATCGACCTGTATCAGATGCATAATCTGAAAAGCAAAAGCGATCTGGACAAAGTAACAAGCCCGGACGGTGCCCTGGCCGCTTTAACGGAAGCTAAGAAAGAGGGCTTGGTCAGACACATCGGTATTACCGGACACATTAAAGAATTTTTAGTTGATACGCTGAATCTGGATGAAACAGAAACCATCCAATTCCCTTTCAATGCGGTGGAAACCGTGGGAGTTCCGGCGCTGCTGGCAAAGGCCGCGAAAAAAAAGGCCGGGGTTATAGTGATGAAACCGCTGGCCGGTGGCACTTTGAAAAACACTAATCTTGCCCTGCGTTATCTATTGGAGCATCCTGTAACAACCGTTATACCGGGGGTAGACTCGCTGGAACAGGCGGAAGAAAATGCCCGCGCAGGAAACAACATCCAGCCTCTTACCGCTGCCGAGCGTAAAACACTGGAAGTTGAAGCCAACAGCCTCGGCGGCTCTTTCTGCAGACGCTGTGAGTACTGCAAGCCTTGCAGTCAAAATATCGAAATTCCGACGGTTTTTTTGCTTGACGGCTATTATGTAAGGTACGATTTGAAAGAATGGGCAAAGGATCGCTATAAGAGCTTACCGGCTATGGCTAACATATGTATCAGCTGCGGTGATTGTGAAACAAGATGCCCCTACAACCTCCCCATACGGAAGATGCTGACCGAAGCGGTATCCCGGCTGGCTTAGCTATTCGATCATCCGCTCCCAAAAAAGAGGTCCCCCGTGTCGCTTAAAAACTTGAAATCGTGTCTTGACATTGGGGTCCTCATAAAGATGCATTGGAATCAAGTTTACGCTTATTCGGATTAGTTGGTTTGCCATCATACCAGCCGCCTCTGCAGTTCTTCCCACGGAAACAACTGTCCCGGGCAGGCGGTGGCTGTCACATCACTATGTCCCACGACCGGCAAATCCCGCCAATGGGGGTGCCTGCCGCGGATATTACGTATCAGCCAGACCAAGCTAGCCAGCTGCGCTGCAGGTAGTGGGTGGCTTTCAAAGTTCCCCGCCAGAGCTATGGCGATGCTGTTTGTGTTCGCCCCACGCGCATGCACTCCCCGCATATTTTCCGGTCGACCGCGCTCGATGCCGCCGTCAACACAGATCAGGTAATGGTAGCCGATGCCGCCAAAACCAGCCCGCTGCAGGTGCCAGCCATGGACTGTTTCGGCCGACACGTCCCCGGAAGCGGTGTGGTGGATTACAATCCGCGTGGTGGATTTACGGCGCACAAGGGTCCGGTTGAACCACAGGGCCGGTTCGCGTATTTGCATTGGTTATCCCCCCCTTTTTCTCTTGCCGCGTCAACCAATCCCTCACCGAAGCTGCAAATCAAACCAAATTACTGATTTCATTATATGCAATTAGTCGCGCGCCCGTACCTAAGCCACCATATTTAGATAAGCTATAAACCCCTGTGTATGCTGAAAACCTGCTTCAATGCCACGTTTAAACCCGGGAAAACTACCGATTCAGCCAGGCCGTCTCCTTTGCATGATATTATCGTTTCAATAATGTTGTTTGCAAAAACATAGACGTAGATCTCTGACGCAGAAGTATTTATAACCCAGTATTCCTTGATTCCGCTTTCCATGTAAAGATCGAGCTTTTTTAACATATCCCTGCTCCAGGTGGAATCGGATAGCACTTCTACGACAAGGGTGGGGGTGCCTCTGTATTTACCTTTTTCGTCGATTTTCTCCGGGTCGCAGATAACAAGTATATCCGGTTGAACAACATTGACCTTTTCTTCATTATCCAGGCGAAACAGGGTTACATCAAAAGGAGAGACCAGTGGTTCGCATTCTTTATTTGCAAACCATAATATAAACGCGCCGAAAATCTCCTTGACCGCCTTCTGATGTGGATATAAAGGCGAGGCCAGCAAAAATATCTCTCCATCAATGTATTCATAACGGTTTTCACTTTCTTCAACGATCTTGAGATATTCCTCGTAAGTCACCCGGATGCCGTGGGGGCTGTATGATGGGGAACCTTCGCTCACCAGCCAGCGGCCTTCATCCTCATTTTCCGTGTATGCCTTCAGTTTGGCTGTTTTTTTACCGTTTTTAGTGATAACGACCTCTTCATGCTGAGCAAGTTTCAGGTATTTACCGAAGTTATTCTGAATATCCGTCGTGGAAACGATCATCTTAAACGCCCCCATGTTAGGCAAGTATATAAATAAATTATAGATAAATTTAGCGATTACGTCAATATTTTAGGCAATATTATATCTATTATATTTAACTTTGTCCCCGAAAGCAGGTGAAATATAAGCAGGGGTGTATATAGCGACGCCCTGTCTATTGCCTGGCAAAAAAGGAAGATTACGCTTTCAGAGCAAGCCGCACGGGCAACCATGCTCAGCGTCCAGGCCTGCGCGATGAAAACGGAGGACCGGCGGTATAACGGTTGATAAGCGGCACAACTGCGTTACAGGCCAGAATGGCAAAGGTGGTGCCTTCGGGAAGAGGGCTCCAGAAACGCATAGCCATGGTTCCTGCCCCCACTGCCGCCCCAAACAGCCAGCGGCCAGCCTGGGTGCGGGGAGAAGTGACCGGGTCGGTGGCCATAAACAGCGCACCGAGCAGCATGCTGCCGGACATAAGGTGAAACAGCGGGTCGTCACCTGACGCTAAAGCAATGATAGCTGTTGCAGACAGACAGGCGGCCGGGATCCGCCAGTTGGCGTATTTTTTATATGCCAGCCAGATAAAGCCGAGAAGCAGGGCCAACGCTGAAGTTTCACCGATGGAACCGGGCACATTGCCGACAAAAAGCATCGACAATGAAGCGGTTATCTCTTCAGCCCGGAAAACCTGCAGCGGGGTTGCCGCGGTGGTCATCTGTACCGGTTCCAGCCAAGGGCGCATCGCGCCGGGAAAAGCCAAAAATATAAATAGTCGTCCTGACAGCGCCGGATTAAACAGGTTTTTTCCAAATCCGCCAAAAAGCTGTTTTCCCACAATAATGGCAAAAGCTGCTCCGGCCGCTGCCACATACAATGGTACAGACGGCGAGAGGCTGAGACCAAAGAGCAACCCGGTAACTACGGCGCTCAAGTCTTTGATTTTTACTGGTTTTCTGAAAGTTTTCTGCCAAAGCGCCTCTGCGACTACCGCAGTTATCACACTGACAATAATCAGCCACAGGGCAGGCAGTCTGAAAAGCCAAAGAGAAGCCATGGTAGCCGGTGCAAGAGCCAACAACATCCCTCTCATCATTCTCATGGACCTTAACCCTCCCAACAAACCAGGTTGTAATAAAAGCTTCGAGAAATAGAGTGAGTTCAAAAGCGTTTTTGGTACATTTGATATTGACGTTTACCCCGCTGGCAGATAACTTTTAATTTTGGTTGCGGAGCAGATAAACTGCTCCTTTTCTTCGTCAGTCAGGGTGATGGGAATGATCTTTTTTACGCCGCTGCGGCCGAGTACACAGGGTAGACTGAGATAAAGATCGCTTATCCCGTAAAAGTCTTCAAGCAAAGCGGAGACGGTGAGGACGGAATACTCATCGCGCAGGATGCTCTCCATGATACGCCGCAGTGCCAGGGCGATGGCGTAATAGGTTGCACCTTTCCCCTCAATGATGGTATAAGCCGCATCCCGCACCATGCGGCCAATCTCTTCCCGGTTTTCCGCCGGGCAAACGCGGCGGCACTTTTGGCAGAATTCCGCCAGGGGGACACCGCCGATATTGGTCCTGCTCCAGAGGGGAATCTCCGAATCCCCGTGTTCCCCGATGACGTAGGCGTGGACATTGCGGGGATCAATGCCGCAGCGCTCGCCTAATAGATGGCGAAAGCGGGAAGTGTCCAGAACGGTCCCTGAACCGATGACCCTCGCCGCCGGCAGCCCCGTAGCCTGCCATGCCGTATAGGCCATTATATCCACGGGGTTGGTCACGATCAGAAGGATTGCCTCTCCGATGTAAGGGCTGATCGCTGCGGCCACCTCTTCCATGATCCGCCTGTTCGTATGCACAAGATCCAGACGGGACTGGCCGGGAGCCTGGGAGGCGCCGGCGGTAATCACGATAATATCGGCGCCGTGACAATCCTCATATTCACCGGCGTGGATATATACCGGCCTGACGAAGGAAGCCCCGTGACTGAGGTCCATAGCCTCACCGCGGGATTTTTCCTTTATTTTATCAATGAGCACAATTTCCTGGGCCGTACCGCCCAGCATACAGGCATAGGCGGTTGTGGAACCGACAAAACCGGCGCCGATAATCGCAATTTTTGACAACAGCAAACCTCCTTCAGGTGCCATTTATTTATTTGTTACCGGTCAAATTTACCCACAACCGGTGCATCTATTTGTTAGCCTATACCACTCGTTGCGGGATATTCATGCCGCATCAATGAGTATTGAGTGCCCGTAGATGTAAATACACTCCCCACTTTGCCAATAAGTTTTCCATCGGCCCACAACCTGCCGGTCCTGTCAAGAAAGTTGCGCATCTGCGCACACATGTTGCCAAAACGTGTGGGTGTACCAAAAATAATGGCGTCGTAGTTCGGCAACTCGTCCGCCGCCGCGATCGGTGCCGACTGATCGAGCTTGGCGCCGACTTTTTGTGCCACATCATCCGGCATCAGTTCGGGGACGCGTTTAATGGAAACAACTGTACCTTCGATACTGCTTGCGCCCTCAGCAACCGCTTTCGCCATGGTTTCTATATGGCCATACATGCTGTAATACAAAACGAGAATCTTTGTCATGCTGAACCTCCTTGTTTTTTTTAATTGGTTAGCTCGTTGCTTTTATGCCTCAACTGTGTACACTCCAGCATAATCTCAGTAATCAAACGTTCTTCTTTGAGTGCTTCAATGACAATATTTAGTTTTTCTTCTGGTGAATATTATTTCTTTGGTATGGGGTATAGCTCCCTTCTGTTGTAAATTATTTCGACATGGGTGTCGCTTTTCCCCTGCCAAATCGTGTTGCATTTTATGGGTCCATTATACATATCAACTTCGGACACTAATCCCCCTCCTTTTTTTGCAGCGTAATTATGGTTACTTCGCGCCGGGACAGGAAGCGAAACGCCAGGCTGCCCTGTCCCAGCCCGCGGTTGATGTAAAGCCAGCCGCTGCCTTCCCGGGACAGCCCCTCTACATGGCTGGGCGGGAAAAGGCGTCCCGAAGCGGTGGTCACTGCTCCGATGAAGGGCAGCTTCACCTGACCGCCGTGGGTGTGGCCGGCCAGGGTCAAAGAAACGCGATCAAGAGATGGGGGAGCTGTAGCAGCATTCCATGGTTCGAACCATGTAGGGGCATGAGCTAACAGCACAATCACAGCATCAGTATCGGCCGGCGCCGGCAATGCCTGAACCAGGCAGCCGTGTCCCGTATGGGGGTCGTTCACGCCCGCCAGGATAATCTCCCCGGCTCCCCTATTGATCCGGAGATGGCTGTTTTCGAGGACCGTCACCCCGGCTTCGCGCAGCCGCCCGGCGATGTACGGCCAGTCCGTCCAGTGATCGTGATTTCCGCTGACCGCGTAGACCGGGGCAATATTAACCAGCGCCTGCATAAACGGAAAGATCCGGTTTATTCCTTCCAGGCTGTTGCGGTGTACGAAGTCACCGGTGGCGGCAATCAGGTCTACATCCGCATCCATGATCGCCCGCGCCTCCCGCCCCGCCGGGTCAAAGCGCTTCCCGTGCAGGTCGCTCACCAGGGCGATGCGAAAACCGTCGAACTCCGGCGGCAACCCTTCAATCGGCACATCCACGTTCTCCACGGAGAGGGCGGCGGTCTCCCAAACAGCCCAGCCGGCGAAAACCGCCACTAGCAAAAATGCTGCAGTTGACATAAGTATCTTTTTTTTACCTCGCATCTTTTTCGATTAACCCTCCAATTCCATGCTTGTAAGATACTTCGCCGGCATTTTCTTTATGTATAATGGATGTAATGGATCCAATAGGAGGCTCGGAAGGTGAAACAAGTGAAAAAATGGTATGGATTATTATTTGAGAGCTACTATGGTGCCAGGCTGGGCGCTTTCTCCAGTGAAGACAAGCTTACCACGGATGACTTTGAGATGCTCGTCATCGCGCAAAAGTAGTCGGATTCCGGGATAGAATATCTTTATTCCCGTTAACTTAACGAAGTAATCTTCAAGTATTTTTGATATTATGCACCAGAGCCTTTAATAATCTCTCTATAGATGCCTTTGTCCGAATGTCAACTAAATTGCCGGCATCGTCAAATTTTGTGTTTGCACTGGCAATAAATACTTCAGGTTTATTCAACGGGAGAAGATTCAACGAAACGCAGACTTGGCGCAAATGATACTGCACTCTGGCACCGCCAAACG
>Ga0136715_1000036_pt1 | contig 26412 bp, 34 predicted proteins | sample SedPBSmetaG_FD_104916 | JGI IMG/M metagenome (GOLD analysis project Ga0136715, IMG submission 104916) | Freshwater sediment bacterial and archeal communities from Indian Creek, Illinois, USA to study Microbial Dark Matter (Phase II) -... | ecosystem: Environmental > Aquatic > Freshwater > Creek...
ATATAATAATATATATAAAACTATCGGTATGAGGATAAATGAAAAAATTAGGAAAAATCTCGCATATCTCAATCAAAGGCAAAATCATCCTCCGATCTGATAATACGCCCAGCATGGGGCTCTCCGTTTTCAATGAGAATAAGAAAAAGATTGGAGTTGTACAGGACATTTTTGGACCAACAAAAAAACCATACATCACAGTAAAAGTATATGCAAAAAACACTGAAAATCTTGACAAACGAGTTGGGACGACAATGTTTGTATCATCAAAACCCGTAAAGAAAAGGGGGCGAAAAAAACGAAAGAAAAGATGAAATGTGACGCTTCAGAAATTGAAAGTCGCCGAAAAATCAGAGATGTTTCGGGCAATCAAAAATCCACGATTCTTGAAAGGGTTGAAACAAAGTGTCCAGAGTGCGAATCTGATAAACTCATTAACGACCACGAACGTGGAGAAATTGTCTGCGGTGCGTGTGGTCTGGTTATAGATGATAATTTAGTTGATATGGGGCCAGAATGGAGAGCCTTTGACCATGAGCAGAGGGATAAAAGAACAAGAGTAGGTGCTCCTCTAACCTATACAATCCACGATAAAGGTCTAAGTACCATGATCGACTGGAGGAATAAGGACATCTATGGTAGAGATATCCCTGCAAGAAATCGTGCCCAGTGGTACCGTTTAAGAAAATGGCAGAGGAAAATAAGGATCTCTGGTGCTACAGAAAGGAACCTTGCATTTGCTTTAAGCGAACTTGATAGAGATTCATCAAGGTTAGGTTTGCCAAGAAGTGTGAGAGAAGCAGCGTCAGTGATTTACAGAAGTGCTGTAGAAAATAAACTTATCAGAGGAAGAAGTATTGAAGGAGTCGTTGCCGCATCGTTATACGCTGCATGCAGAAGATGTAATGTTCCAAGGACTCTTGATGAGATTGCAGAAGTATCACGTGTAAGTAAAAAAGAAGTTGGAAGAACTTACAGGTTCCTAGCACGTGAACTTAACATAAAACTACCACCAACATCTCCCGTAAATTACGTACCAAGATTTGCAAGTGAATTAAGCTTATCTGGTGAAGTACAATCAAAAGCAATTGAAATAATCGAAAAAGCAGTGAAAAAAGGCCTTACATCAGGTAGGGGACCAACAGGAGTTGCAGCAGCAGCATTATACATTGCATCAGTGCTTCTTGGTGATAGAAAAACTCAAAGAGACATTGCAGACATTGCAGGCGTAACTGAAGTAACCATTCGCAACAGATACAAAGAGCTCACTGAACAGCTTGACATGGGCATAACTTTATAACCGTCGAAAATTCCCTCAAAATCTCCGATTTTGGGGCTTTGAAAATCAAAGATTTTCAAAGCCCTCAAACACAAAGTGTTTGGGGCCGAGGAAATTACATTTCTTACGGCAGTCGAAAATTCTCTGAATTTTGAAAGTCGCTGAACACTACGTGTTCAACGAAAATAAGTATCTTATTTTGCAAAATTGGACAGATCATTATAAGTATAACAACTCATACTCATGAAACCAGTATTTCACACTCTATTTAGGGCTATTAAGTGCCGATATATCTTGCATAAATTGATTTTGCCACATTTTCATTGTTTGTTCCTTTAATTATGGCTCTTCCATCTCTAAATATTGATATTTCATAGTTTGAAGTCTTAAAAAGAAGTATAAAATCTGCACATTTGACGCTGCCTAAATGTTCAAGTTTAGAAGCTAATCCCCGTAATTCTATCTCTTTTGAATTTGCAGGAGTTATTTGAACAGCATTTCGACCGCAAAGGGAAGTTATAACTTCCCTTTCTTCTGCATTCAGATAATCATATTTTTCAAGTGAGCAGCACTGGCAGTTTTCATTTTTCCTGACAAGTATTTCATCGAATGAATGGTTCCATGTATCATATACTATAAGGCTGCTGTCATGTTCACTTTCAGGCTTTACTTCTCCAAGAAGTATCCTTATGGTTTCTGTACTGGCCATTGAACCCATGATCACTGTTATAGTGTTTAATACGCCCATTGTGTCACATGTTGGTAGTGAACCAGGTTTTGGAACACAGGGATACAGGCATCGGATACACGCAGCACCAGGTAAAATGTTCATTGTCATTCCAGACGTTCCTATGGCTCCTGTATAAATCCATGGAATTCCTTCCCTGACACACACATCGTTTATAAGCATCCTTGTTAAAATGTTATCTGTTCCATCAAGGACAAGATCAACGTTTTTTATAATTTCTTCCACATTTGCGTGGTTTAAGTCCTTTACAATAGGTTCAACTTTAATGCTTGAGTTAATGAGTTTGAGTTTTTCGGTTGCTGCAATGGCCTTTGGCTTTTCAACATCATTTTCATCAAAAAGCATCTGTCGTTGGAGATTATTCAATTCTACAAAGTCCCTGTCTAAAATTGATATTTTACCAATTCCAGCACGTGCAAGGTTGTTTGCTGCCACTGTTCCAAGCGCCCCACATCCAACTATAAGAACATGGCTTTTTGAAAGTTTTTTCTGGCCTTCTTCTCCAATGTTCTGTAATATTTCCTGTCTTGAGTATCTGTTTTCCATGTTAATTCCCCCAGTTTCATGTTGCTTGTTCTATTTTTAAAATCAGGCTGTTACAGGATTTCTATTTGCCACTCTTTTTTCGATGATTTTAGCAAGCCTCTTAGCTAATGCTGTTACTGTTAATATTGGAGGTCTGCCAGGTGCCTGTGGAATCACGCTGGTATCTGCAATGAAAAGCCCTTTAATCCTTGTTTCAAGGTTATTATCGACTACTTTACCCACTGCAGCTGTTCCACCAGGATGTGCTCCCCTTATTGGTGTTGAAACTATGGATTGCGGGTCTACGCCGGTTTCAATGAGTAATTCAACACTTTTTTCATACCCTTCTTTTAAAAGGCCAATATCTCTTTTAGTAAGGGGCTTTTCAATTGATTTATCTGAATTAATCTTTCCATTGGCTTCATCTGCTATTTTAACCATTATACTCATTACATCTTCTGGGTCTGCATTAAACCCTTTACTTTCAAGAAGAGATGTAAGTTGGTTTGAAAAGTGTGGAGATAAAAAGTAGGGACCAAATTCAGATTTAACTCCCATTGGAATCTCCTTGTTGAGCTTTGAGCCCTTTAAAAATCCGCCAACAGTTATAAAAAGGTCACAGAATAATCCTTCACCAACATTTTCTTTAATTCCAGAATTTTTTAAAATTTCAGGAGTATTTAAAGCCCCTGCAGCTAATATAACATTTTTTGCATAATATGTCTTTATTTTGTTTCCAAACACACCCTTAACTCCTGCAACCTCTCCGTCTTTATGGATGATTTTGGTAACTTTAAAATCAGAAATAAGTGTTGCTCCATTATCTATAGCTTCATTTACAAAGTGAGTTGCATCCCATTTTGCACCAGGTTTACAGCCTGAAATGCATAGTCCGCAATTATCACATTTTGAAAAATCAATGAATTTGGGCATAGGCTCCATGAAATAGCCAAGACTTTCTCCGGCTTCTACTATTTTACGTGTTGCAGGTCCCATTAAATTAGATGGAAATGGATTAACTTTTAAATCTGCGCTTGCATCTATAAGTTCCTTAAAGAGATCAAGGTCATGTATTTTAAATTGAGTAGTGGCGGAATTAGAATAACATGTACTGCATGCATAACATGCATTTCCAAGAGAAACAGGAGTCGTCCCCCCCACACCTTCCATATACATTAATTCTGCAGGAAACCTGAGAAAATCATATTTATTCTTATCTTCATCTGTTGAATCTGCTTTTAAATCCATAGACATATTTTTAAGATAGTTCACTGATGTGCCTGTTTTACGGCGTCTTCCTTTCTCTAAAATCAGGACGTTTTTGCCCTTTTTTGAAAGTTCTCTTGCCACTGTTGCCCCCCCAGCGCCGGTTCCTACTATTATCACGTCATAAGTCATAATTTCACTTCGAAAATTAATTAAAACTACTATTACAATTGTTATATAACGATAGTCATATATGTTTTTAGGAGGCACCAGATAAAATTGATGACATTAAAATTATTTACCTTTTTCCCCTGCAAAAAGGCATTCTGCAGTTTCAATTAATTTTTTATCATCATTTTCTGCTGCAGTCTTAATGTTCTTTATAATATCTGAGAAAATCTTATCAACCACAACCTGTGTAAGGTCTTCAATAATTTTTTCCCTACCGTTCATATTCCCAAGCATCTTAAATGCCTTTTCCGTTTCTTGAATCCTTATTTTCTCTGCATTACACCTTATATTAGAAATAAGAGTTTCAACTTCAAGATGTTTTAAAGCCCTTTTAAGAAGTGAGATTTCTTCATCAATAATTTTTTGAGCCTCATATGCTTCAAATTCTCTCATCTTCCTGTTTCTATCTGCTATTTCTCTTAAATCATCAATATTAAATAGTTTAATACCCAATTCTTTAACATCTTCCTCAATGTCTCGAGGGTTTGCAATATCAACCATCACCAGTTTATAGAAATTTTCAGGCGGAACTGCATTTTTAACTTTATTAAGATTTAAAATAGAGTGGGGTGCTCCCGTAGCACTTATAATAACATCCGCATCACTCATAGCTTCATCAAGCCTATCAAAGTGTATTGCTGAACCTCCGAGTTCCTTTGCAAGATATGTTGCCCGATCATAAGTCCTGTTTGCCACTACAATCGCTTTAAGGTGTTTTTCAACCAGAGCTTTAGCAACCAGAGTTCCTATTTTTCCAGCACCTATTACAAGTACTTTTTTACATTTCAAGTCGCCGAGAACTGATTCTGCAAGTTCAACTGCTGCTGAGCCAATAGAAATAGATCCCTTATTAATACCCGTCCTTTTTCTTACAGACTGGCCTACATGGATGGCTTTAGTAAAAATAATGTCTAAAATTTGACCGCAAGAGCCTGTAGAAATACTTTTTTTCCGAATGTCCTTTATCTGCCCTAATATCTGATCTTCACCCATTATCATGGATTCTAAACCGCATGCCAATTTAAGAAGATGTTTTAGGGCATCATCATCGGTCTCAACTACAAAACTATCAAAATCAAGATCATTAAGATTAATGTTTTCAAGAACAATATAAAGCTCAGCACGGTTGCATGTTTTTATCTGAATATACTCCCCCACAATATATTCATTCTTTATCCTCAAAAAGAGTTCATCCATTTGACGAGTAGATTTTTCAATTGTGCAAATATCCGCTGTTTTATGGTCGATTCTTATATTCAGAATCATTTTATCACCTGAAACAAAGGGAATAATCTTATTATAAATTAATTATGTTATTTGGAGCTTAGATACTGTTTTATGTATTTTTTAGCGCCTTCCAGATTTCCTTCCCTTAATAGTTCATCTATATTTTCATCGTTTAATATTTCATATAGATAATATCTACGTTTTTTCTGGTCAAAAATCTTTTTTTTTAGAATATTTCTGGTGAAATTTTGAAGTTCAAGCTGTAATATATCTTCCCTTTTTATTACTTTTTGTATTTTTTTTCTTAACTCCCGGGCCATAAGGGGGCTCTTTCCACCAGTAGATATGCATAACTGCACGTCCCCTATAAAAAAAGAAGATGGGACAATTAAATTTCCTTCTTCAGGATTATCAGCGCGGTTTAAAAGTTTATGTGAAGCTAATTTAGCCACTTTTTCATTTAATTCCCCGTCTCCAGTGGCCACAATCACAATATCAGACCATTCTACCCATTCTTCAACTTCCAGAACAGGTTTACAGGAAGCGCCAAGTTCACTGAGTTCTTCTGGAATTTTTCTCCCAATTATTATAACATTAGCACCTGTTTTAAGAAATCTACGTGCTCTTCGGCTGCCCACTTCCCCTGCACCCACAACCAAAACGTTTTTTTCATCCATCTGTAGATAAAGAGGAGTCCAGCCCAATTTATAATCTCCTGTAACCAATTACTGCTGCATTTCAAGATCTTTCATTCTGAGAATTTTAGCAGCCATTCTTAAATCATTGCCGCATTCTTGAAGAACACTGGTAGCTTCCTCTTCAGGAACATCAAACGCATCAGCAAGGGCTTTTACTTCCTTTTTTGATGATTCAGATATCCCTACAAGTTCTTCAGAAAGCTGTTTTTTAAGCTCCATGTATTCTTCAACGCTCATGCTGATTTTTCTCATTACCATGTCTCTGAGTGGGCATGGTTTAGAAGGTTTGCAGCACCAGACCAGCGATCCAAAGCAGGTCCCTTCTCCTTGACCTAATTTTGTTTTTCTGCCAAATTCCTCTTTTTTTGCTATGTACTCCTTTGAGCTCATATTTACTTCTTCAAGAGCATATATGATTGGACATGGTTTAACTGGCGGACAACAAAAGGTTAAAGCTCTTTTGTCTCCTCCCCTGCATACGTGTGATGGTGAATCTTCCCATACCATTGTATTCCTCCAAATTCATTCAACAAACGTTATTCATCTCTAGACATTTTCTGCTTTTCAGTTGGCGTCAAATCTTTCACTATGGACTGTGGATCTCCTGTTTTAAGGATTTTCCCACCTCTCATGAGTGCTGCCCTGTCGCAGACATCGAGCACAAAGTCCATATCGTGTGATATAATCATAAAAGTTTGACTTAGTTCATCTCTCGCCTTTCTAATGGAATCTGTTACCTGGACCCTTGTGATTGGATCCATTGTTCCTGTAGGTTCATCAAGAATGATAATATTAGGTTCTTTTATTAAAACCTGTGCTAAAGCAACCCTATGACGTTCTCCACCGCTTAATTCATCAGGATATTTACTTAAAAGGTTTAGAGCATATTTTTCATCAAAACCAACCGCTTTAAGAACATATGCTGCTTTCATCTTTGCAAATTCTGCAGGGAGTTCTAAACTTATTGCATCAGTTAAATTTCCTAAAACAGATCTGTGAGGATAAAGGCTGTATTCCTGATGAAGAATCCCCAGATATGGTTTAATTCTTCCTCTTCCTAATGGACCAGGTTCGGTCATGTCCACCCAGTCATCCCCGAGTTTAACGATTATTTTACCAGAACTGGGTTCAGTTAACCCATATAAGATCCTTGAAAGCGTGGTTTTACCAGCTCCACTTAATCCAACAATACCAAAAATTTCTCCCCCATCAACAATCATGTCTATTCCATCAACAGCCTTTATCACTCCCCTTTCTATAGAATAGTAGTGTTTTTTAACGTCTTCCATTTTAATCATTGGCCCGCCGGTCTGGTATTCTGCTATTTTTTTGGGAAGTGGAACCTGATCTAAAAATCTCTTTACAACAGATTCAGGGTCGCCTTCATCAATGATTTCACCCTTTTCAAGCCATATTACATGATCAGAAAGTTTTTTCATAGCTTCTGGCCAGTGAGAGGTAATGATCATTGTTGTACCCTTATCCTTTACACCTTCAAGGAGTGCATGGTGTATGAGTTCAGCGGTTTTTGGATCAAGAGTACCTGTGGGTTCATCTGCAAGAAATACCATAGGTTCCTTTGCTATTTGTCTTGCAAGAACCACTCTTTGTTTTTCCCCACCACTTAAATCTCTTGCGATGTGGGTTATTCTGTGAGTCATTTGAGTAGTTTCAAGAAGGTCTATGGCCATATACATACTTTCTTCTTCATCATGATGGTTTATGGACTTTAAAACGTTGTCTATTACAGTATCATCTTCATAGAGGGCAAATGTTCTCTGAAGCATTATAGAAATCCGTCTTCTAATTGCAGCAAATATTTTTCTATCAGTATCCCAAAGATCAACCCTTTTTGCTTCAAATTTTCCTCCACATGTACATTTCTGCCCTACTTTCGAAGGAGCATCCACAAAAAAACATTCATGACACAGTGCAATGTTATAAAATATTTTACCGCTGTCTGGTTTGTATTCTTTCATTCCACGGAGCATGTTTATTAAAACAGATTTTCCAGCACCAATTCTACCTAAAATACCCAGTACAACACCTTCATTTATGGTAATATTCAAATTTTTTAAAACGTCTACGCCTTTGAATGTTTTAGTGACATTTTCCAATTCTATAAAAGACATACAATCACCTTCAGAATTTAATTTGCGATATGAATATGATTTAAGGACTTAATATTAAAAATTTTCAGAGTTTATTCTTGAAAGATCAAATGGTATCTTTCCATTCATTACTGCCCGTGCTATTGAGATTCCGTCTGCACCAGCAGAAACCATTTTCCGTGCAGATTCCAGATCACAGATAGAATTATTACCTATTAAAAATATTTCAGTGTTTTCTTTGATCGATTTTATTAAATCGTAATCTGCATAATTGTACCCTGGTTTCATGGCATCTACATGCAGAAAATCTGCTCCCGCTTCTTGAATGATCTTTGAAATTTCTACATCGTCAACATTTTTAATATTTGCCCTGATCTTGACTGATACTTTGCTTTCTGCACTTTTAACTACTTTTTTTGTATAATCATATAAGATTTCATGTTCATATAGAAGCGCCTGCCCGCAGCCTATATCAATTATTTCAGGCTGCCTGCAGTGTGCATTAATCTCAACCACATCGATTTCAGGCAGTTTTGATACTTTAACTATATTTTCGGGAGATGTAGAACGCAGATTTGCAGATACAATACCGTTCCATGATTTTTTGATTAAAACGGCCTCTTTTTTGATGGCTGAAATTATATTTTCTTCTTTTATATCAAATTCTGGCCTTCCCCTTTGAATAATTCTCCGGCCTGCAGCTATTGTTTTTTTATCTAAGTTATAACCACCTATCGTTACTACATCAAAACACTGACCTGCTATTTTTTTACAGAAATTTCCATCTGTTATTCCTGCCATTGGTGCTAAAACCTTAATAGATTTCACTCCTGTTTATTCCTTCATTACATAGACAAGATCGTAAGTGAAGCCTCCTCTTATCTCTTCAAGAGCAAGATCTGCTAAATTAGCAGCTTTTTCAGCAGTAGGAGCCTTTCCCACCCCTGCCTTAAGTGCTATGTTAGTTTCATCTTCAATTTCTTCAATTATCTTTAAAATTTCCTCTGACTTTAGCCCATTACATGGAGACATGAAATTATCTCCACCTATGAAAAATAGAAGCGATTCTTTTTTAATTAGCTTTTTCATTAAAAAGTGCTGGACTCTATTTACAATAAAAGAAGTATCATAAGCAGGAATAATATTAGTTAAGGAATCTGTAATTCCGTTTATATCAATATGGGCAATTTGAACAGAACTGTCCTTCTTGTTCACCATGCCATCTATCGCTAGAATTTCAGTTCTATCTCCTGATTGTGCCCCGCCGTAGTTTTGTAATGCGGATGTGGCATTTCTTTGAGCTTCGTAAGGAGTTTCAGCTGCTCCCACACCCATACTCACAGTTATAGGGTATCTGTTACAAATTGATTTTTGAATTCTTAAATGGTCTTCCACACCCACACCGTTTGTAATTGCAAGCATGTTATCAAAACGAGTAAAGAAAACAAGGCCGCCTCCTGCAGCGAATTGTCTTTGTAGATCAGCGTAAAGTTCGGCCTGTAAAATCTGAAGGTCTGCTTCAGCCCTTGGAGCAGGTGTAACAGTCCATGGACCGTAATTATCAATTTGAATTAAAGTCATCTGTATCATAAATTTCACCCAAAAATACATCTTGCTAAATTTACCTTATCATTGATGGTCTTCATGTTTGTGTTTGTTACAATAACCTCTGATATTAATTTTTCTATTTTTTCCCTGGATTCAATATCCTCAGCATCCATAACAAACCTGTCTATAAAATTCTGGTAAAGAGCTGCAACTCCCCTGCTGGACACTTCAATACTCCGTGCATTCATGAACTTTCCTGCAGGCCCGCTTACAGGTTTTCCGCTGATAATAGGTGAAACTGCAACAACATAAACCTTTTTAAGCGCTTTTGTAACTCCTTTCATTGAAATTATAGGACATATGGAAGTTACGGGATTTGAAGGCCCTATTACTACGATGTCTGAAGATTCAATGGTACGGATTAAATCTTCTGAAGGTTCCACTTCATTAAATGTAACATCTAAAACTTCTGGCATCCCTCTTTTTTCAACCAGAAATTTGTGGAAATCCATTTCTCCTTCATCTGTTATGATCCTGATATATGACTCATCATTGCTCATGGGAATGATCTTTGATTTAATGCCTAAATTTTTTCTTTGAATATCCACAACATGAGAGAGAGGATATTTCTTCATCAGCATTGTTTTTTGAATTTTTATAGCCCGATCTCTGTCTCCAATTCTTAATATTTCATCTTGCCCGATTTTTTTTAATGTTTCATGGGTTATAAATGTATCATCCTTGATACCGTACCATGTATCTTCATTAATAATTCCAGAAAGTGTGTACATAACAGTGTCTATGTCTGGAGCTATATAGTTTCCTGATACATATGTATTTTCCACAGTATTTACAATTATGTTTAAGTCACCAGGATCAACTATTTTGACAATTCCCTGAATTAATTTTGGAGTTCCAGTCCCTCCAGAAAGTACTGCTATCATTTTTCACCTGAATACATCATATTTTTTAGGCCTTATCAAATCTCTATAAGTCGCATTATTATTTTTTAGCTTTGAAACGTAATTAACTCCTCTTATTATAACAACAGGTATTCCTTCATCAGCTTGCCCCATTATAATAGATGCTGCTGCTGCTAATTCATCTGCAACTGCAATATCTGTAGTTTGGAGCTTCCTTCCATATAAATCTTTTTCTCCTTTCCTATTCCACAGTGGATCCATGCCAGATATACCAACAGCAGTTCCAATAGCACCTTCTCTAAATGCTCTCCCCTGAGTATCAGATATTATAACAACAACTTCTTTTCCGGTCTCCTCTCCTATTTTTTTCCTTATAATTTCAGCACTTTTATCTGGATTATCGGGAATTGGAGTTGCAATTCCATTTTCCACATTTGATTCGTCTATTCCTGCATTTGCACATACAAATCCATGTTTTGTTTCAGAAATTATAAAATCAGGACCCTCTGCTATTATCTCATTTGACTGGAGGATGATAGCCTCCACAATTTCAGGTTTCTTCCCAGTTTTTTCCGCAATGGACAGTGCTTTTAAGCTGGGTTCAATGGATTCAAGGTTAATTTTGTTTCCTTCTGCCTTGGATATTACTGTTTCTGCAACGACAATAATATCTGCGTCTTGAACTTCAGTACTTTCCACTGACATTGCATTTAATATCAATGCTGCAATATCATCACCTTCATCCACAAGAGGAATATTTTCAATTCCAATGACCCTTATCTCCATTTATTCACGATCCATGTTCCATATTTTGAGCAGGAGGAGTATGACAGTTATATTGAACTGATTTCCCATTTTTTACCTGCAAATGCAGCTACTGAAGTTACAGGGTTTGTGAATTCTTTAAATTTTCCACCATCATATATGAATCTGGCAGCATCTTCTGCACTACTACATATAAATTCAACGAAATTAGGTCGTGTATACTCATATGTTGAAACATAACAGGCTTCGTCTGGTTTAACTTTTTCCACTATTAAATCTTCCTGAGTAACTATTCCTATATATGAATCCCCACCTAATGTTGTGGCTCCTGCGATTCTGGAGGTATTGAAATCATCTTTTTCATAGTCCATGGTAAGTAATGTTAACGCAATTGAATCACGAATATTCATCCCTGAAGCTATTTTTTCGGCTATTATATCTGTATGGGAGCCATTTGAGACAACTGCAACATCATCAACTATTCTTATACAATTATAAGCAATATAAGGGTTTTTAAAAACATCCCTCTCGTGCCCTTCTTCAGGTAATATTGTTGCCCTATCTTCAAATGTTTTCACAATTCTGTCTGGAAAAGACCTGCTTGAAACTCTGTAGGCAACGAAATTCCCCATCTCTGTACTTCCCACTGCTAATATTCTTCCAAGATACATTTTTTCACCTTTTGAATAATTACCATTTAGATGCATTTTAGATTAATACTATGCTGAAGCCCTTACTGCCCTGTCTACAGGAAATCCTGGAGGTGTAGTTATAATAATCTCCCTATTTTTTGGACGTATTACTATTTCACCCCCATCAATCACAGTTGTATGAACTGCAATTGCACTATTTCTTATATAAGCAGACATGTCTATTCTATTAACTGTTACCTTTTTTAGACCTGCAACCGGGATTAGATAATACTCAGACGGACCACTGCTTTGCTGATCAACTTGAGGCTTTCCAGAAACTGACCGGGTTTGATCCGCAGCTTGAAAGCTACTTGTAACCATTAAAAATATGAGAATAGTAAAAACAACATCAATAAATGGAACCATGTTAAAACGAGGATTACTATCTTTTAATTTATTTCTATACTTGTTAACGTCCATAGCCATTAGATTACTTCCTGAAATTACTGTATCAGCTTACTTTTCACGATTTCCACCCGGGTATTGCATTTTTCCAGTATAATGTTAGGAATACTTTTTTCAAGCATGCTGGGTTTGAAACCTACCATTACATTTGCATCTTCATCTTCAATTTCTTTAACTTTAACAATTCCATCAGATTCCCTGAGTGCCTCCACAGCAAGTTCTGGATCTACAGCAACTTTTATTCTTATTATCGCAGACCTCCAGTTGGTCATCTTCTTTGTGATTTCTATTTTATCAATTTCATCCTCTATTCTATTTGTTATATTTAAATGAAGTGGTAATAAAACTATTGCAACTGTAAGTCCTGCTATTGTAGTAATTAAAGCTATGGAAATACCTTCAGCCATTGCTGTAGGATTAGCGTCCACTCCAAGTGCTTTAAAGGTGTACCACATACCAATAACAGTTCCAATTAACCCCAGTAAGGGAGCAATTTCAATTATCATTTTAATTGTACCCATACCTCTGGTCATTCTGCCCATCTCAACAATGAAAACATGTTCCATTGCATCTTCAACTTCTGTTTTGTTTCTATATCCAATTTTTAAAGCCTCAGAAATAATTTTTGAAATTGGATTTTGATATTTTCCTATTGAACGCAGTGCTTCAAGAGATCCTCCTTTTTCCATAGCTTCCTTAACCGTTCCCATAATAAGAGGTGGGGACACCTCAGATATCTTACGTAAATATAATATTTTCTCTACTGAAGCTAAAAAGCCGTATAAACCTATAATAGTGATTATATAAGTTATAACTCCTCCACTTTTAAACATTTCCAGTATTGTATAAAAGATGCTGCCAAAAAACTCGAAAATCATTGTATCTATCTTCTGATGATCATTTCTGTTTCTTTCAAAAATCTACGATTTTTGATGCCTCGAAAATTCCTACGGAATTTTCGGCGGCTTTTTTACGGTGGCCCATGATTTTCTGACAAAATCAGGTAAATTTTCATAGGAATATTTCTTTAAAAATGCAATTGTTTCAGGGTCGCTTGGATACCCGGATCCTATACCCCTGTATTCTTTTTTCAATTTCTCAATTTCCATGTCGCGTTCAACTTTGGCAATAATAGAAGCTGCTGCAACGATTGCATATTTATCTTCAGCTTTATGTTCAGATATAACCTTAAGACCATTTATAGTATTTTTCATTTCATCACAAAATCTTTGGGGCTTGACATCCAGACAGTCTATATAAGCTACATCAGGATTTGCAGCTGCAATAATCTTTTTAATGGCTATTTTTTCAATTTCGTTTAAGTTAATACCTTTAGCCCTTAAATTATCTATGTCTTTGGCCTGTATACAGACTGTATGGCATTCAGCTATTCTTTTTATTCTCCTTGCCATTACTTTCCTTTTTCCAGGAGCTAACCTTTTAGAGTCCTTTAATTGGAGTTTTTCTATCTTTTCCAGTTTTTCTTCCTGGACTGCAACTCCCCCTACAACAAGTGGCCCTATTACTGGTCCTCTTCCTGCCTCATCTATTCCTATTATTTTCATGTTGATTTAGAAATTTATTTTAAATAAAAATATTGAATGAGCTATTATTTCATCGCTTTTAAACGTACTTCTGGTTCAAGTGCTCTTGGCTCTGCAGCTACAATGGCAGCCCCTTTAGCAACTACAGTCATAGGATCGTCTGAAATTTCAGCAGGGATTTCTAATTCGCTGTAGATCCTTTCTTTTAGTCCTCTAAACTGTGATGTTCCACCTACAACCATTGTTCCCCTGTAAACACCAGATATGAGTTCTGGAGACATTCTTTTAAGTATAACTGCAAGTGCTTCAATGAGTTTTACAACAACTGGTTCAGCGGCTTCTGCAACGAGTTTTGAATCGATTTCTATCTCTTTAGGTTTATTGGTTTCCATATCCTTTCCAATAACTGTAGTTTTTTCAATTTCAGGGCTTGCATCTGAATTAACCATCCCTACTTCTATTTTAGCTTTTTCAGCTTCGTGAATTCCTATTTCAACATTGTACATTTTTTTTACTATATCCACGATATTATCATCAATATTATCTCCACCAAGCCTCACGGTCTCAATATCTGTAATTCCACCAAGGGAAATGACCACGATATCACTTGATCCTGCACCAACGTCAATTACCATTGTACCTGATGCTTCTGCAATTGGTAATCCTGCACCTATAGCTGCTGCAAGTCCTTCACTTATAACTAAAACATAACTTGCCCCTGCTTTTCTACCGATTTCTTCAACAGCGTTCTTTTCAACTTCTGATGCGTCTCCCGGGATGCCTATAACAATTCTATCAACGTGATCCATGGATTCTCCTGTACCTTTATTCATTGCATAGATGATAAGTGCTTCTGCCTGAGCTACACTTTCTATCACTCCTTTTCTAAGCGGTCTTACAGCTATAATATCTTCAGGAGTCCTCCCAAGCATGGATTTTGCGTCGTTACCCACTGCAAGCACATAAGATGGATCTTCTTTTTTTACAGCCACTACAGATGGTATTTTATAAAGATCAAACTTATCTCCTGATGGTTTTGCAACAACAGTGTTAAGCGTACCTAAATCAATTCCCAGTGTATTAGCCATTCCTTCCTTCTTTATTTTCTCTTCTTCCTTTTTTCTTCCAAAAAGATTCATTTTATTCCTCCTTTAAAATATCTTTAAATCTGATAGCAAATACATTATTAATCTTGGCTATTTCTTTAATTTTCTCGGTGTGTCCTTCCTCAGTTGATATTAAAACTGTCGATAATGTAACATCTGCTATTTTAAATAACGGATCAGCTACGTCTCGAACGAATTTAGGTAGCCATCGAGTTATATAAACATCAGATTCTATAAATCCTGTTGTTTTATCTTCTAAAAGAAACGAAGCCTTAACTGTATTTTTTTCAATGTCACATAAAAATTTTTTAATATTGTCTTCTGGTCCTACAACCAGCATTAAATTAGATTCTTCTTTAACATAATATGGGGCTATTTTAAGGTATGCTCCTCCATTTTCTTTGGATATGAAACTCAGATCCCTTATCTTGCTTGTTTCACCATAAACAACAATAAAATCGAATTTTTTAGTTACAAATGATTCTTTTGAGGTTATATGCTCTCTAAAAAGTATTTTAACTCTATCTTTGTTTAGTATAGCTTCATAGGCAATATTATTAACCATTTCTTCATTACCTACTATAACACACCATATTTTATCTGAATCCTGCATTGTGGATACTTTTGCAGCCTGTCTTAAAGTTTTAATTTTATTTTCAATCATGCGCTACCACGTCTTTTTCATGGTAAATAAATCCATTATTCAGCTCAAATGATAAATTTTAATTAATTCAAACAATAAACTTTAATTAATTCAAACAAATTTTTTTTGAATCCATTAATTAATCTATATTGTACTGTATGATAATATGATGTATGGAAAATTTACAAACCTTCTATAAATATGGTAAATTATTAAGATGAATGTTTATATAAACTTTTATAATATTATATAAACTTTTATAATATTTACAAAATAGTAAATCAAACGTATAATAATTTGATTAAAAAGTACTGAAAAGATAATATAAATAATAATATTTCAACAAAGATATTTAAAGGCTTTTATTTTCCAGGTTGTAAAAGTTACTGAGGGTTATCTTTATCTAAAAATAAGCCTTTAGCAAAAAAAGAATGCTAAGAAGCTATTTTGCACCTGCAACATGACAGTCCCCTATTACAGTGAAAAGTAAATACAGAAAGGCTAAAAACCTCTTAAAGATAAAATAAGCCAGAATTTAATAATATGCTTGTGATTCAGATGTTCGTTAAAGGAACCTTAAAAAAGGCAGGGGTACTCTTAACTTTAGCAGTTTTACCATTCTTGTTTGGATATTTCTTCTTGAGTTTCATTATTTTTTCAATCACCGCATTTATAATGCAGTTTTTTAGAGATCCAAGAAGAGACGTACCTGAAGGAAAAGGAGTTATAGTGGCTCCAGCAGATGAAAGAATACTAAAGGGACAGATAGATAAGATTGGAATAGTTGAATATGATGACCCTCTAATGAAACACATTTTAGAGAAAGGGAAAAAAGGGATTCGTGTGAGTACATTTATGTCTCCCTTCGATGTCCATGTAAATATAATTCCAGTTTCAGGAAAAGTTGTAGATGCCATATACTGTACCGGAAAATTTAAGATCGCAAAGGGAGATATTGAAAATAAAAATGAAAAGAATTTAGTGGTAATAGATTCTGAATTCGGTAAATTCGGCGTTATTCAAATTGCAGGATTTGTAGCAAGACGTATAGTTCAATATGTCAATGTAGGAGACGAAGTAAAGATTGGAGAGCATTTAGGAATGATTAAATTTGGATCAAGGGGACTTAATATTACCATGCGAAAATTGCAAATTAATGGTTGAAGAAGGGGATAAACCAAAAGCAGCAGAAACTATAATTGCAAAAATGGTATATTAAAATCACACAGTCAGTGTATATGTAATACAAGCCCAAATAACTATTTTTTTTAAACATTAATTTTGTAGAAATATAAAAAAGTTCCCTTTTAAAGATAATATCAAAAAATTGAACAAATCCCTGTATGGTAATAATAACATGATATAAACTATTAATAACAGATTTAAGCCATTTAATTCGGCCTTTTAATTCAGGACACTAATGCATAAGTATATTTATACCTGTTGTCAATGGTTAATCGTGAGTAAAACATGAATATTAAATTTTACACATCTACTGCAGATATGGTTTCAATTGCAAACGTATCTTCAGGATTTGTATCAATAATAATGATAACAATGGGCAACTATGCACTTGCCGCCAAATTTATGTTACTTGCAGTTGTTTTTGATGCAATGGACAGCTGGATTGATAGAAAATTAAAAAGAGAATATGAACATAATTTTGGAAAAAATATTGATTCTCTGCCGGATATTATATCATTTGGGGTAGCACCAGGAATGTTTTTGTACTCAACAGGCACTTCTTTTGGGATACCCTACATCAGCATCATAGTTGCACTCATGATAGTGATTTGCGGCATATTGAGACTTTCCAGATTCAATGTAATCACAGATTCAGGGAATGAAATGGGACTACCCATTCCCTCAACTGCCCTGATACTTGGATCATTTTATCTTTCTGGATTTTTCAACAGTGACATGGCACTTATTATCATGATTGTGGTTTCACTGCTAATGATTAGTACAGTAGAATATCCAAAATTGAGGAGTATTAAAAATATTGGCTGCAGGAATCGTATTTATTGCAGCACTTTTACCCCCAGGCATTTCAGCAGTTGTACCATATTTTACCACAAAGCTTTTATTTATTGTTATGCTACTATACTTATTGGCAGCACCTGTTATAGATTTATACACCAGAGTCCTGAGAAGTGGTCCACATGTTAGATAAAATAAGAGGAAAAAAAGATAACGAAGATAAAAATATTCCTGATCTTCGTGGAAATAACAAAAAGAAGAGTAGTTCAGATATAGGGGGGCGCCTTAAGGGCATTGTAAGCAGAGTATCCGGGAAAAAGGGCACTGAAAAAAAGGATGAAAAGAAAATACTTCCTCAAAGAAAGATATCCAGACCCATGCCAAAACATGTGGTTAAACCCGAAGAAAGGCCAAGACTTAAACCTCCCCTAAAAAAGCTGGACCATAAAAAACTTGAAAAGAAGGTTATACGCGGTTTTGGAAAGAGGATTCCAGATGATGATCAAAGAACACTTGTAGGTGCAGCAGTTTTTGCAATTATACTCATTTTATTTGTCGGAGCAAGCTATTACTTTTTAGTTTATGCACCTTGGCAGGAAGCACTTGCAGGCGCCAAACAAACAAAGATCAATGAAGTAAACACCTATTTTACAGGACCTTTAGCAGTAGATCCCAGAGCAATAGACCTTAGACTTCAAATAGATGCTGCAGAAACATCAGAACAGGTTCTTCTCATTGATGTACTTGGCCCTGCAACACGGGCATGGAGAGAATATCAAACTCAACAGATTGAAGCTCAAAGAGACCCATTTGGCAGAGTTATGGTGGTTTATGCTGCAAGTGATCAGAAAAATATAATACTAAGAGTTGCAGATGCCCAGAGATTAGTAAATGAATCAGATGCAAGTGTTCTCTCCAGAATGATAATAAAAACCCCTGACACTGTAGCTATCCCTCTGATCATTTCAAGGTTACAGGCTGCAGGCGGTCTTATTAATGTTGGAAACTCGGTTGACGTATATTTAATGAATGCAACACCAAACCAAACAGTTTTAGGCACTCCAGACATAAGCGGGGCTACTGTACTTGCAATTCTAAGAGCCAAGGATGCCGGTGTGGTTGCAGCTGAGGAATCACGTGCCCAGGAAATTGCAATTAATGAGTTGATACAAACCAGGACACGCAGGGAAGCAGTGACATTTGACGTTCAACAGCTACTAAGGGCTGCTGCTTCCAGAAAATGGGATGAAAACCAGGTAAGACACGCATTAGATGCTTACGGCTGGAGATTATCAGACTTTGAAAGGGCTGCAAATCTCGGACAACTCGATGCACAGTACCTTGTATTACTGGAAGTTCCAAGAGAAAACGCAATATTTCTTATACAAAATATGAACAATGTGATGTTCACAATTCCAACACGAGAAGCTCCTGACTGGATGATAGAAGAACTTAGAGCACTATATGGATAAACTGAAAAAAATTAGGAATCGTATAAACCATATGGAGGGATATTAATGAATTTAAATAAAACATGTGTTGTGCTGATAATCATAGTAGCATTTGCAGGCATAGCATTTGCAGGCACAGCTTACGGAGAAAATCAAACACCTGTGGGCATGAGGGAAACTTGGATTAGACCAACTCAAACACACGTGGGTATGACTGGACTTACAGCAACCATTCGTGTCCGTATAAAAAATAATAAAGATCATGTGCAATATTTCAGGATAAGTCACGTGTATACTGGCAGTCTTGCTGCTGGCGATAAGATAGAATGGGTTATTAATTGGACAGACCCTGCTGCAATCAAAATGATAGACGCAGTTAGTCCAGAATTAGGTGGAGATTATGGATGGAGAATTAATCCAGGAGAAACAAAAGATGTAGCTTTCAGAGTAAATGCTGTTGGAGGGATGGGAGAAATACCTGATATAATATTAAATCCAGATGCTGTAGACAATCGTTGGTGGCCATTAATACCTGCCCCTGGCTTAATGGCATCGTGGTTCCAGCCCAATGAAATAGAGGTGCTCAATCCAAATTTAGATCTGAAATCATGGAAAGGCACATTTACATTCCTCCTAACTAACCATGATTCACGCACAGTTTCAGGAATAATAAGGGCCCCAATAGTACCTGTAGATTCAAAACTTACATACAGTAACCCCCAAGCAACATTTACAGATAGAGACATGGTAATGAATAGTGGAATCGCAGCATGGGATGTTACAATTGGTGCAGATGCTTCAAGATGGTTTAGATACACCTATGAATGGCCTATACCCTTTCCTACCCCACCAGATCCAGGAATTGGAATAGCAGCTGCAGTACCAAAACCCATTGCTCCACCAACTCCCACGGTACCAACCAGAGAGGCAGGACTTCCGCTCGGTTTATTTGTAATTGGTGGAGTACTGGCTGCAGGAGGGTTAATTTACGCCAGGTTCATAGATAAGCAAACAGCCTAAAGACAAATAACATGAAGTTAGCTACAGTTTTCATTATTGCAGGGATGATAATAATATCCCTCTATTTTTTAGTTGAAGTAAGCTACCACGCAGCTATAGAGACTAAAATCGATGACAACAGAACTAACGTTCCTTATTTAGAAATTCCGTTGATTGAAATTCATCAAAATATCAATAACAAATCCATTGATCATGGTATTTTTCACGAACCTGCATCATCTAAACCAGGGCTTGGAACAGTTGTTTTAGTTGGACATAGAACCTTTTTTGGATCCCCTTTTCTAAATCTTGACAGGCTGAAAAAGGGAAATAATATAACATTATCCTGGCCAGGTATAGGAAATGTTGAATACAATGTCGTTAAATCATATGTGGTACCCGCATCTTATCGCTTATCTGTAGAACAGGGTAAAACATTATTTCTAATTACATGTTACCCACTCGGATCAACAAGGGAAAGATTGATTATTCAGGCCTATCAGACCCGCATATATCCATTTAACCATCAAATACTCAATAAATCAAGTTCGAACACACCAGTTCCTTATTCACTCCTGTTTATAGGCTTATTTTTAGGTTTAGGATTAATTTTAACCTATTTCTACTCGGTTAAAGATGATAAAATAATTGTATTAATAGCCATAATTGCGCTTACAATATTTTTAATCTATGCATACCTGTTCCCCGTCCCCCCCAATAACATAAGTTCCCAGATATCCAATATTAACAACTGGTTTCAATTTTAACTGATAGAAAACTAAATATCCAGATATTCAACCACATTCATAATAAAAAAATAATCAGTTTTTTTAGTTTGAAAAAAATTGAAATTGGTGATTTAATGGATGTTGATAAAAAATATTTTAAAAACGTTTCAGACAGAGAAAGGGCAATATTTGAGGGTGCAATTACTATGGGTGCTTTATTTCACCAGTTTGTGGGAACTCCTGTAAATTTAGAAAGTGTCCCTAACCTTGAAAAGTCTATAAAAACTGCCATGGAACTCCAACCATGCATCGATGAAGTAAATATAAAAATAAACAGAGGAATACTTGAAAAATCTAAAAGTGAGTTTGACTATGTGTCTTTAAGTGGGGAGATGATGAATATAAAAGTTATTTCAAAATATAATGGTAAAAAGGCAATTTTAATGATGGAGTATATTGAGGAACTTAAGTATCCTTTGATGTATGTTAGAGAAGCTGATGAATAAAAAAAGAATCAATTATTCTATGGTACACTATTTTTTTATATAATCGGGTATACATATTACATTTAAATTACTCTTTTTAAATTAATTTTATTGCAGAGATACTATGATAAAAATAGACGAAAATTTATGTAAGGGGTGCAATATTTACACAGAATTTTGCCCCCGCAAGGTTTATGATGCAGGCAAGGTGGGGTTCACACGGAGATTATGAAATAATAGCATTGGCGCCAGCTTCAGTACAGGAATGCTTTGATTTTACGGTAGAGGCATTCAATTTAGCAGAAAAATACAGAGTTCCTGTAATGGTCATGAATGATGAAACTGCAGGCCATATGCGGGAAAAAATAGCCATACCTGAAATTGTAGATATTGTTGCAAGAAAAATGCCTGAAGAAGGGCCAGAAACATTTCTACCATACAGAGCAGATCCTGATGGAGTACCTCCAATGCCCTCATTTGGAGCAGGTTATAAAATGCATATAACAGGACTTACTCATGATGAAAAAGGCTATCCTGATGCTTCAAACCCTGAAACTCATTCAAAACTTGTAAAAAGAATATGCAGCAAATACTAAAACGTAAGGAAAAGATGAATTAGTTAAAGTTAAAGGACTTTAACAGAAGATGCATATATCATTGTGGTATCATATGGTACACCATCTCGATCCGCAATAACTGCAGTAAAAAAGGCGCTAGATAAAGGTATAAAAACAGGACATATCAAATTAGAAATTGTATGGCCATTCCCTGAAAAAATAATTAAATCTGCAGCAAAACAGGCCAGAAACATAATTGTTGTTGAAATGAACCTTGGCCAAATTGTTTATGAAGTGGAAAGAGTTGCAAAGTGTGATGCTGAAGTTTTTCTACTTCCAAAAATCGGCGGCGAAATGCACCGCCCGGATGAAATTTTAAAAGAAATAAAATCATACAAATAAATTTACCTATTTACATTTAACCTCCAGGAGACAAAAAATGAATGATAAAACGAAAGGAAATCGTTTTATGAGCTACTTAAGAAGAGAAAGAATGCCGACTATCTTCTGCGCCGGATGTGGAAATAGAATTGTTATAAACACATTCTTTAATGGCATGGAAATGGCTGAAAAAAATCTGGATAATATTACAATGGTTTCAGGAATAGGGTGTTCATCAAGAATACCGGGTTATATACGATGCGATTCACTGCATACCACACATGGCAGACCAGTTGCATTTGCAACAGGAGTTAAATTGGCAAATCCAGATATGGATGTTGTTGTAGTAACTGGAGACGGTGATGCTGCAGCCATTGGAGGAAACCATTTAATTCATGGGGCAAGAAGAAATATAGATCTTACTGTAATCTGTATAAATAACAGTATTTACGGGATGACTGGTGGACAGATAAGTCCCACATCCCCAAAGGGCAGTTTTGGAAGTACAGCGCCTTATGGAGCTCTTGAAAATCCCTTTGATTTAACAGAACTTGTAACTGGAGCAGGAGCAAGTTAGGTCTCAAGATGGACTACTGCACATCCAGTACAGCTTTCAAAGGTCATTAAAAAAGGTTTACTGAATAAGGGATTTTCTTTTATTGAAGTTATTTCTCAGTGTCCAACTTATTTTGACCGGAAAAACAAAATGCGGTCTTCAATTTACATGATGAAATGGATGAAAGAAAACAGTGTGGTTAAAAGAAAAGCAGAAAAAATGGGCGAAGAAGAGATTGAAGGAAAGATTATTGTAGGTGATTTTGCAGATAGACCCAGGCCTGAATTTACAGAATCACTTTGTGAGCTTGTAAATCAACAATACATGGAAGGAACACCCGCATCAGTCAGATCAGCTTATAAAACAAAACTCTGATTTCATTTATTAAATAACCATAAGAGGGTTCAAATTGAGGAAAGATATAAGAATTGCTGGATTTGGTGGGCAGGGAATTATTCTTGCTGGAATTGTTATTGGAAGAGCTGCTTCCATTCATGATAATTTATTTGCCGTTCAAACACAATCCTACGATCCAGAAGCAAGAAGAGGGGCCTCAAGGACAGAGATAGTAATTAGTGACAGCGAAATAGATTATCCAAAGGTACAAAGGGTGAAGGGGTAAATAAAGTCCTTGTTGAAGAGAAGATCAATATCCAGTCAGAGTTCTATATAAGCGTTGTTATGGATAGATCTGCTAAAAACAGTCCCCAAAAAATAGTTAAATATCATGTGAATCCTCTGGATGAATTCATACCATACGAAGCGCGTGGCATTGCCATAAAAATGGGCGTTCCAAATCAGATGATTTCACAGATGGCTGGATTTATCTGGAAATTGTTCAATATATATATTTAAAAAATACGACGCCACCATAGCAGAAATTAATCCGTTGGTTTTAACTCCTGATGGACTTATTGCAGCCGATGCAAAACTTGAAATTGACGATGATTCACTATGGAGACATAAAGAGTTTGCAGGACTTGAAGAAGCTAAAAAAGGCGAGTTTGCATATGTAACTCTTGAAGGTGATATTGCAGTCATAGGAAATGGTGCAGGACTTACATTAACTGGAATGGACATGATTAACCTCTATGGAGGTAAAACAGCCACATTCTTAGATATTGGTAGCGGTGCCTCCAAGCAAAATATTACAAGAGCAATAAACCTTGTACTGAGCGAGCCTAACGTTAAAGTAATCTTTTTAAATGTCCTTAATGGGATTATACGGGTATATGATGTTGTAAATGGTGTTATTGATGTGTTAAACAGTTCTAAACGTAAAGCACCTCTTGTTATAAGGCTTACAGGCACAAATGAAGAAGAATGACAGCGAATTTTAACTGAAGCAGGGGTTTCATATGAAACTTCAATGGAAGCCGCTGCAAAAAAAGCAGTTGAGCTTTGTGAAAGCTTGAATTAAAGGTTAATTTGGAAAACAGTTTAAATACAGATGACAAAATGATAATCACCGCACTAATTCAAGTAGGAGTGTAAAATTTTAATGGAAGGTAGTAAAATGGTAGTTGCAGAGATAAGCATAATTCCATTGGGGGAAGGTCCGAGCGTTTCAAAATATGTTAAAAATGCGCTGAAAGTATTTAAAAAACATGATTTTAAAATAGAACCATGCGCCATGGGGACTGTACTGGAGGGAGATCTGGACGAGATACTTGAGGCATTTAAAGAAGCCCATAGGGAAGTTTTAAGTGATACAAAAAGAGTTGTTAGTTCTTTAAAAATTGACGAAAGAATAGACAAAGAGAATACAATAAAAAGAAAATTAAATGCTATTAAATCCACCACCCCTCACTAATTATGGTTGATCACCAGATAGTTTATATTTTTTCAATCACTCAAACACAAAGTGTTTGGGGCCGAGGAAATTACATTTCCTACGGCCGTCGAAAAATCAGAGATTTTTCTGGGCCACCGAAAACCTGCGGTTTTCGAGGCAGAGAAAACGAAAGCCCTCAAACACGAAGCATGCAAAAAACCAAAGGTTTTTTGCTGCATTCTATTTAGACGGACTACCTATCTCAGCATTGCAGTGGGGACATCGATCCGTCGTGACATCTACCTGCTCATATGGTTCTACTCAATATCTTGTCACTCCTTCATGCCCTCTCTTCTGACCTGGCTTCCCTTCCCATTTCTTCTTCTGATTCTTTCTGCTGGTGCCGTCACGTATCAGACTCGGCGGAGTGTGAAGGTTCTCATATTTTGCCAGTTGTGTTTCGAGTTCCTGTATACATGCTCGAAGCAGCCCCTTCTCACATTCAAGTTGAACAATTGCCTTTGAAGTTGCCCGATGATCTTGTCTTTGTTCATTTGACTCTTGATAGAAATATTGTAGCCATAGTATATGAATTTTTCAGTAAAAATAGATTTTAGGGGCGGTGTGAGGGGGGGACGTGTGAAGTAGTTTTAAATAGAGGTGAACACTACCACCAAAATATATCTAATAGTGACAATGTAATTACAATTATACCTATAATTATAACCATACGCCGAATAACTATCATCCACAGTGTTCCTTTTTCAGATTTTTTCGTTACCTGTTTAATGTCGTCTAAATAAATTATTACTGCAGCCCACATCAAAAGTAGTAGCATGACAAAATCTATTTTTGTTGCCTGTCTAAATAATAGTTGATATAGGTATTGAAGACTACCTATTATAAACACTCCGATTAAAAGGAGGTATTCTTTTTGTTTTATATTTTTTAAATCCTTTTCTGTATGATTCAATTTAACACTTCCTTTATTATGTAATAAAAATATTCAGCTATCAAGCACGCGATGTTTATATGTGCTTGATAGATTAATAGATAGTTAATTCTTTAGCGACGTTGAGGTAATATCCAAATTATATGACCCGACCATAAAACCCCGACTCTTATTCCTGTGTTATGTACATTGATTTGGCTTAATAGACGTGCACTGAGACCTATTGCTACTGCTACCTTAACTGGAACCTTAAGAAGTGCCAGAATCAGAGCCGCGGCATCCATACCATTGACAATGCTATGCACAACAGCGCTAGATAAATAAACTATACGTCCCCACCAACGCCTAACTACTTTAGTTACACCCCCTCTTCCACTGATAATCTCCATCTCTTCAGTTGTCAAAGTTTGGCTGTTTTGTGATTGTACACTGCTTATATCTGTATTGTTTGCCTGTTCTGCTGTTTGGTTAACTTCCTGAGGGACATTTATTACTAATGCGTTCCCAGTGTAGATTTCACTGAACTTTTCCCTGGTCATTTCAATGTTACCTAAGCTCGGGTCTGCAAGTTTAACACTTTCGTTTGTCACTTCTTTTATTACACTGTAATGTGGTGTTCCATCAAGTATTACATGTACAATGTTATCAGGTCTAAGCTCATCAGTTGATATCTTCATTCCAGCTGCACTTAAACCTTTAGCCTGTGCCGCACGTACTAAGCCGTACATGCTTGTCCCAGTTTCATCTGTTCCTGCAAGAACCTTGAGTTCATGTTCCGTAACATTGAACCTAATGTTCTACAGAACGGTTGCAAGTGCTGTTGGTTCGCAGCTATACTTAGTTGTCTGCATTACAATTCCAGTGGTGTCTTTTTGTGGAACTGTTGTTAAATTTTCTG
>Ga0136715_1000037_pt1 | contig 26145 bp, 24 predicted proteins | sample SedPBSmetaG_FD_104916 | JGI IMG/M metagenome (GOLD analysis project Ga0136715, IMG submission 104916) | Freshwater sediment bacterial and archeal communities from Indian Creek, Illinois, USA to study Microbial Dark Matter (Phase II) -... | ecosystem: Environmental > Aquatic > Freshwater > Creek...
ATATTAGGAGCAATAATAAGAAGTGGCCTAATTCTTATTGGTTTATTAGTGCAAATCTTTATAATCTTTATTGGAATAATAATACTTATTTTGTGGTTATTCTTACCTATTTTTTTAATTTTAGGATTATTCTATGGATTCAAAATTTTATTTTAATTTAAAAGAAGCAATAAGTTATCAGGCAGTTCAACTAGCTGGACTTTTTGGGGTTATTGAATTTCTAAAAAAAATATTTTTAATTTTATTTATTATTATTTTTTTATTGTTTTTTCATGGGTTTATATTTGAAATATTTCCTGTTAGGATAAATCAAGTGTTATTAGGGTCAGCGCTTATTTCTTTAGTTTTATTTATTGCTTGCTGGCTTAAATGTTTATTTTTTAATTTAAAATTAAAAAATCCTAAAGTAAAAGTAAATATTAAAAAAAGTTTAACAAGCTTACCTAAATATAACTTAGCTGAATTTTTAAATTTTGAAACAGCAAGAGCAGTTAATAAGTCAATTGTCTTCGCTAGGGCAAAAAAACTTTCTCAAGTAAACTCAACAATTTTATTTTATTTTCTTTTACAAGATAATCCTAATTTAAATTTTATTTTCTCAAGAGCTCTTTTAAGTGTAGTTGATATTAAAAATATATTAAAAAACTATTTAGAAATGCAGAAAAAAATACCGGGGCATTACCCCGGTATTTTTAAGGACACAGCCCCGGTATATTCCAAAGATTTTCAGGATGTAATTTTTGAAGCATTTAAAACTGCCGAAGAAAATAAACATCAAATAATCAAGATAGACGATATCCTTATTGCTCTTGCTAAACATAATTTAATTTTCCAGGAAATTATAAATACTTCAGATATTAAGGTAGATGATATAAAGAATTTAGCAGAGTGGTTAAGCTTCTTAGAAGAAAAAATTAAAAAAAGAAAAGAATTTTGGGAATGGGAAAGTTTAATTAGAAGGGGAAGTTTGGCCAAAGAGTGGTCAACTGGATTTACTATTACCTTAGATATGTTTTCAATTGACTTGTCAGAGGTGGCAAAAAAACGAAACATTTCTGAGGCGATTGGTCATAAAAAAGACATAGAAGAAATTGAAAGAATTTTATCGCACAAAGAAAGCAATAATGATGTTTTATTAATTGGAGAAGCGGGGACTGGTAAAAAAAGCATAGTTCAATGGTTAGCGTTAAAATTTGTTTTAGGACAATCTTTACCTGAGTTAAATTATAAAAGAATAGTGGCTTTAGATATTCCAGCTATTTTAACTCAAAGTCAGAATAAAAATGAAGCTCAATTTATTTTAAATAAAATTTTTCAAGAAGTGATTACTGCTGGTAATGTTATTTTAACTATTAATGATTTTCACAACTTTGTTAGAAAAGATGATCAGCCAGGCATAATTGATATTACTGGCATTCTTTCTTCTTACATATCTTCACCTCAATTTCAAGTTATTGCTATTACTAATTATGATGGTTTACATCAATATATTGAGAAAAAATCAGCTATTTTAGAATTTTTTGAAAAAGTAGAAATTAAAGAGCTTTCTGAAAAAGAGATTTTAGTGGTCTTGCAAAACTTTACCTTAATGTATGAGCAAAAATATAAAAAATTTATCACTTATCTTGCTCTAAAAAAAATAATTTTTTTAGCTAATCGTTATATTCCAGATGTTCCATTTCCCAAAAAAGCAATTCTTCTTTTGGAGGAAGTAGTAACCCACGCGGATTTTGCAAAAGAAAGAATAATCTTGCCTGAATACATTTCTAAAATTGTTTCTGAAAAAGTTAAAATTCCAGTAGGAGAAATAGAAAACAAAGAAAGGGACTTGTTATTAAATTTAGAAAAACTAATTCATCAAAAAATTATTAATCAACAAGAAGCGGTTAAAGAAATTTCAACTGCTTTGCGTCGAGCAAGGGTTGAAATGACAGCTCGAAAAGGACCAATGGGAACTTTTTTATTTTTAGGGCCATCGGGAGTGGGCAAAACTGAAACAGCAAAGGCTTTAGCTGACATCTATTTTGGTTCTGAAGCAAAGATGATTCGGCTTGATATGTCAGAGTTTCAAAGCACAACCGATATTCCTCGTTTAATTGGCTCAATTGAAGAAAATGGATTATTAACTATTGCTATTAAGAAGAATCCTTTTTCAATAATTCTTTTAGATGAAATTGAGAAAGCGCATAAGAATATTTTAAATTTATTTTTACAAGTTTTAGATGAGGGACATTTAACAGATGGGTTAGGTAGAAAAATTAACTTTGAAAATACAATAATTATTGCTACCTCTAATGCTGGTTCACAAATAATTATTGAGGCATTGAGAGAAAAAATAGAATGGTCTACATTAAAAGAAAAACTTTTAGATTATATTTTTAAGCAAAATATTTTTAGGCCAGAGTTTATTAACCGATTTGATGGAGTAGTTATTTTTCAACCCTTAAGCAAAGAAAATCTTTTAGATATTACTGAATTAATGTTACAAAAAATAAAGAAAAATCTTAAAGAAAAAAATATTAAATTTATTATTAATGAACCTCTGAAAGAAAAAATTGTTGAATTGGGATATAATCCTGTTTTTGGAGCAAGAGAACTAAAGAGGGTTATTCAGGACAAAGTAGAAAATATTATTGCCTCTGCTTTTTTATCAAATCAATTAAAAAGAGGAAATGAAGTAGAAGTTGTGGTGGAGCAAGATGAATTTAAATTAAAAATTCAATAAATATAAATTAATAAATTATAAAAAAAACAAGGAGGTTTGACCTCCTTGTTTTTTATTTTGTGGATAAAATGTGAATAAATTAGGTTTTTATATATGATTTTTAAATGCTTAAATTGACTTGACTGATTTCATAAAGTGGAGTATAAAGAGCGTAAAGCGGTAAATTGTGGATAAGTGTGGGATAAGTACTTAAATTTGTGGATAACTTGAGTGAGCGATAGCGAACGAAACCCCGCCCTCTATGCTATATGTATTATGTTTATATCATAAAGTGGAAATCAAATAATAAATTTTATATCGGGTATACTGATAATTTACAAAAAAGAATTAAACAACATAATCGGGCAGGAAAGTTAAACCTAATTTACTATGAAGCTTATCAATTAGAAAAAATAGCAAGAACAAGAGAAAAAAAATTAAAATATTATGGAAGCGCTTGGCGAGCCCTTAGAAAAAGAATAATTGCTTAGAGGGCGGGGTGTCTGCCTCGCCTTCGGCTCAGCATCCATGTTCATTGGAGAATATAAACATACAATTGATAATAAAAAAAGACTAGCTATTCCTTCTAAGTTTAGAAAAGAACTTGAAGGAAAGGCGGTGATTACTAGAGGACTAGATAGTTGTCTTGTTATTTATCCTCTTAAGGAATGGGAAAAAATGGCAAAAAAATTAGAAAATTTACCAACAAGTCAAATAGAGGCAAGAAATTTTGCCAGGATTATGCTCTCTGGAGCAAGCGAAGTAGAGCTTGACAAATTGGGCCGAATCTTAGTTCCTGATTTTTTAAAAAATTATGCTTTTCTAAAAAAAAATGCGGCTATACTTGGTCTTTCAAATCGAATAGAGATTTGGGATGAAGAAAAATGGGAAGAATACAGACAAAAAACAGAAATGACAGTTGGAGATATAGCAGAAAAATTAAAAGAATTAGGGGTCTAAAAGATATGCATATTCCAGTTTTAAAAAAAGAAGTTTTTGAATGTCTTAATCCTCAACCAAATGAAAACTTTATTGATTGTACATTCGGTGGCGGCGGACATGGACTAACTATTCTTGAAAAAATATTACCTTATGGAAAATTATTGGCCATTGATTGGGACAAAGAAATTATTAATCAATCAAAAGTGAAAAATAATTTAATTCTAGTTTGTGATAATTTTGCTAAGCTCGAAAGCATTGTTGAAAGAAAAAAATTTAAACAAGTTTCTGGAATTCTTCTTGATTTAGGAATGTCAAGTTGGCATATAGAAAAAAGTGGTCGGGGATTTAGTTTTTTAAGAAATGAATTTATAGATATGAGATTTCAAAACTCAGAATTAACAGCAGAAGAAATTATAAATACTTGGCCTGAAAAAAACATTGAAAAAATATTAAAAGAATATGGAGAAGAAAGATTTGCTAAAAAAATTGCTTTAAAAATCATTGAAAATAGAAAAATAGAGTCAATAAAAACCACATTTCAGTTAAGAGAAATTATTAAGCAAGCAGTTCCAATATGGTATCAACATCAAAGAATTCATTTTGCCACAAAAACATTTCAGGCATTGCGAATTGCGGTAAATGATGAGTTGGGTAATTTAAAAATTGTTCTCAATCAAGCATTGAATATTTTAGAACCAAAAGGAAGGTTGGTTGTCATTTCTTTTCATTCATTAGAAGATAGAATTGTTAAACATTTTTTTAAAAACAATAAAGATAAATTACAAATTTTAACAAAAAAACCAATAAGGGCAAGCGAAGAGGAATTAAGAATAAATCCTCGATCAAGGTCGGCAAAATTAAGAGCAATTATAAAAATATAAAAATATGCGTTTAAAGTTAAAATTACGAGACAAGCTTTTTCTTAAAAGCAATTAATTAAGAATCAATACTTATCTTTTTTCATTCTTAATAATTTTTTATAAAACAAACTCAATGAATAATAAAAAAATAAAAAGGTCGGCAAAATTAAGAGCAATTATAAAAATATGTACTTAGTAAAAACTAAATCAAAAATTATTCTAGCCTTATTATTAACTTTTATGATAACCTTTCTATTTATTTCTATTTTTCAAATAACTTCTCTTACTTCTGAAACTAAAATGATCCAGAATTATGAAAATAAACTACAAGCAGTTAATCAAGAAAATGAAAATTTAACTATTTATTTAGCAGGAATGAATTCCTTATCTAATATTCAAGAATTAACAGAAGTATTTGGTTTTGAAAGAATTGGAAATGTTCATCATATTAAACTTTCAGGCGATATAGTGGTTATTAGATAATATGAGAACAAATTTAATTTTAATATTTATTTTCCTTTTTACAATAATTATTATTAGCCAGTTGGCTTATATTCAAATTGAAAATCATGATTTTTATAGAGCATTGGCTCAAGGACAGCAAATGTTTTTCATTGAAACTAAAGGAGAGAGAGGGGAAATTTTTTTTCGCAATGAAGAGCCATTGGCAATAAATAGAACATTTTTTTATGTTTTTGCTTCACCGACAAAAGTTAAAAATCATCAAGAAACAGCTATTGTTTTAAGTGAAATTATTGCCTTAGATAAGGATTTTATTTTAAGACGAATTACACGAGAAAATAGTTTTTTTGAATTATTAAAACGTCGATTAACTCAGGATGAAATTAATAAATTAAAAGAAAAAAATCTTCCTGGTATTTATTTTGGCAAAGAGGTTCTTAGATATTACCCTCAAAATTTTTTAGCCTCTCAAGTGGTTGGTTTTGTTAGTGATGAGAGAGAGGGGCAATATGGAATAGAGGGTTATTTTAATCAAGTATTAGAAGGAGAAGAGGGGTTTCAAAGAGGAAAACGAGATGTTTTTGGTCGTGTTCTTGGAGGAATAATTGAAGATGGCGGAAGGACTGGACAAGATATAATATTAACCCTTGATTATAATATTCAATTCACAGCTGAAAGACTACTTAAGGAAGCTTATGAAAATTTCAGTATTAAAAATGGCCAAATTATAGTAATGAATCCTAAAAATGGAGAAATATTAGCAATGGCTAGTTTTGCTAATTTTAACCCAAATGAATTTTCTAAATTTAATAATTTAGGAATTTTTAAAAATCCAGCAATTTCAAAGGTTTTTGAACCTGGTTCAGTTATGAAGACCTTTGCTATGGCCGCGGCATTAGAAGAAGGGAAAATTACCCCAGAAACAAAATACATTGATAAAGGAATGGTAGAAATTGGTAGACATATTATTCGGAATTTTGATCATAGAATTTGGGGAGAAAGAACAATGACAGAAGTTTTAGCAAAATCAATTAATACTGGATCGGTTTACGTGGCGCAACTTGTTGGTTTGGATGTATTTGTTAAATATTTACAACGGTTTGGATTTTTTGACTTAACTGGCGTTGAATTGCAAGGAGAAGTTGCTTTTCATAATCAAGAACTAAGAAGGGGAAGAGAAATAAATTTAGCAACCGCTTCTTTTGGCCAGGGAATTAGTATAACTCCAATTCAATTAGTTCGCGCCTTTTCAATTATTGCAAATCAGGGAAGAATGGTTAATCCACGAATTATTAAAAAAACTGATACAGATATAGAAACTTATTATCAGCAAATTATTTCTTTAGAAACAGCGCGCCAACTTACAACGATGCTTGTTGACACTATTAATCATCCTTGGAATAGACGAGCTCAAATTCCTGGATATTATGTTGCTGGCAAGACCGGCACTGCTGAAATTCCCTGGGTAGTTCTTGGGTACAACAAACCAGGTTATTCTGACAGAACAATTCATGCTTTTGTTGGTTTTGCTCCAGCTTATAATCCTCAATTTGTAATAATGATTAAGCTTGATGAACCACAAGGAGTAAGGTCTTCTTCTTTTTCAGCAGCGCCAATTTTTCAAGAATTGGCTAGACATATTATAAATTTACGACAAATACCACCTGATTATGATGTGGAATAATTTTTATTAAAACTTAAGTTTCTTTGATCATATAAAAAAATAAATTTATCTTTAACTTAATATTTGATTTTGAATCTTAGTAATGGTAAAATCAATAAAATTGAAAAATTTAAAAAGAAATATGTGTAATTTTGTTAGCGTAATATTTGAATTAAGTTTAGTAGAAGTGTCTTAAAAACTAAGGCCCCATCGTCTAGAGGCCTAGGACGCCAGGTTCTCATCTTGGTAACACCGGTTCGAATCCGGTTGGGGTCACAACTCCTTTTGAAAATTAAATGTTTTTTTCTTTTTTTTAAATAAAAAATATTTAGCATAAAGATATATGCGATAGAATATTTTATAAAAAATTTTCCTAAATGTTTTATTGTTATATAAAAAAGTAATTTTTGCTATTGTTACAAATAATCGTTCAATAATAGACAATATTCTTCTTGCAAAACTAACCCTTTTTATTATTATTATCTCTCCATCTTTTATAATTTTAAGAAAATTTTTTTTTGTTAAGGGTTTTTTTGTTTTAATAATTCCCAATCCAAGTGAATATGGGGTATGAGAATCAGATCCAGCAGTATATGTTTTTTTAAAAGATAAACTTTCAACCATTTTTTTAGTTGAAGCCCTTGATTGATTAGTTTCATTGGCATTTCCCAATTCTACACAATCAACAATATTTAAGGCATTTTTTATTTCTTCTGTTTTTCTATTTTTAATCTTAAAATATCCTCCACATTTAAAATATCCTCCTGTTGTATTCATTGGATGAGCCAAAGAACTGTAGCCGCCTTGTTTTTTAATAGCAATAACCGCTTCTGCCAAGGTAAGTTTTTTTTCTGGTAGGGGGGTTTTAATATAATAAGCCAAAAGGTGAGAGTCATCTTTTAAAGTTATCTCTGATCCGGGAATTATTGTTATTCCTTCAATTTCTTCTTCTCCCTGATACACCTTATCATGATCTGTGACCGCAAATCCAGTTAATCCTCTTTTTTTGGCAATTTTAATTAATTCTTTTATAGAGCTGATAGCGTCTGGTGAATTTTTTGTATGAACATGAAGATCATAAAAGTAATATTTATTTTTCATTGACTTTTAAATTATAATTGTTATTATAATAATATGAACAAAAAACAAAAATATATCAAGTGGTTTGAAGAGGTTTCTAAAAAAGATATTCCTTTAGTTGGTGGGAAAAACGCCTCGCTTGGCGAGATGATTTCTCAATTAAGTTCAAAAGGAGTTAATATTCCTGATGGTTTTGCCCTCACCACTGATACCTATTGGCATTTCTTAAAAGAAAATAAAATTAAACAAAAACTAAAAGAGATTTTTAAAAATTTTAATCCTAATAGTATTAAAAATTTACAAGAAGTGGGCAAAAAAGCGCGTAGTGTTATTTTAAAATCAGAATTTCCTAATGATTTAAAAGAAGAAATTATTTATTCTTACAAAGAATTATCAAAAAAATATAATCAAAAAGAAACAGATGTTGCGGTTCGTTCCTCAGGAGTGGCCGAAGATGCTCCCACCGATTCTTTTGCTGGTCAATTTGAGACACTTTTAAATGTTAAGGGAGAAAAAGAATTATTATCAGCAATTAAAAAATGCCTTGCTTCTACTTTTACTGATAGGGTAATTGCTTATCGGGAAGAAAAAGGTTTTTCTCATTTAGAATTTGCCCTTTCTGTTGGAGTTCAAAAAATGGTTAGAAGCGATTTGGCTTCTTCTGGAGTGATGTTTACCTTGGATACAGAAAGCGGTTTTTCTAATGTCACTTTAATTAATTCTATCTGGGGCGTTGGAGAAATGATTGTTAAGGGGCTAATTACTCCTGATACTTTTTATGTTTTTGAGCCAACTCTAAAACAGGGACATCAAGCAATTATCAGAAAAGATTTAGGGAGAAAGACAAAAAAATATATTTATGGTAAGGCTGGTGGCTTAAAAGAAATAGCAGTAGCGAAAAATGAACAATTAAAATTTTCTTTAACTGATGAAGAAATTTTATGTTTAGCCAGTTGGGGTTGCTTGATTGAAGAACATTATAAAATTCCTCAAGATATAGAATGGGCAAAAGATGGAAAAACCGGTCAATTATTTATTGTTCAATCAAGGCCGGAGACAATTCATCGCTCTAAAGAAGCAAAAAGTTTTTACGAAGAGTATGAAGTAAAAACAGATAAAAAACCGGTCTTAACTGGGATTGCGATTGGAAATAAAATTGGACAGGGAAAAGTAAGAATAATTTCTGATGTTTCAAAAATTGCTCAATTTCAAAAAGGAGAGGTTTTAGTGACAAAAATGACTGACCCAGATTGGCTACCAGCAATGCGAATTGCCTCAGCAATTATTACTAATGAAGGAGGTAAGACCGCCCATGCCGCTATAGTGAGTCGTGAATTAGGCATTCCTTGTATTGTTGGAACGATGAAAGGAACTGAGGTTTTAAAAAATAATCAGGTGGTGACAGTAGATTGTACTCAGGGATTAAACGGTAGAATTTTTGATGGCAAAATTTCTTTTAAGGTTAAAAGATATGACTTAAAAAAGATTCCAGAATTAAAAACAAAGATTATGGTTAATCTTGGCGCTCCAGAAATTGCTTTTAAGACCTCGTTTTTACCACAACATGGAGTTGGATTAGCAAGAATAGAATTTATTTTAGCTGAAAAAATTAGAATTCATCCATTAGCTTTATACCATTTTTCTAAGTTAAAAAATAAAAAATTAAAAAAACAAATTAACGAAATCACGGTAGAATATAAAGATAAAAAAGAGTTTTTTATCAAAGAATTAGCAGAGGGGATTGCTCAAATTGCCGCTGCCTTTTATCCAAAGCCGGTTATTATCCGATTATCTGATTTTAAGACAAATGAATATCGTAATTTGATTGGTGGCCATTTTTTTGAACCAGAAGAAGAAAATCCAATGCTTGGCTGGCGTGGCGCTTCCAGATATTATGACAAAGAATTTAAACCAGCGTTTGAAATGGAATGTCAGGCAATAAAGCGAGCAAGAGAACTTTTTGGCTTAAAAAATATTTGGACAATGGTACCAATTTGTCGAACAGTAGAAGAGGGAAAAAAGGTATTAGCGTTAATGAAAGAGCAAGGACTAGAAAGGGGTAAAGATGATTTAAAAGTAATTGTAATGTGTGAAGTTCCTTCTAATGTAATTTTAGCTGAAGAGTTTTTAGAGATATTTGATGGAATGAGTATTGGCTCAAATGACCTTACTCAATTAGTATTGGGTTTAGACAGAGACAATGCCCGAATTGCCCATATTGGTGATGAGAGAAACGAAGCAGTGAAACAGATGATTGCTAAAGTTATAAAAATTTGTAAAGAAAAGAATAAATATTGCGGAATCTGCGGCCAAGGACCAAGCGATTTTCCAGATTTTGCCGCTTTTCTAATGAAAGAGGGGATTGAAACGATCTCCCTAAGCCCAGACACAATAATCAAAACAATTTTGAAATTAGCAGAAGTGAGAAAAAATCCATAGGTCGCACCTATGGCAATTATTATTAAAATGTCTAATAAATATGATGTAATTACTTTCGGGTCAGCGAGCAGGGATATTTTTTTGAGCGCTGAGCAATTTCCAGTTGGTGATTTTAAAAAAGATAATATTAAAAAAGCAATTTTATTGCCTTTTGGGCATAAAATTGAAATAAAAGAAATTCATTTTTATTCAGGTGGAGGCGGAACAAATACAGCGGCTACTTTTTCTGCCCAAGAGTTAAAAACAGCTTATTGTGGAGTGGTTGGAAAAGGTATTGAAGGAGAGGCAATTTTAATAGAATTAAAAGAAAAGGGAATTGAATCTTTTATTTTTAAAACAGACAAAAAACCAACTAATGTTTCAGTTATTTTTTCCACTCCAAAAGATAGGACAATTTTGGTTTATAAAGGCGCTTCAGAAATTTTAAATATTTCTCCATTTTTATCTAAAATTAAAGAGACAAAATGGCTATACTTAGCGCCTTTTAGTAATAAAAATCAATTGATGCTTAAAAAATTAATTGACTTTGCAAAAAATAATAAAATTAAGATAATGGCGAATCCCAGCTATTCTCAATTAAATTTACCTTTAAAAACTTTATCTCCTATTTTGCAAAAAATTGATATTTTGCTTCTAAATCAAGAAGAAGCTCAAACTTTAATTAAAAATTATTTATTAAAAGAAGAAGAACTAATTAAAGAAATTAAAAAATTTTTTCAAGGTATTTTAATTTTAACTAATGGAGAAAATAAAGTATTAGTATCGGATGAAAGCTTCTTATATTCAGCCCTACCCATTAAAGAAAAAGTATTAGATAAAACAGGCGCTGGTGATGCTTTTGGCGCTGGGTTTTTATCTGGTTATATTAAAAGTGGGGGAGATATTGTATTTTCAATTCAAATGGCAGTTGCTAATTCTGCTTCTTGTATAAAGAAATGGGGAGCAAAACAAGGAATATTAAAAAATGGACAGAAATTTAAAAAAGTAAAAGTAGTAAAAAAAGAATGGTAAAAACACTCAAATATTATTTTAAAAAAGCGAAAAAAGAAAAATGGGCGATTGGTCAGTTTAATTTTTCTAACCTAGAACAGCTTCAAGCAATCTTAACAGCTGCCAAAAGCAAGAAATCACCAGTCATTGTTGGTACATCAGTAAAAGAAAGTCAATTTATTGGATTGAGACAGGCAGTTGCTTTAGTAAACAGCTTTAGAGAAGAAAAAGGACTGCCAATATTTTTAAACCTTGACCACGGAAGATTTTTAAGCTATATTAAAGAAGCGATAGATTTAGGATATCAAGCAGTTCATTTTGATGGATCAGAATTGCCTTTGAGTGAGAATATTAAAATTACAAAACAAGTAATAAAATATGCTAATCAAAGAGGCGTTATAGTTGAAGGAGAGGTTGGTGTTGTTGGTAAGGACTTAACCAAAATAGAGGAGGTTAAAAAATTTATTCAACAAGTTAAGGTTGATAGCTTAACCACGAATATTGGTACTTCGCATGGAATTAACCCTACCAATATTAGTTTTAAAATCTTAAAAGAAATCAGCGATGCTGTTGGGCAAATGCCTTTAGTTTTACACGGCGGTTCTGGTGTTTCAGAAAAAGATATTAGAGCGGCAATAAAATTAGGAATTGTTAAAATTAATATTAATACTGAAATAAGAATGGCTTATACTAATGCCTTGAAAAAAGTTCTTAAAGATAATCCATTAGAAAGTACTTCTTATAAATATATGCCAATGGTTATTAGTGCAGTTCAAAACGTAGTTGAAGAAAAGATGAAATTATTTGGCTCAATTAATAAAATTTAAATTTTAATATGTTAACTCTTAAATCTCAAATTAGAAAAATAATAGGTAAAAAAGTAAAATTGTTAAAACAAAAAGGTTTAATACCAGCAGTTTTGTATGGGGCAACTCATAAGAATCCCACACATATAGAAGTGGATTATAAGGACTTTGAAAAAATTTATAAAGAAGTAGGAGAAAGTTCTTTGATTTCTTTAGAAATAAATAAAACTAAAAACTTAGTTTTAATTTATGAAATAACAACAGAACCACTTTCTAAAAAAATAATTCATATTGATTTTTATCAACCTCGTTTAGATGAAGAAACTGAAGCGACTATTTCTTTAATTTTTGAAGGAGATTCAATAGCGGTTAAAGAATTAGGAGGCACCTTGATTAAAAATTTTCATGAAGTACAAGTTAAGGCTTTACCACAAAATCTTCCTAAAGAAATTAAAGTTAATCTAGAAAAACTAAAAACCCTTGAGGATACTATTTTAATTAAAGACTTAATTATTCCAAAAGGGGTAGAAATTTTAAGGGATGAGAATGAGGTAGTTATTTTAGTTGCTCCACTAGAAAAAATTGAAGAAGAATTAAAGAAACCGATAGAAGAAAAAGTTGATGAGGTCAAGATTGTTGAAAAAAAGAGAAAAGAAGAAATTAATAAAGAATCATAAATTTATAATATCTATGATTTATAATTCTAAATTCAAAATTATAATATTGTTTATTTTAATAATAGTTTTGATTTTGCCAAATTTTCAGGGATTAGCAATGACTCCACAGGAACGATTGCAACAACAGCGAGCGTATGAAGTTCAATTAAGAGAATTAGAAGAATTAGAAAGACAATATGAGGCAAATATCCGTAAAACCGAACAAGAAAAAAGAACACTTAGAAGGCAAATTTCTTTTTTAAGAAATAGAATTGGGCAATTGAATGCTCAAATTCAACAAGGCAATATAGAGATGAGAAGACTTGATGCTGAAATTATGAAAACTGAATTGTCTATAGAAGAAACGTCATTAGAAATTCAAAAATCAAGAGAACAGTTGGGCGCTATTTTAAGGGTGATTAAGAGAGAAGACCAGCGCCCAATTATTGAAGTTTTTCTTGCTGGACAAACCCTTTCTGATTTTTTTAATAATTTAACTGCCCTAGAAAGGCTTAATATTGAAAATAAAAATATTCTTGAAAGATTAAAAGTTTTTAATATTCGCTTAGTTGGACAAAAAGAGGTTGCCGAAGAAAGAAGGCAAGATACAGAGAGATTAGTTGCAGGTCAAATTCTTCGAAGAGAAGAAGAGGCCAGAGCGCGAGCAGAAAGAGAACGTTTAATGAGAATGACTGAAGCCGAGCATCAGCAATATCTTAGAAAAAAAAGAGATGTAGAAAGAAGAGCAGCTGAAATCAGAGCCCGACTTTTAGTATTAGTTGATATACCAGATGCTCCTACATTTACTCAAGCCCTAGAGTTAGCTCAATGGGTTGAGCAAAAAACAGGTATTAGACCAGCTTTTTTATTAGCAATTATTACCCAAGAGTCAGCTTTGGGAAGAAACGTTGGTCGATGTCATTTAGTTGATTTTGAGACTGGCAAAAGTGTTCATATTAGAACTGGAGAAAGAAAAGCAAGAGGAATGAATCCTAGAAGAGATGTTCCTCATTTTTTAAATATTACGCGAGAGCTTGGGCGTGATCCGAGGCAAACTCTTATTTCTTGTCCAATGGCACGTGGTTGGGGAGGAGCAATGGGACCAGCTCAATTTATTCCTTCAACTTGGATAAATCGCCGCCCAATATTAGAAGAATTTATTCCAAATCCAGATCCCTGGAATATCCGTCATGCTTTTTTGGCCTCAGGTTTATATTTAAGAGATTTAGGTGGTCGAACAAATGAAAGAAGAGCAGCGTTACAATATTTTGCTGGTGGAAATTGGGCTAATCCTGCTTTTGCCTTTTATGGAAATCAAGTTGTTCAACGAATTAATTGTCTTCAGATATTTATTGATCATGGCACCATGACTGCGGCTTGTGAAAGAATGATATTTATCCCAAGATAAAAAAATACACGGGTTGTACCCGTGTATTTTTTCTGTATTTTAGAAATTTGCTTTTTCAAATGCCTTAATAATTGGTTCAAGGTTGCCGTCCATAATGGCTTCAAGATTGTGCCATTTTTTATTAATTCGATGATCGGTGATTCTATCTTGAGGAAAGTTATAGGTTCTAATTTTTTCTGCTCTCTTTGCCCATTTTATTTGAGCTTTTCTTTTTTCGCTCATTGATCCAACACTTTCCATCTCTTTTTTTTCTAAAAGTTTAGCTTGTAAAATTGCCATTGCACTTTCTTTATTTTGGGATTGATTTCGTTCGGTTTGAGAAGCAACTATTATGCCAGTTGGAAGATGGGTAATCCTTACTGCAGTTTCTCTTTTATTTACATTTTGCCCGCCTGGCCCAGAAGAACGAAAAAGATCAATTTTTAATTCTTCTGGCTTAATTATCATTTCAGTTTGTTTTGGTTTTAATAAAACCGCAACGGAAACAGTGGAAGTATGAATTCTTCCTGCTTTTTCAGTCTTGGGTATTCTTTGAACTCGGTGAACCCCAGCCTCATATTGCATTTTAGAAAAAATATTGTCGTTTTTATCTCCTAACTCAAGAATAACTTCTTTTAAACCACTCAATTCAGATGGATTAGAACTTAAAATTTTTTCTTGCCAGCCTTGACTAAGGGCATATCTTGAATACATTTTTAATAAATCTGCAACAAAAAGAGAGGCCTCAGCTCCACCAACCCCAGCTCTAATCTCAATAATTATTGATTGCATAGTAAATCGTGAAACTTGAAACCTGAAACATGAAACATTTTAATAAATTCAAGTTTCATGCTTTACGTTTCACGTTTCAGGCTTTGCGCTTCTCCATTCTCTTTTTAAACTTTTCTACTCTGCCCATTGTATCAACTATTTTTTCTTTTCCAGTATAAAAAGGATGGCAGTTTGAACAAATTTCAGTTTCAATCAATTCTTTTGTTGACCCCACAGGAAAGATGTTGCCACAAGCGCAATGAACTTTTACTTCTTGATAATATTTTGGATGAATATTTTTTTTCATAATTATATATTAGCATCGTGGCCTTGAAAAATCAAGAGGAGTATGTTATATATAAAAATATGATAAAAATAGAAAAAAATAAATTTAATATTAACACTGAAGAAATGGCTCAGCATGGTTTACATATGGGTCATTGTACTTCTCGTATTCATCCAAAAATGAAGCCTTATTTAGATGGAGTAAAGGGCGTAGTTTATATTATTAATCTTCAGAAAACCGCTGAAAAATTAGAAGAGGCTTTAGGTTTTATTCAAAAAATTATTTCAGAAAATAAAACCTTGCTTTTAGTTGGAACAAAAATTCAAACTAAGGAATTAGTAAAAGAATTTGCTATAAAATGTTCATTATCATATATTAATGAAAGATGGCTTGGTGGAACTTTTACTAATTTTGAAATTATTAAAAAAAGAGTTAATCATTTTAAAGACTTAGAAAAGAAAAAAATAGAAGGTGAGTTGGAAAAATATACTAAAAAAGAAAGAATTAAAATTGATAAAGAGCTGAAAAATTTAGAAATAAAATTTGGAGGAATTAAAAATATGGAAAAATTGCCAGAGGCTATTTTTGTTTTAGATATGAAAAAAGATAATATAGCGGTTAAAGAAGCAAAAATTAAAGGAATAAAAATTATTGGTATTTCTGATACTAATGTTAATCCAGCCTTAGCTGATTATCCTATACCAGCAAATGATGACGCTATACCAGCCATTAGATATATTTTAGAAAAATTAAAGGAAGCGATAGAAAATGTAAAATCAAATGATAACAATTAATCAAATCAAACAACTACGAGAAGAAACTGCTATTTCGCTTGCTGAATGTAAAAAAGCTTTAGAAGAAGCAAATGGCGATTCTCAAAAAGCAAAAGAAATTCTTAAAAAATTAGGAAAAGATTTATCTAATAAAAAAGCCGGAAGGGGAACAGAGCAGGGGATTATTGCCAGCTATATTCATTCTAATAAAAAGATTGGCGTTCTTTTAGAGTTAGGGTGTGAAAGCGATTTTGTTGCTAAAAATGAAGATTTTCAAACACTTGCTCACGAAATTTGTCTACAAATCACCGCTATGTATTGTGATGATATGGATTCTCTTTTAAGGCAACCCTGGATTAAAGATACAGCAAAAACAGTGGGAGGATTAATTAATGAATCTATTGTAAGGTTAGGAGAAAATATTGTTTTAAAAAAATTTATTAAGTACGAAATATAAAAATATTAATGTTTAATTTAATTATTTTAATAATTTTTGTTTTAAGTTTAATTGGCATTAGCATTATTGTTTATAGAAAAATACCAGAATTAAAAAATATGCCGGAAGAAAAGGAGCTAAGCTCCTTTTTCAAGGAAGCTAAACTTTTTTGGCAAAGAATTAAAAATTCTTCTTTTATAGAAAAAACTTTTTTTGAAATTAATATATTTTTACAAAAAACACTTTCTAAGGTTAAAATCTTAACATTAAAAATTGAATATAATATTTCTCAACTACTTCAAAAGTTAAGAGAACATGCGCGAAAAAAGAAAATGCCTAGGTAGCTCAATCGGCAGAGCAACGCTTTTGTAAAGCGAAGGTTGGGGGTTCGATTCCTCTCCTAGGCTTTTGGGTTTATGGGCTTGACAAATTTTTTTTAAAAAGTATAATAAAAGAAGATTAAAAGATTTTTTGGAATGAAAAAAGCTGAAAAGATTTTTTGGAATAAAAAAAGATTAAAAGATTTTTTAGAAAGCACATTAAAAATTTAATAAATTATTTATTTTGTTTATTTTGAAGCCATTGGTTATTTAAAGTTGTTTCGAAAAAAATTTTTATTTGAGAGTTTGATCCTGGCTCAGGATGAACGCTGGCGGCGTGGATAAGGCATGCAAGTCGTACGAGTCAGTGCTTCGCACTGACCCACGGATTTACACGGATATCAGACAGATTTACACAGATAATTTTTATCAGTGTTTATCAGTTTCTTATTTGTGTTTATTAGTGTGTCAATGCGAAGTATTGGCTAGTGGCAAACGGGTTAGTAACACGTAGATATCAACCCTAAAGATGGGTATAATCCGTCGAAAGACGGACTAATTCCCAATAGTCCCGCAAGGGTAAAGTCGTAAGACGCTTTAGGATGGGTCTGCGGCCTATCAGCTTGTTGGTGAGGTAATGGCTCACCAAGGCAATGACGGGTAGGGGGTGTGAGAGCACGTTCCCCAACAATGGTACTGCGATACGGACCATACTCCTACGGGAGGCTGCAGTCGAGAATATTCCACAATGGGCGAAAGCCTGATGGAGCGACGCCGCGTGCTTGAAGAAGCCCTTCGGGGTGTAAAGAGCTTTTCTGCTTGAACAACTCCGCCCTCTGTGCTTTATAACAGATTTATTGACAAAAAATTATTGTCAAATTTTGTTTTAAAAAAGTTATATAGAGCTTAGAGGGCGGGGTGAGCGTAAAGCAGGAATAAGAGGGTGCTAATCACGTGCCAGCAGCAGCGGTAATACGTGACCCTCAAGCGTTATCCGGATTTATTGGGCGTAAAGAGTCTGTAGGCGGTTTAGAAAGTTTTTGGTTAAAGACCAGAGCTTAACTTTGGAAATACCAAAAAAACTACTAGACTAGAGAACGTTAGGGGCTGATGGAACGGTCAGTGTAGGGGTAAAATCCATTGATATTGACCGGAACCCTAAAAGCGAAGGCATTCAGCTGGAGCGTTTCTGACGCTGAGAGACGAAAGCGTGGGTAGCGAAAAAGATTAGATACCTTTGTAGTCCACGCTGTAAACTATGAACACTAGCTATTTGAAGTGTCGACCCTTCAAGTGGCGAAGCTAACGCGTTAAGTGTTCCGCCTGGGAAGTACGAACGCAAGTTTAAAACTCAAAGGAATAGACGGGGATTCACACAAGCGGTGGATCATGTGGCTTAATTCGACAACAAGCGAAGAACCTTACCAGGGCTTGACACCCAGTTGACATCCTGATGAAAGTCGGGACTTCTCACAAGGACAGCTGGGCAGGTGCTGCATGGTTGTTGTCAGCATGTATCTTGAGACGCACGCTTAAATGCGGTAACATGCGCAACCCTTACTCTATGTTTTATTTGTCATAGAGGACTGCCTGGGATAACCAGGAGGAAGGTGAGGATGACACCAAATCAGCATGGCCCTTTGATGCCCTGGGCTGCACACGTGATACAATGGCTGGTACAATGGGTTGCTAAGTAGCAATGCGGAGCTAATCCCATCAAAACCAGTCTCAGTTCGGATTGAGGTCTGCAACTCGACCTCATGAAGCCGGAATCGCTAGTAATCGCCAATCAGCCATGTGGCGATGAATATGTTCTTGAATCTTGTACTCACCGCCCATCACGTTAGGGAAGCCGGCAATAGCCGAAAACTTAATTAAATTAGGTCTAAGCCAAGGTCGGTGACTAGAACGAAGTTGTAACAAGGCACGGGTAGGGGAACCTGTCCGTGGATTACTACATTTTAAATTTTTTTAAATTTATTTAAAAAAATAGTGTCGATTATTGTTGAAAATTGAGAATTCTATTTTTAACATTAAGATATTGGACTAACATCTAAAAGATAGTCTTTTTCGGAATAGCTTTAAGTAACTAATATTTACCCCCCTTCCTTTTTTAAAAAGGAGGGGGTTGTTTTTTGTTTTGTAATTTGTTAATATATTTGTATTCGCTCACGCGAGCGAAGAAAAAAACAAAGTTTTTTCTGAGCGAAGCGTCGAAAAGAAAACGAATTTTTCTTTGAGAGTGCACTCGATGAAACTTCGTTTCATCTGTGGCGCTCGTTCACTTTGTTCACTTTCGCGAGTCGCGAGCGAAGAAAAAAACAAAGTTTTTTCTGAGCGAAGCGTCGAAAAGAAAACGAATTTTTCTTTGAGCGCGCGCGTGTAGTTCATTGGTAGAACGCTTCTCTGATAAAGAAGAGGTAGAAGGTTCGATTCCTTCCACGCGCACAGAGAAAGAAGAAAAAGAAGGGCCCTTGGCTCAGTTGGTTAGAGCGCCTCATTTGCAATGAGGAGGTCACCAGTTCGAATCTGGTAGGGTCCACCAAAACCCGACTTTCGTCGGGAGAAGCAATGGATGTGTGGGCTTGCCTAAGGCAAGCCTACGCATTTTGCGTTTGTTTTGCGGGGGAATTCAGAAATTCTGGCGCGCTTGCGCTCACTGATTTGTTTTGAAGGAGGAGGTTCGAGCCAAAGACTTTTTTGGCAGCAACCTTTTTATCCAAAAGATTGCAATCCAATGCAATTTTTTTCATATTCTGTGCGTCTTTTATCCATTCTTGCATCGGGTTCGAGCCAACGTTTCTGATTTTGTGAAGAGATAGTAATTTGCTCCTCTATCGACTTTTTCTCGGATAACAATCTTGCTTTTTCTTCACGATATATTTCTTTGTCGATATCTTGTTCTAAATAGCCATCTAAAAGTCGCTGGAGCTTCAGTGTAATATCTAAAATATTTTTTTCATTTTCTTTCACAAAATCAGAAACAGATTGGGCGGATTCTATTTTATCTTTTTCCAACCTTTGGGTTAAGTATTCCGCCCAATCTGGTGGCATAGAAACTTTGGCAAGAAGTGATGAAATTTGTTCGTCCAAGACTTCCTGGCGAATACGGGGTTCAGGACATTTCATATCTCGTCTTTTCTTTGAACAATGGTAGTAGGTATAGAAATGTTGCTTTCCGCTAACTTGTGTTTTCACCCTGTATTCACCAGTTATCATCATTCCACACGTTCCGCATGATAATAGTCCGCAATATATTTGTGGTTCATTTTTCTGTTTTATTCTTGGACGACCTCTTTCTTTCATCACTTCTTGCACTTTATCCCAAAGTTTCTTTTCCACGATTAGCTCAAACTTTCCCTCATACACTTCTCCCGCGTAGCGGAAGTGTCCGTAGTAAAATGGATTGGATAAAATGAAGGTTGCTCTAGTTCTGTGGATTTTCTTTCCGTGCTTGGTAAGGAGCTGGTTTTGCGCCAAAAATATACCGATAGTGTCGAGTGTTTGGTTTCCTTGCGAATACATCTCGTATGCTTTACGGATAACAGGTGCGGATTTTTTGTCTATTACGATTGTTTTTGTTCTACTGTCATTGATATATCCAACAGGCGAAAGTCCAGGATATTCTTCACGCCTGACTTTTTGGAGCAAACCACGCTTCGTATTTTCGGAAAGAGAATCCACATAATATTTACTTTGTCCGAAAGCCATGTTCAACATAAATTTCCCTTGTGAAGTGTTATCGCACCAAAATGTTGGGAATTTTAGACTCGCAAGTTTCCCCGTGTCGAGGAGATAAATTATTTTTCCACCGTCAATAGAATTACGAGCGAGACGATCCGGATGCCAAGAGAGAATAGAATCTGCATCGCCCTTTTCGATACACCTCATCATCTCGTTAAAAATAGGACGACCTGGAATTTTAGCAGATTGTTTTTCCACAAATTCAAGGGCGATGTTCAAATTTTCTCTCTTGGCATAGTCTCGCAATTCTTGAAGCTGTGCCTCAATACTCAAAACTTGCTTATCCTCGACATCAGTACTCTTGCGAGCATACAAAAATTGCATTGGATTCCGAACCTCCTCCTCCAAAACAAATCAGTGAGCGCAAGCGCGCCAGAATTTCTGAATTCCCCCGCAAAACAAACGCAAAATGCGTGGGCTTGCCTAAGGTAAGCCTACGCATCCATTGCTTCTCCCGACGAAAGTCGGGTTTTGGTGTGGTTATACGATTCCGCTAGAACCTATTTTATTAAAAACAGCTGAGACAATATCCATAAGCGTTCCCCGCGCGCTGAAGCGCCTCTGTGCGAAGCACAGAGCTTCTGCTGAAGCAGAAGTGCGGGGAGAACGCTCTGTATACCACACAATCTTTTAAAAAGGATGTGATGTGCAGAAATGCAAATGCGGAACGCGAGCGAAATTTTGCGAAATGCTGGGGGTGTGGGGGAAAATATTTCGCAAAATTCGCTTCGCGTACTTTCCTGATTTTTTGGCGGGATTTGGCGGGGCGGGCAACTGGAAAAAATATCCATAAAATGATAAAATCATTTTATGGAAAACTTGGAAGAGAAATATCAATCAGTTTTGAAAGACTGCACCGAAAATGAAAATATCATCGGATTTTTTCTCGGTGGCTCACGAGGGAAAAGTAATGACTTCATCACTCAAAACTCTGATATGGATGTCTATGTAATTTTATCCGATTCTGCACCAAAAGAAGTAAAAGAAAAAATGGAAAGTTATTTATCCGACTGGTTTGAAATCAGAGTTTTAAATTTAACTGAACTAAAAAATCATGCGAACTGGGGAAGCAGTCACGAATGGGATAGATATAATTTTGCACATAATAAACCAGTGATTGATAAAACAGGAGAATTGACAAAAATTATGGAAGAAAAAGGAACTTTGCCAGAAAGTGAAAAATTGGCTATTATTAAAAATTTTCTTGACGCTTATATCAATAAAGTATATCGCTCTGCAAAATATTTTAGAGACGGGAAAGAAACTGCGGGATATTTAGATGCGGTAGAATCTTTACCATTTCTTATGACTGCTCTCTATGCGCTTGAGGGACGATTAAAACCATATAATAAATATTTTGAATGGGAACTTAAAAATCATCCTCTGAAATTTTTGCCTTTTGATGTGGATGAATTTATTGCTGACTACTTGGATATTTCACGAACTGGGAATTTTGAAAAACAGGCAAAAATTTTTAGAGTAGTTAAAAAATTATTTATTGAACAAGGATATAAAAATATTTTTGATGAATGGAAGATTTACTATTTTGTTGGGGAATAAATATGTCTCATTATACACTTTGTGCTGTTGTTTAATTAGAACCAAGCACCAAAAATAAATTTGGAGAATTATGCAAATCTAAACAAGATTATGTTGTAGATTTTTTTACGAAAAAATTAGAGAAACCACTTTCAAAATTTGATATCAATAATAATGAAACTGGAAAATTTGATGCTTATGGTGTCGTCGAAGTTATACCAACGAAGGAAATGTTAAATGGTTTTGAAAATTGGGACAGAATACCACAAGCAATTTTATTGCTAAATTTAGAATGGATTGAAAGCGAAGAATGGTTTTATTCTGTAAATGAAGAAAATCAAAAAAATTACGATAAGTGGATAAACAAAATTAAAGAAATTTTATTAAATTACCCCAGCTCTTTGTCAGTTTTGATTGATTGTCATATATGAATACAAAAGCCCTTATATCACAAGCTGTAATACAGGAAATTTGACATAGTCATATATTTATGCTATTATATCTCTAGGTTTTCTATTTTCCTGTAAATAGTAGATATAGGGTGAATTGAGCAACTCCCTGAATGCCAAAAGGAAAAAAATTATCTCGGTTGCTTCTTACGGTCAAGAAGATAGTCCGCATGGTACTGGACGAAAATAGTACATTTACAAATGAAAACGATTTCGCAAATCGGCAAAGCTGCGCTTTCAAGGATTTTTAAAATTGAAAGTAGCATGAAAGGAAATTTCACAACTTTTGAAAGAACTGTGACTTTCCCAAACGAAGAATTTAGTTTAACAAAATGTATTTTCCAATACACAGGAAAATATGGAAAAAATGAGGAAACTACCTTTGACACTAAAGTTCAAGTCTGGGGAATTGAAGTAGGCTTGCAAGATGTTGACCTAATTGCTGACGGAGAAATGCTTTTTGATTCTCTTTGGCCCATTCAAAAATGGGAAAAGAATGTTTATCCATCACATCTCATTATTACTTATTTTAAGAAATATAGTAATTACAGTGATAAGTGTGGGAGCGAGCATGAAGACGTTTTTATTTATCGTATTTCTGAAAAACAGAAGCAGGATATTTTTAAGAAACGCAATGAGAATTTAATGGCATGTCCTCCAGAATTTGACGAAGTAGAGGAATTGTCAAACGAGGAATCACGTGACAAACGTCAAGAACGCTACAATTTTACTATTGGCGATTTAGACTATGAGAAGCGTGATGATGGCATTCAATGTTAAAAAACAAACCCACCAGTAGAAAATCTACTTCGGTGGGTTTTCTATTTTTAGGGAGCAGAAGTTGTGTGCAAACGGGAGGGTGGGTCAAACACAATACTAAATTTGTATCTCGGTTTTGCCGAGATTTCAATATTCTGTATTTTCTGTTTTTAAGCCCGCCCCGCAAAAATCGCTCCATATTCTTAATTCCGACAACGTTTCGTTGTGTGGTGTTATTTTAGCATTTGCGCAAACCTTTTTTGAGAGAAATTCGGACTGCGAATTTTGATTGCCGTAATTCGTGTGGCAGAAACAAAAACTTTTCCGCCCTCGCTTTCGTCGCTTCTTTTTTCGCCGCCACAATTTTTCGTATTTCGCTTTGCGAAATGCGTCGCCAAGAAGTGTTGCCCTTGTTCCACCCGCCTATACGTGGGCAACGACAAGAAACTCCCGTTAATATATTGCATAAAATTTATGACTATGATACCATAAGTATATCAAAGTTATTAAATGATAACAAATGTTATGAATAACAGCAAACCGTATTTATCGACAAATGAAATAGCAAAGATGTTTAATGTTAAGGCTATTACTATTCATCGTTGGGAAAAACGAGGGTTTCTGAAATCTTATCGCCCCAATCCAAAGGGTAAAAAATTTTTTGATAGAGGAGAGGTTTTAAAATTGATCAAAAATGATTCTTCAATTTTAGATAGAATTACTCTTTTAGAAAATGCTCAAAATTTAAAAATTGGGACCAAGGCTAAAAATTTAAAAATCATTAAAGAAAAAACAGGGTTTTTAATTCCTAAAACTTTAGTTGTTAATACTGATATTTTCAGCCAACTAATCGAGGATAATAAAATTTTAGATCCTTTTAACTATAATTGGTCAGAATTTCAAATGCCAAGTGAGTATCAAAAAATTATTTTTGAAAAAATTAATCAAGAATTTGGTAATAAGCCTTTGGTTATTAGAAGTTCGGCGACCTGTGAAGATTCACCATTGTTAAGTTTTGCCGGACAATATTCAAGTTTTCTAAATATCAAGGGTGAAAAAAATATTATCAATGCTATTAAATTATGTTATCAATCGCTGTTTAGCGAAAATGCTAAGATTTATGCAAAAATAAATGGCATCAGATTAGAATATGAAAGCATGGCTATCGCTATTCAAGAATTAGCTCCAATAAAAACCGCTGGCGTAATATTTACCGCCGACCCCGTAAATCAAGACGATAAAAAGATAATTGTAGAATATACCGAGGGTTTGGGCGACTCGGTAGTTAGTGGTCATCAAAAGCCAATATCAAAAGTAATTAAAAAAGCCGAAGTTGATAGTTTACAAAATGAATTTTTAAAGAAGTTATCAAAAACAGCGTTAGAACTTGAAAAAATATTTGGCAATCCACAAGATATCGAGTGGGGTTGGGATGGTAAAGAAATTTATATTTTCCAAAGTAGAAATATTACCACATTAGATAAACAGCCGAAAATTACAAATACTGACATTAGTAAAAATAAAATTATAGGAGTTGGTATTAACACTTGCAGAGGTGTGTCAGATGGTATTTTAAAGATTATAAACAAGACCAAAGATTATGATAAAATAAAAAAGGGCGATATTGTATTTGTAAATTGTAAAACCGACATTTCATTGGTTTTAAAAATTCCGCTTATTAACGCTTTAATAATTCATGGCGGAATTCTTTCACATTTTGCCGTAATAGCAAGAGAATTTAATATTTCCTGTCTCACCGAGCCGACGATAAATAATAAAAAGATAGAAATATATAAAAACAAAAAAATTATTGTCGATGCAATAAAAGGAAAAATATTAACTAATTAAAATATGGAATTACAACTTTTTATTTATAAAAATATAGCCCTTCATTTTTATTATTCCAAAGATAGTGTTAAAAATGGAATAGTAAATTGCAAAAATATTTTTGTTTATTTCCCTGGTCTACCTCAAATAATTGACGAAGATTTTTTTGTTAATAAAGTTAATAAAGACACCGCTTTCTTTAGCGTCTATTACCTCGGAAGCTGGTTAAGCGGTGGTAGCTTTACTTATGAAAATTGCCAAAAAACAGTGGAATTAGCTGTTGAGTTCATAAAAAATAAACAAGGAATAAAAACCTTTGATAACAAGCAAATAAAATGGGATTACAATAATTTGTATGTAATGGGTTACAGTTTCTCAGGTAACCTTGTTGTCTCTGCTAAAATATCAAAAAATGATGTAAAAAGTGTTATCTTATTTGCTCCATTACTCTTTTTACACAAAAAAGAAGTTTTGGAATATTTGAAAGACAAAGAAGCTATAGATAATTTTTATGGTTTTAGCTCATTTTATTTAGAATTTCTTAGACGAGGTTATAAATTTGCATTCAGAGGAATAGAAAAGAAAAGTTGGGATAAATATTTTTCCGGGGAAGAATCAAAATCTCTTGTTAAGACAAATAAAGATTATCCCGACATTATTATATTTCATGGGAAATCAGATGAAAAAATTAATTGTGCAAGTTCATTATTTTTTCAAAATGAAAAACGTCCCGAGACAAAAGTTTTCCTTAAAGACGAGGTTGGGCATAATTTAGAAAAACTTTTTGACATAAATCAAATCAATAAAATAATCTAAATTTATGAAAAAACGAATAGTTTTTATAACCGATTGTGCTGATGTAGCATATAATGAATTAAGAGGAGTGATTTTAGATAATCTCAAGAATGATGAAATAATAGTTGAGCCAGTTGTGCCGGTTGCGCCATTTTCAATTATTAATGGAAATTTTGTTTTGCGTTTAATGGTCGAGGCTTATCCTGAAGGTACTATTTTTTCTATAATACTGAATCCCTCTAAAGAAAGGCCAGCTCGTTTAATTGGAAAAACAAAGAAAAAAGATATTTATTTCGTGGGAGCAAATACAGGTGTTTTTACCTGGCTTTTTAGAGATTTCGGCGTAGAGGAATTATATGAACTAAATGATCCAGGATTCTTCCCGTTTGGTGGAAAATATATTCATGCGCCAGCCGTAGCACAAATAGCAACAGGAAAACCTCTAAAAGATATGGGG
>Ga0136715_1000039_pt1 | contig 24849 bp, 25 predicted proteins | sample SedPBSmetaG_FD_104916 | JGI IMG/M metagenome (GOLD analysis project Ga0136715, IMG submission 104916) | Freshwater sediment bacterial and archeal communities from Indian Creek, Illinois, USA to study Microbial Dark Matter (Phase II) -... | ecosystem: Environmental > Aquatic > Freshwater > Creek...
CCCGAGTTCGCAAAATTCTGGCCCGCGGACTTGCACCTGATGGGCAAAGAGATTGTACGTTTTCACGCCATTATCTGGCCCGCACTGCTCATGGCACTCGATTTGCCTTTGCCCAAACAAGTTTACGGACATGGATGGTTGCTCTTTGGCAACGATAAAATGTCTAAGTCGAAGGGGAACGTTATCTCTTCGCTGGAGCTTTCGGCCAAGTATGGCTCCGATGCGGTGCGCTACTACTTGCTCAAGGAAATCTCTTTCGGCAGTGATGGCAACTTCACTGAGGAGCTGCTCGTGCACCGTTTGAACTCGGACCTTGCCAATGACCTAGGCAACTTACTCAGCCGAACTGTGGCCATGATGGAGAAATACTCCCAAGCGAAAGTGCCTCCCCGCCTACTTGCAGGCGAGCCCGATGGGGTTCTTATCGCCCAGGCCCGGGCGCTACCTCGGTCAGTTGCAGTCCACATGGACAGTCTTCAGTTTGGCGCAGCACTGTCAGAAATTCTGGAGTTGGTGAAGCGTGGGAACAAGTACATTGACGAGACTCTACCGTGGCAGTTAGCGCGTGAGAAGAATTTCGATCGGCTTTCCACTGTACTTTACAACCTCGCGGAAGTGCTCCGGATTTGCTCCGTGCTGCTTCTCCCTTTTATGCCCCGCACACCACAACGGATATGGGAGCAGCTGGGGCTCTCCGCGGTCGAGCACGCACACGTTCTCACACTGAAGTCCGCCGCCGAGTTTGGCCGCTTCCCCGCGGGTCTCGCCGTCAGAAAGGGCGCGCCTCTCTTTCCGCGCATCGAGTGGCAGCCCGTCGCGGATGAAGAGACGGAGACCAGCCCGCTTAGTCCGCCCCTCTTGCCCATAGTTGACATCACCGACTTCGATAAGCTCGACCTGCGAGTAGTGGAGGTGTTAGCCGCCGAGAAAGTGCCCAAGGCCGACAAGTTGCTTAAACTCACAGTTGCGCTAGGCACGCTACAGCGTACAATTGTCGCCGGTATCGCCACGCACTATACTCCGGATGAGCTCATCGGTAAGAAGCTTGTGGTGGTGGCTAACCTCAAGCCCGCCAAAATCCGCGGCATCGAGTCACAAGGCATGGTGTTGGCGGGTGATGACGGACAGTGCCTCTCAGTAGTGTCGCCGGCGAGGGAAAACCTCTCTAGCGGAGCTAAGGTCAGGTAGTCATGTTCCTTATAGACACTCACGCGCATCTCAACGACCCAGCCTTTTCCTCCGATTTGCCGGCGGTGCTCTCTCGCGCGCTCGAGTCCCAAGTGCAGAAAATCATTGTTGTGGGGCACAATATGGCGACATCACGACAGGCCGTGTTCCTAGCGCGAAACAATACCGACCTCTACGCGACCGTGGGAATTCACCCTCACGATGTCCCCGAAGTTGTGGACGAAAATCTCGCCGAGCTAGCAGAGTTGTTGGTGGAGCCACGTGTGGTAGCGCTCGGAGAGATTGGGTTAGACTATTATTGGAGTACGTGGCCCCAAGAGGAATCGAAGCGGGCCTTTCGCGAGCAGCTCGCGCTGAGTAAGTCCGCCGACAAGCCGTTTGTCGTCCACAATCGCGATGCACACGGTGACGTGCTGTCGTTGCTCAAGGAGCAAGTCCCCTATCCAAGAGGCTTTGTCATGCACTGTTTTTCTGGGAGCCTAGAAGTGGCGCTGGAGTGTATGCGACTCGGCGGATTTATTTCCTTGGCGGGGCCGGTGACGTTTCGCAATGCCCAGAGACTGCGTGAACTCGCCCTAAAAGTGCCCCTTGAGCGGCTCCTCCTCGAAACAGACTGCCCTTACCTCGCGCCCGACCCATATCGTGGGCAGCGCAATGAGCCGGCCTATTTAGCAGGCATCGCACAGGCTGTGGCTAGACTACGCGGCCTAGACGTAGCCGCAGTGGTCTCGGCCACTACAACTAACGCGGAAGCATTGTTTTCCCTAGGAGTGAGCGTGTGAATGACCTTGTCAGACCAAGCCGTGTCGCCGAGGTGCTGCAGAAATTTGGCTTGGCCCCCCACAAGGGGCTGGGACAGAATTTCCTTGTGGACGCGCATGCACTAGAGAAGATCCTCTTTGCGGCCGATATCAAAAGCGACGAGCTGGCAATCGAAATTGGGCCCGGGCTGGGTACACTCACGCGCGAGTTAGCACAGCGGGCGCGCTGTGTTGTGGCTATCGAGAAAGACAAGAAGCTTACGCCTGTCTTAGCGGATACCTTGGCCGCCTACTCTAACGTGCGTGTCATCTTCAAAGACGCGCTGGAAGTGGAGTGGGAGAGTTGCTTAGCAGGCGAACCTCCTCCCTACATAGTAGTAGCCAATTTGCCATATTATGTTACCACACCGCTGTTGATGGGTCTGCTGGAGTGTGGTGTAACTTTCTCGCGGCTTATCTTTCTTGTGCAGCAAGAAGTTGCTGCACGCATGCAGGCTAAAGCCGATACGCCAGAGTATGGCGCATTGTCACTTGCAGTGCAGTACTATGCAGAAGTTAAGACTGTCGCTGTAGTTTCGCCTCGTTCCTTCTTCCCGCCGCCGCGCGTCTCGTCAGCGGTAGTGCAACTTCAGGTGCGCCCCGACCCTGCTGATTTTTTCGGATTAAGAGACGAGGGCGTATTGTTTAGACTCATCCGGTCCGCGTTTGGACAACGCCGCAAGACACTCGCGAACTCACTCACCGCAGGGGGCTTTGAACGAGAGCATGTACTAAGGGCTTTAGAAGTCTGCGGTATTCCCAGCCAGACACGGGGGGAGAAGCTCGACCTTGTTGCGTTTGTTGAACTCGCCAATGGCATGACTCATCTCGCGAAGGGGGAGTAGCTGTGTTCATCAGCCCGTCCAAGGGGCCCATGACGCTCGATGCCATGGTGACAGACATTGTAGATTACGTGCGCACGGAACGCAGTGCCGATTATCGACTCATTATTGGCACTGATTCGCATACCAAGAAAGGCACGCATATGGTCACTGCGGTAATCATCCAGCGACTAGGTAAAGGAGCGCGCTTCTTCTACCGCCACACGCAACACATGTGCTTAAATAGCCTACGGCAGAAGCTCTACTACGAAACAGCTATTAGCCTAGACGTTGTTCACGCGCTTAAAGAGAAGTTACACAAGAACATGCTTGTCGGCATGCGTATCGAAATCCACGTGGATGCGGGGTTTGTCGGTGCCAGCCGTGAGATCATCCGTGAGATTGTGGGCATGGTTGTTGCGACCGGCCTTGTGGCTAAAGTCAAACCTGAATCATTTGGGGCCTCCTCCGTCGCAGACCGCTACACCAAGTAGAAAGAACTCCATGCATGCTCACAACGGCACTCCGCATCATACACTGCTATGAGGGGGAGTGTTTGTGCTTTCAAGCGGCCCTGTGGGGGTGAAGGCTACAAAGATTAAGTTGTTGGCTAATGGGCAGTCCTCGAGTGAGAATCCGTTACTGGACACCGGCATGGGAGTGTTTTACGGGCAGCTGAGTGAGATTTTCCGCGTACTCGGAGGAAACACAGTATGGGCAGGCAATGACAGCCCTGCGGTCGTGACATGGCAAAACAACATGTTGGTAGTCCCAGTCAACGGCAAGAACGGCGTGCTCAATGGTGAAAAGCTCGTGTTTAGGCGCGCGACTTTTGTAGATGACGGCAAGCTCTACGTCTGCCTCGAGTCCCTAGCGGAAGCGTTTTCCGGCAGTCTGCGTCACTTAGATGACGTGCTCCATCTTGCTCTCCCCATAGGCCGCCTGCATGACATCCACTTTGCTCACGAATCACTAGTGTTTGGTTGGAGCGGAAATCTCAAAACTACACCCCTTGCTACCGGACACGGCTTTTGTCTCGAAGGGACGGGATGGCCCACCGCGCTCCGCGCGCTATCGATGGAACGAAACCTAGATGGCAGCCTGATGGTCAAAGTCGATGTGCGGGGAGGTAACGTAACTTGCGTTCGCAGCGAGCAGGGGATGAAAATTGAGTGGAAATCCAACCCGCATTCCCTCTCGGGGCGCCGTATCGCGCTTGATGCCGGGCACGGTGGGCAGCAGCCCGGCGCCATTGGACCTTCGGGAATACTGGAAAAGGACTTATCCCGGCAAGTTGTAGACAGGCTGGCAAAACTGCTGCGCGAGGCGCAAGTTGAGGTGATAGACGTTCGGCTAAGCGACCAAACGCTGTCGCTAGCGGAGCGTGTCAGCCGCGCGAGGCAGGGGGGAGCACATGCGTTCATAAGTGTTCACTTTAATGCCCACGAGCGAAGCGAGGTTAGCGGTACGGAGACCTATCATTTCGCGGAAAACACGCAGGGACGAGACCTAGCGCGACTGATTCACAGTGAGCTCATCACGACACTTAAGCTGCGCGACCGCGGCATCAAACAGGCGGCATTCTATGTACTCCGCGCACAACCGGATGTACCAGCTGTAGTCACTGAAATTGGATTTGTCACGAACCCGGCCGAAGAGTTGTACTTGACGAAGGAAGCGACTCAGCAACGTGCCGCGCAAGCCCTGTGGCGGGCCATCGCTCGCTATTTCCAAGCATAAAGCACCAGGCTCCGTCCCTACTGCTTAAGAAATTTTGCTTGACAGTGTGTGGTTAGCGTTGCTATAATAATTAACTTCGGTTGACACCCCTTGCTCGCGATGGTATAATCATGCCAGACAAGCAGGGAAGGTGGGTTTTTGTGAACAGCAATGTCATTGCGGGCATTCGCCGCGACCTTGAACTGCACATCGGGGAGAGGGTTTGGCTTAAAGCCAATCGAGGCCGACGCAAGGCGATGGTGCGCGAAGGCATAATCGAAAGTACTTACACCTCCCATTTCCTCGTGCGGATGGGGGATCAGCACAGTGTCAGCCGTATCTCCATCAGTTATGCCGATGTCTTAACACAATCAGTGGAGCTGTCAATTGGTGGGCCTGAACAGCGCCTGGTAGCTAACTTGGGCAAGTAGACGTAGACATGTGTCATCAAGCCACCCTGACAAGGGTGGCTTTTGCGCGGTATAGCACCTCGTTTCCAAGGCAACTCTAGACTAGACGTTACTTTAGGGGTGGAGTAAGAGTGGTCAAAGACATCGAGGGGCATCTCTTTGTCATTGGCGGTGCCGAAGACAAGGAGGACAAATGCATCATTCTGCGCCGCTTTGTTGCTCTGGCCGGCGGGAGGGATGCCGTTATCGCGGTGGTGACAGCTGCAACTGAGTGGCAAAATGAGCTAGGTACGCAGTATGAGCAGCTCTTCAGTCGTTTAGGTGCCGGGGAAGTACACGTGTTGCATGTTAGCAATCGCCAACAAGCCAATGACAGCAAAAAAGTCGCCCTAGTAGAGAAGGCTACCGGTGTGTACTTTACCGGCGGAGACCAGCTACGCATTACCAGCATTGTAGGTGGGACGAAGCTCGATGACGAGTTGAAGAATGTAAGTCGGCGCGGAGCGGTAGTAGCGGGAACTAGCGCGGGCGCATCGGTAATGAGCGACAATATGATCGTGGCCGGTGTCGGGCAGGAAGAGCCCTCGCAGAGCACCCTGCGCATGGCCCCGGGGCTGGGGCTGATAAGCGAGGTGGTTATCGACCAGCATTTCGCGCAGCGGGGTCGCATCGGTCGCCTGCTGGGAGCTATCGCACAAAACCCGTACATTTTAGGACTGGGGATTGACGAGGATACGGCCATCGAAGTATCGACCGCGGGGACATTCTCGGTATTAGGTTCCGGCTGCGTAACGGTCTTAGACGGACGCACCATCAGCCATAGTACTATTTCCGACGCCTCCGCGAATGAGCCCATCGCGCTGGCCGACGTTACCCTACACATCCTTCCGGCTGGTTACACCTTCAACATGATGACCAGGCGCCCCTTTGCCCCACCTAAGGAGGAGAAAGAGTGAAAGTCCTAGACATCAGAGTCTTCGAGGGTAGGAACATCTATGCTCACTTTCCTGTGGCCAAGGTTATCGTGAACTTAGATGGGCTGTCACAGCGCGAGAGCGCGGAATTTGCGGGCTTTGCGGAGCGTCTGATGCGCATGCTGCCGGGACTTAAGGAACACCGTTGCGCGGGTTCACTCGGCGGGTTCGCAGAGCGACTGCAGTCCGGCACTTACTTTGGACATGTGTTGGAGCATGTCTTCCTGGAACTACAGGGACGCTGTGGAGCCGTAAAGAACTATGGCCAGACACGGCATGCAGGTACAGATGGCCTATATGCAGTGGTAGTCGAATATACCTGTGCGGAGACGGTAGCACCGCTCATGGAGCTTGGCATCGAGGTAATTGTGGCTTGTCTTTACGGCAGCCAGATGGAGTTAACCGAACGATTAAATCTCATTGCCGCCAAAATAGCGGACAGCCAACTAGGCCCAAGCACCTCGGCCATTGCGGAAGCAGCCAAGAAACGCGGCATCTCCGTGCGCCGGGTGGGTCCGGAGAGTTTGCTCCAATTGGGGACAGGCTGCCTTGCGCGGCGCGTGCAAGCCACGGTGGGACCAAAGACCGCGTGCTTAGCCGCTGACATAGCCGGCGACAAGAGTATGACCAAGTACATTTTGGCCAAGGCGGGGGTGCCGGTGCCCTTTGGATGGACAGTCACCACGGTGGAAGAGGCCCTTGAAGCGTGGAGTCTCATCGCCAAGCCTGTAGCCATCAAACCAAGCGACGGCAATCAGGGGCGCGGCGTAAGCCTAAATCTCAACTCCGAAGAAGAAGTCCGCGAAGGCTATGAACAGGCAAGGCGGCACAGCAGGAAACTCATTGTGGAGGAATATATTGTAGGCCGGCACTATCGCGTGCTTGTCGTTGACGGGAGACTGGTCGCTGCGGCCGAGCGGATTCCGGCGCACGTAGTGGGAGACGGATGCTCCACCATACAAGAACTTGTGGCCGTTACCAACCGAGACCCTCTGCGCGGTGAAAAACATGAGAAGCCCCTGACACGCATGACTGTGGACGAATTGGTGTTAGGCGTCCTGCGTAAGCAAGGACATGCGCCTACAAGTGTACCTGCCCTAGGGGAAGTTGTGTTGCTGCGCGGGAGCGCTAATCTCAGTACCGGCGGTACGGCCACAGATGTCACCGAGCAAGTGCACCCCGGTGTAAACGAGTTAATGGTTAGGGTAGCCCGCCTGATTGGACTAGATATCGCGGGCATTGACCTAGTGATGCCCGATATCTCGTGTCCACCTACGCAGGGCGCGGTAATCGAAGTAAATGCCGCCCCGGGCATCCGCATGCACCTCTACCCTTCGCGCGGTCAGGCACGCGATGTGGCCGGTGCTATCGTAGAAATGATGTACCCGCCGGGTAGCAGAAGCGAGATTCCCCTAGTTACCGTTACCGGCACTAACGGCAAGACAACAACGACGCGCCTGATCGCGGCGGGTCTGCGCCGGGTGTACGGCCATGTAGGGTGCGCCACGTCTACGGGCATTTACATCAACGACCATCTTGTGGTCAGCGGGGACACCACCGGCCCGTGGAGTGCAGGGGTTCTACTCGGGGATCCGGTGGTCGAGGCCGCGGCCTTGGAGGTAGCGCGCGGCGGGATTATTCGCGGGGGACTCGGCTATGACCGCGCTGATGTGGCGGTGGTTACTAACGTTACGGAAGATCATCTGGGGCAGGATGGAGTACTGGACCTTGATGAGCTTTGCCATGTCAAAACACTGGTGGCGGAAGCCGTGCGACCGGGCGGGAGGGTAGTAGTCAACGCTGAGAATGCTTACAGCCTGCGGGCTGGCGAGCGCTCCGGGCGCGAGCAGGTGCTCTTCGCCGCTAGGTCAACCCGACTTTTGCGCGACCACCTGGCGCAAGGTGGCTGTGCCGTGTTTGTGGAGGACGGGAAGTTTCGGGTTGCCAGTGGAAGCGACACCTTACTCACCCTCGCCGTGGGGGATGTGCCCCTCACTTTCGGCGGTAAGGCCCGCCATAATATCGAGAATTGCGCTGCGGCCGCGGCCGCCCTCTTTAGCCTAGGTGTGCCGCTTGGCGATGTAGCGGCGATGTTAAAGGAGTTCAGACCTGACCTTGTCCATAACCCCGGACGGCAGAACATCATCAATGTAGCCCATGCCTCGGTGATGGTTGACTACGGTCACAACGCCCACGGAGTCGAATGCATGGCCGAATTAGCTCGCGGGTTGTGTCGCGGGCGACTAATGGGCGTGGTCTGCGCACCCGGAGACCGCTCAGACGAGTCAATTATTAAGCTTGGGCAAGTAGCGGGAGAGAAGTTCGACTTTGTCTGCATTAAGGAAGATAAGGACTTACGGGGACGCAGACCGGGCGAGGTGGCCACATTGCTCTGTGCGGGGGCATCAGCAATGCGCGACGCGTCAGAAGTAGTGGTCGTCTTAGACGAGAGGCAGGCGCTGCGCGAAAGTATAGCTAGGGCCACAGAAGACGACCTAGTGCTTGTGTTCTATGAGTCACTCGATCTTACGCTCAGTCATCTGAGTGCCCTCACAAACGAGTTAGTGGCCACGCTTTAGACTAGCATTGTTCTCCCGGGTGTATTAAAATGGGTGAGAGGTGAAGGTGATGGCTTTCAAACTTCTCGCCCCAGCTAAAGTTAATCTGAGCCTCAAAGTTCTACGGCGCAGGGCCGATGGCTATCACGAGATAGACACAGTGCTCCAGTCCATCGACCTGTGCGATGAGATAACTATTGAGCTCACCGGTGCCGGTTTGCGCCTGTATGCGCCCCCACATTTGCCCGCAGGGGAAGAAAACCTATGCTATCGTGCGGCACAGGCGTATTTTGTGCGAGCTAGGCGGCGAGCGCAGGCCTCAATTTGGCTAACGAAAAACGTCCCCGTACAGGCTGGCTTAGGCGGAGGAAGCAGTAATGCGGCAGCCGTTTTGCTCGGACTTAACCAACTGCATGATAGTCTGCTTCGACCGGAAGAGCTAAGCGAAATGGCGGCAACATTAGGCTCCGATGTGCCCTTTTTCCTAACCGGCGGCACTGCCCGTGCGCGTGGACGGGGCGAACAAGTGGAAGCGTTGTCGGACGGACAAGAGTGGTGGCTTCGCATTGTCATGCCCCCCCTCGGACTTTCCACGCAGCAGGTTTATGCTCTGTGGCGACCTGGCAGGGAGGATGTTTTTCCGGCAGAGCTTTTCTTCAATGACCTCGAGCGATCGGCCCACATACTTATGCCGGAACTTCACGCTCTCTATCGCTTGTTGGCGCTAGATGGTGCGGCGAGGGTGCTCCTATGCGGTAGCGGTTCCGCAGTCTGTGGTTTTTTTTCCTCGCCCCCGCGGGGTGAATGGAAGCTCGCGAGTGGTCACCGCGAGTTTGTTGCCCGTACTATAACGCGTGCCCAATACCGTGAAGCAACTACCCTAAGGGAGTGTGAGAGCCCGCATGATCCCCATCAAACTAGACAACTATAAGCCGCTACGAGAAATAGTGTTTGAGCACTTGCGCGAAGCGATCATGGCAGGCGCACTCCGGCCCGGGGAAAGGTTGATGGAGCTTCAGCTCGCGGAAGACATGGGCGTGAGCCGCACACCGGTGCGCGAAGCCATTCGCAAATTAGAACTGGAGGGTCTGGTCAGCATGATCGCGCGGCGCGGCGCGTATGTCTCTGACCTTAGCATCCGCGACATTGTGGAGACCTTTGAAGTACGCGCGGCCCTTGAGTCACTAGCGGCAGGTCTCGCTGCAGAGCGCATCGTGCCCGAGGAACTAGAACAGCTTGAGCGTGTTTTAGTGGAAATCGGCGAGTGTGAGCTCGAAGGCGACGTCAACCGCGCCGTGGAGTTAGACGAAAAATTCCATGCGCTTCTCTTTGCGGCGACGCGCAATAGCCGTCTCTCTCAAATTGTCAGCAATCTGCGCGAGCAGATTGCCAGATTTCGCCGCACATCTTTGGCTACTCCGGGTCGCATTAGGGCTGTTTTTTACGAGCACAAGCGCATCATCGAGGCAATCTCCGATCGCAACAGCACCCTCGCGCAGACCCTCGCCAAGGAGCACATTGAGAGTGCTGAGCAGTCGCTGATGGAGTGGGTAAAGGAGCGCAAGCCTTAGACAGGAGGTTAGTTATGAATGCCATCATTCTCGCCGGGGCGTCTAGTCAAGACGGATTTGCCCGTCGACACGGTACTAACAACAAGGCGCTTATTCCCATCGGGGGAAAACCGATGTTTGCGCATGTTTTAGGGGCCCTCCTAGACTCCCAAATAATACAGAACATCATCGGTGTAGGGCCCGTCACAGAACTGAAGGAATTCTGTACACCACGCGTAACTTTGATTGAGGACAAGGGGGACATGGTCGAAAATTGTCTGGCGGCTGTTCGTTCTTTGCCGCCCTGCGAACGGGTAGTAGTGGTCACGTCAGACATACCGATGATTACCCCGCGCGTGCTAGACAGTTACTTAACGAGTCTCATCGGGCGAGAGGGAGACTTCTTCTATCCAATCATCAGCAAAGAAGTAAACGAACTGCAGTATCCGGGCGTTAAGCGTACTTATGCCACTTTGCGTGAAGGTACTTTCACTGGCGGGAACATGAGCGTAGTCAACCCAGCAGTCGCCGAGCGACTTGGCAGCCGGATCAGAGAGTTTGTTGCCCTGCGGAAAAGTGTGCTAGGCCTGGGCACCCTGATTGGCCCGAAATTCCTGTTCAAGCTGCTGGCGGGGCAGCTTTCGATAGCGGAGGTTGAGCAACGTATGTCTGAGCTACTGGGCTGTCGGTGCGTGGCAGTTATCTGTCCATACCCAGAAATCGGCACAGACATTGACAAAGACAGTGACCTCGACATCGCCCGCCGGATTCTAGCGGGCGCCTAAGATGAATACGAAAGGGACTGTTGACAAAGCAACAGTCCCTTTTGACTACGAAGCTACTTGCGTGCGCTTGCAGAATGTGATTCTACATCCCGAGCGCCATTTTCACGTAAGATCGTGGAAGCGCGGTCCACCTTGGTGTCACTGCATCTTAGAACAGCAAGAATCTTTCCCTGGCGCACTTCTTCCTGTAATTGGCGGCCTCGCGTTTCTGGGATGCCCCAGTCCAAAAGGCCCCCGGCCAGCCCGCCTGTGGCAGCTCCCGTGAGAGCAGCGGCGATCGGACCGGCAGCGACGATAGGCCCGAGTCCGGGCACTGCTATGGCGCCTGCACCAAGCGCCAGCCCAGCCAACCCACCCCATGCTGCCCCAGAAGTCATGCCGTCGCTGATGTTGTCTTGGCGCATGGTGGTCTGGTTGCCGTTGCGTCCCATACCTCCTCCGCCGCGGTTACCGCCGTCTTTTCCTTGACCCCTATCTTTGGCGACGATGGAAATCTCCTGCTCCGTGAAACCGCTGTCACGCAGTGCACGCACTGCACGCTCGGCCTCGCTCTCTGTGCTAAACACACCGACAACCGTTCTCTGCATACCAACCACTCCTTAATTAGATTGGGAACCAGTAGTAGTGTGCACCAGTACTGAGTGGGTATGCATGGGAAAAGTGCAACAGTCAAAAAACTTTGTTCAAGAAAGAAGGACATCTGTCACGTGGGTAGAATTAGCCAATTATGGACAACGTGACGAAAGGCGGTGAAATCATGAATATCACGGACGTGCGTATTCGGAAGGTTAGCAGCGAAGGACGTATGAAGGCGATAGTCTCTATAACAATAGAGAACGCCTTTGTCATCCACGATGTACGCGTTGTCGACGGAAACAACGGGTTGTTTGTGGCTATGCCCAGTCGCAAGACACCAGCTGGGGAGTTTCGCGACATTGCGCATCCTATCAACTCATCGACAAGAGAGAAGATCCAAGCGGAAGTGCTTGACGCCTATCGCCGGGAAATTGAGCGGGTATCGTAGTCGCTCGGCCTAGCTCGGAAAAACTCGCTTAAGCGCAGCCCTGACGCGGTTGCGCTTTGTCTTTTGCGGCGGTGGCGGTATAATGGTAGCGGTAGCTACCATGTGACTCGGAGGAGGGGGATTATGGGTCAGGCAGTCGCGGCCGTTATTTTGGCTGCAGGCGAGGGGAAGCGCATGAAATCCATTCTTGCCAAGACGGCACACAAAGTAGCGGGCGTACCGATTGTGCGTCATGTCGTAAGAGCGGCATTGGCCGCCGGTGCAGAGAAGGTGGTGGTCGTCGTTGGCAAGGATGCCGAAGTCGTGCGTGCAGCTGCGGGGCAGGAGTGCGAGTTCGCCGTGCAAACGGAGCGACTGGGGACCGGCCATGCCTGCCAGCAGGCAGAAGATGCCCTCAGAGGCTTTGTCGGCACAGTTTTAGTCCTCTGCGGTGATGCTCCTCTGATTACCGGAGCGACCCTCACCCGCTTACTCAACAAACACCGCAACAGCGGAGCGGTGGCCACCATCCTCACGGCCAGACCCGAGGATGTCAGGGGATTAGGGCGCATCAAACGCGATCGCAACGGCACCTTTGTCGGAATTGTGGAGGAGAAGGATGCCTCCGAAGGTGAAAGGGCTATCGACGAAATTAACGCTGGCTTTTACTGCTTCTCGGCCACACAACTCTGGGCAGCACTGGCAAAGCTAGATAACTCCAACGCACAACAAGAATACCTGCTGACAGATGTGTTTGTATTCCTGCGCGAGCAAGGGTCCATAGTTACGCTAGAAACGGACAGCTGGCAGGAAACCATCGGGATCAATGACCGTGTGTGGTTAGCGAAAGCGGAGCATGCGTGGCAAGAGCGCAAGCAGTCAGAGCTAATGCACAGCGGCGTAACGCTCATTTCCCCTAATACAACCTATATCGAAGCCGATGTAGAAATTGGGGAGGATACAGTTGTGTGGCCTCACACGCTGCTGAGGGGTCAAACTCGCATCGGACGCGCGTGTGAAATCGGCCCGAGCTCAGTGATCGATGGCAGCATCATCCACGACGGGGCAGCTGTGACGAACTCTGTTGTGACTGATTCCCGTATTGGACGCGAGGCGAGAGTTGGTCCCTTCGCCCACATACGTCCCGACAGCGAACTAGGCGAACAAGTGCGCATCGGAAATTTCGTCGAGGTGAAGAAGTCCACCATCGGCGAGGCTTCTAAGGTATCCCATCTCGCTTACGTCGGTGATGCACACATAGGTAAGCGGGCTAACCTCGGGGCGGGTACTATTGTCGTTAACTACGACGGGGTCAATAAACACCAAACCGTAATTGGCGACGGCGCGTTTGTGGGCTGTAACGCCAATCTTGTCGCCCCGGTTACAATTGGCGAAGATGCCTTTGTCGCTGCCGGTTCCACAATTACGCGGGACGTGCCCCCCCGGGCGTTAGCTGTGAGTAGGGCGCGGCAGGAAAACAAAGAAGGATGGGTAAGTAGGCGGCGCTCGAGAATCGCACCCGCGAAAGCGCCTGAGTAACCACGCATTTGGTGCCCAGCAGAATTAGAACTTGCAAGGGGAGGTCGCCACATGATCGCCTATCCCGACAGAAGGCTCAAGATTTTTACCGGAAATGCCAACCCCGCTTTAGCTAAGCAGATTGCCGACCACTTAGGCATCCCCTTAGGTCTGGGGCAGGTGGTGCGCTTTAGCGACGGCGAAGTACATGTGCGTATCGAGGAAAGTGTGCGCGGTGCAGATGTTTTCGTTGTGCAGCCAACATCCGCACCCGTCAACGAGCACTTAATGGAGCTTCTCATTACCATCGACGCTTTGCGCCGCGCTTCCGCCAGAAGAATTACAGCAGTCATGCCTTATTACGGCTACGCGCGGCAAGACCGAAAAACAAGAGCGCGGGACCCCATCACCGCTAAACTCACGGCCAACCTGTTAACTACAGCCGGGGTGGACCGAGTTTTGGCCATGGACCTGCATGCCGGGCAGATTCAGGGGTTCTTTGACATCCCGGTCGACCATTTGCCCGGCGTGCCTATACTTGCGGAATATTTCCGCGGGAAGGACCTTAAAGACATGGTGGTAGTATCGCCTGACCTCGGCGGCGTTACCCGCGCACGTGACTTAGCCAATCGTCTGGGAGTGGACATTGCCATTATCGACAAACGGCGTCCCGAACCCAATGTGGCTGAGGTCATGAATATTATCGGTCGCATTCGGGACAAGCGCATCATCATGATTGACGATATTATTGATACCGCCGGCACCATCACCCACGGAGCAGATGCGCTGCTCGCGCACGGCGCCAGCGAAGTCTATGCTTGTTGTACCCACGCGGTGTTGTCAGGTCCAGCCGTTTCCCGCCTGCGTGAGTCGCCGATTACCGAAATCGTCATCACCGATACAATCCCCTTGCCGGTGGACAAGCAGTTGGCGAAAATCACCATACTCCCTGTAGCGTCACTGCTCGGGGATGCTATCCTGCGTATCTACGAAGACCTTTCCGTCAGCAAGCTGTTTGACTAAAGGGCAGGAGGTGCAGCCGTGAAGCTGATTGTGGGTTTGGGGAACCCGGGGGCAGAGTACGCAGGCACTCGCCACAATGCGGGGTTTGCAGTTATCAGCGAGCTGGCGGCAAAACACGGGATACGTGTTTCCATGACCGCTCATCAGTCCCGCGTGGGGCGCGGCAAAATTTGCGGCTGTGGTGTCTACCTGCAGCAACCCCTCACTTACATGAACCGGAGCGGACAAGCGGTTAAGTCAGCTCTGTTAGCGTATGACATTGCTTTGACGGACTTGTTGGTTATCAGCGATGACTTAGACCTGCCCCTAGGCAGTTTGCGCATTCGTGCGCAGGGGGGGGCGGGGGGACAAAAAGGGCTTCAGAGCATTGCTGACTGCCTAAGCACTTCAGAATTTGCGCGACTACGCCTTGGCATTGGTCGCCCTCCTTTGGGTGGGCCTGTAGAGGACTATGTACTGGGCCGCTGGGATAAATTAGACCAAGCGGCGTTTGCACATACAGTAGGACGCGCGCTAGAGGTTGTGGAGACCTTTGTAGTGTACGGTGCGGAAGTAGCGGCCAATAAGCATAACTCCTAAGAATAGAATTCTTGGGCCCTAGCGGGGTGCTAGGGCTTAAGGGTCTTTTGCGTGGGGCCGTGTCAACTTGAACCGGAGGTGGATCAATGCAGCAGATCATTAGGGAGTACATGGAGAGCGACAGCTGGTATGACATTGCTCGTGCCGCAAGAGAAGGACACCGACATCTTTACATTAGCGGTGCCACCCAGCTCGGTAAGGCTCTCCTGCTCGCGACGGCAGCAACGCAGTGGAAAGCCCCCCTGCTTGTGGTCGCTCCTTTAGCCTCCCATGCGGAGCGCTTGCGTGCCGATGTGGAACGCTTGTTGCCAGGTGTTGACGCGGCGGTATTTCCGGCCGAAGAAGCACTGCTATACGGTATAGCAGCACAAAGCCCGGAACTCTTAGGGCAACGTTTAGCCCTGTTATCAAGGCTCAGTGCCGGCGAACGACCGGCGGTTATCATCACCACATGGGATGCACTGCTGATTCGCTTAGTGCCACTGGCCATGTTTCGCGCTCATAGTACGGACGTGCGCATCGGACAGATCTTGTCGCGAGATGAATTAGTCGCGCGCCTAGTAAGCTGTGGCTACGAACGAGTGGAGTTAGTTGAGACGATGGGGCAATTTGCGGTGCGGGGCGGTCTGGTCGATGTCTATCCACTGACCGGACAAGAACCCGTACGCCTGGAGTTTTTCGGCGATGTCGTCGATTCTATCCGTGTCTATGATTTAACTACCCAACGCTCTCAAGCTAACAAGTCTGTCGTGGTGTTGCCGCCAGCGGAAGAGGCCTTTTGGCCTGCCAGCCAGACTAGAGTGGGGATAGAGGGCATCTCAGCGGCTCTCAAAGCGTCCTTGGCCTCACTTGATCCCGAACGGGGACGTCAGCTAAAGAAGCACATCGAACATGATCTTGACCGATTACAGAATGGCATTTCCTTTCCGGGAAAAGCTAAGTACCTACCATTCTTTCAGGGCCAGGCGGCTACCCTGTTGAATTACTTGCCGCCTGAAACAATAGTGGTGCTGGATGAACCGACGCGTCTCTTGGAAAGAGCGGAGGGCTCGGCGCGGGACTTAGAGGAACAGTACAAAGCCATGTTGCTCGGCGGGCAAATTCTACCCGGTCATCACGGGACCTTCGCTCATGATGCTGAGCTGATTGCTGCGCTAGAGAGATTCGCCACTATCTTGGTGGCAACGCTGCCCAAGCGCCCCGGACGATTTCGCATCACCGCGCAACTAACGGTGCTCCAGAAGACTACGTCAAACTACCACGGACAGCTTGAACTACTGCAAAAGGACATCCGGCGCTTGGCGCAATCGGGATACCGGCTAATAATAGCGGCAAATTCGCGGGAGAGACAGGCTGAGCTTGCACAAAGTCTGCGGGATGAGAACATTGAGGCTGTAGTGTGGACTGAGAGTGGCATGCCGCCACGCGGGGTGCTCGCCATTGTATGCGCGGAACTGGAGGAAGGCCTGGAGCTCGCTGACATCAAACTCCTCGTTTTGGCCGAGGGTGACCTTTCCGGTAAGGCGCGTTCCCGTAGGCGACGTCAGCCGAAAGCAGCCACAGAGGGTGCACGGCTCCTATCGCATCGCGACCTCGCGCCGGGCGACTATGTCGTGCATGTGCACCATGGCATCGGCAAGTACTTAGGTATACGAAGCCTAGAAGTCGCCGGTGTAGAACGAGACTATATCGAGGTGCACTACAGCGGCGAAGACAAGCTCTATGTTCCTACCGAGCACATGCACTTAGTGCAAAAGTATGTCGGCGCTGAGGGCAAGGAGCCAAAAATTCACTCGCTAGGTAGCGGTGATTGGGCCAAAACCAAGGCCAAAGTGAAGGAAGCTGTGCAAAATATGGCCAGAGAGTTGGTTGCTCTTTATGCAGAGCGAGCCGGTGTGCCGGGCTTCGCTTTTGGGCCCGACAAACCCTGGCAGAAAGAAATGGAAGACAACTTTCCCTTTGTGGAAACACCCGACCAAATGCGGAGCATCGACGAAGTGAAGGCCGACATGCAGTCGCATAAAGTTATGGATCGCCTGCTGTGTGGTGACGTGGGATACGGCAAGACTGAGGTCGCCGTCCGCGCAGCGTTCAAGGCCGTGCTAGATGGCAAGCAAGTAGCCGTACTCGTCCCCACCACGATTCTCGCCGAGCAGCACTTCCACACTTTTCGCGAGCGCTTCGCGGGGTTTCCCATCGAGGTGGGGGTGCTCAGTCGCTTCAAGGGGGTACAGGACAACAAACAGACGGCCAAGCGAATGTCTACAGGCGCTATAGACATTGCTATTGGCACGCATCGCCTACTCGGCGCTGACATACGCTATAAAGACCTTGGGCTGCTGATTATTGATGAGGAGCAGCGCTTTGGGGTGCAACACAAAGAAAAAATCAAGATGCTCAAAAACAACGTGGATGTCCTCACACTGTCTGCCACACCCATTCCTCGTACGCTACACATGGCCATGGTGGGGCTTAGGGATGTCAGTATCATTGAAACCCCGCCCGAAGACCGTTACCCGGTCCAGACTTATGTATGCGAGTACCACGACAGCACGGTCAAGCACGCGCTCGAGCGAGAACTCGAGCGGGGAGGGCAAGTGTACTATGTCCACAACAGAGTGCGCACCATTAAGGGAGTAGCGGCGCATCTACAGAGTCTTGTGCCGGGGGCGCGCATCGCCATCGGCCATGGGCAGATGGCCGAGGATAAGCTCGAACGCATCTTTCTTGACTTCCTCGAAGGTGAGTATGACATTCTGCTCAGCACGACCATCATTGAATCGGGGTTAGACATCCCCAACGTGAATACGATCATCGTGGAAGATGCCGATAGGTTTGGCTTAGCGCAGCTCTATCAACTACGCGGCCGAGTAGGGCGGGCGACGCGTGTGGGCTATAGCTATCTCACCTATCACCCGGAGAAAAACCTAACCGAAGTCGCCGAGAAACGTCTTAGCGCATTGCGGGAATTCACGCAGTTAGGCGCGGGGTTTAAGATTGCGCTGCGCGACTTAGAAATTCGCGGAGCCGGCAATCTCCTAGGGCCTGAGCAGCACGGATTTATGGCATCAGTTGGATTCGACTTGTATTGCCAACTGCTAGAAGAAGAAATTCAGAACCTCAAGGGAGTCACACCTTCCAAAGCCGTAGAGGTAGAGATTAAGCTCCCCTTAGACGCGTTCTTCCCCGGGCGATACATTCGCGATTCACGGCAGAAGGTGGAGATGTACAAGCGGGTAGCCGCTGCGCGCAGCGAAACTGAACTAGACGATGTAGTAGATGAGTTGATTGACCGGTACGGGGAAACAAGCGAACCCGTGAACAACCTCATCAACGTAGCCCGCTTGAAAGTCGTCGCCGGGACCTTGGCTATTGCGAGCATTGTCGGGACAGACCAAGGGATGACACTCAAGCTCTCTCAGGACATGGTTGTCACGGCCGACGCTATAACGCGCGCACATCAACAGTACCGGGAATTAGGCGTACAGAACCATAAGGGTTACGCACTTACGTGGCGCGGTCAGGGTGCGTTATCGGTGCAGGTGCCGCGGCTGACCCAGGCCTTGCGGATGCTGACAAACTGCACTGCAACATCGTAGGAAGGGAGAGCGACAGATGCTAGGCATTTTTCGAGGCAAAAAATGGGCAATAGTGGGTCTCGCTGCGGTTCTGCTCTTAATCGCAACTTGGTTTGTGCTGACGCGCTTCTTTGTCGCTTACGCCGAGGGGTTTATTTCGCGTGGCATGCTTGCTGTCAGGCTCAGCCATGTGCAGTTTGCCTACGACTTGCAGACTAAAGGCACGCCGGCTGAGGACAGTGGGTACGCGGCCCGCGCTGCGCGCAGTATTCTCGAGCAGCTAATCGTAGAGAAGTTCCTCTTGCTAGAAGCCGGTGAGCGCGGCGTTGCGGTTACAAGCGAAGAGAAGGCGGCACATGTTGAAGCTGTGGTCGAATGGATAGAACGACAACATTTTGACGGGGCAAGGGCCGCGTTTCTGGAAGCGCTCGCCGCGCGGGGACTTACTTTTGAGGATTTGACCGAGTATGTGGCTGACTCGTTAGTCATATATCGGTTGCGTAGCCAGATGGCTGAAGGCATAGCAATTGCCGAGGCCGACCTTAGGGCTTTTTACGACGCTAATCGACAGGGATTCAATTTGCCGGAGATGATTCGCCTGCGACACATTCTTGTTGCGGAGGAGAATCAAGCCACCGAGCTCCTCAGGTTGATTCGGGCGGGAGGGGACTTTGCAGAGCTCGCCCGGAAGAATTCGCGCGATGTGGTTTCGGCTGAACTAGGGGGTGATCTTAACTGGCGACAGAGGGGCGCGTTTGTTGAGGCGTTTGATAATGCCGCCTGGGCGCTAGTGAATGTAAATGACGTCAGCCCGGTCATTAAGACACTCCACGGTTATCACATCATCCGTCTGGAGGGCAAACTCCCGCCTCGGGAACGCTCCTTTAGTGAAGTTAGGGAGTTGGTGCGAGAACGATTGCGCGACGAGCGCGAGGCCGATTTGTGGCAAACTTACCTCACTGAACTGCGACGCCGCCACCGCATCATCATCTTTCTTCACTAGCCAACTTTGCATAGGAGCCTCTCCGATAGCTTGCATAAAAGACACTCGGGTGCCAGATAATAGGCATGGGCTGTGCAGACAGCAAGGGAGGTTATGCTTTGAAGGCCACTGGTATCGTGCGACGCATTGATGACCTCGGTCGCGTAGTCATACCGAAGGAAATTCGACGCACTCTGAGAATCAGAGAAGGCGATCCTTTGGAGATATACGTGGACCGCGATGGCGAGATAATTCTTAAAAAGTACTCTCCCATCGGAGAACTAGGAGAATTCGCTAAGGAGTACGCAGACTCGCTCTACGAAGCCACCGGGCACATCGCGATCATCTCCGACCGTGACACAGTCATTGCAGTATCCGGCGCACCTAAGAAGGAATTTTTGAATCAGCCCGTAGGGCAATTGGCGGAACAGGCCATGGAAGACAGGCGCGGCATAATGATTAATGCTGAGCCGGGAACCACATGTGTCAGTTGCGCTATCGCCCACCCCGACGGCGAGTGCCGCCTAACCGCGCAAGTAATTGCCCCCATTATAGCTGACGGTCACCCTTTAGGAACTGTTGTGCTTTGCTCCAAGGAGCTCAGGATGAGCATGGGCGAAACGGAGAGCAAACTTGTGGACACTGCCGCAGGGTTTCTCGCCAAACAGATGCAGGACTAAGAGTCAGACTGAGAGAGTGCTGCAAGCTTGCAGACCTCTCTCTTTTGCTTCCTTGTATGCTATACTCTAGTTGCGCAAACGCCGGACCGAGTGAAATGTCTCGATCCGGTGTGCGGACGTGCCACAGCCACGTCCCTACAAATGAGAGGTGCAGCATGATTACTGTGGTAGGCTTAGGGCCGGGCGACCCCGGCCTTATTAATCGCAGGACTTGGGAGCTTTTAACTAACCCAAATGTCACCGTCGTCTTGCGCACAAGTCAGCATGGAGCGGTGGCTGCTCTGCGAGAGGCGGGGGTGAACTTTTCGACCTGTGATCATCTCTACGCGAGTGAAAGCGAGTTTGCCCATGTTTATCAGCGCATAGCGGACACGGTGTTAGCGTCGCCCAGAGAGGTAGTATACGCAGTGCCGGGAAGCCCATTCGTGGCCGAGGCTACCGTGCCGCTCATAAGGCGGGGAGCAGAAACGTGCGGCCGAGCTATCCGTGTCTTCCCTGCAGTAAGCAGCCTAGAAGCGGTGTGCGGCGAACTTGAACTTGACCCTACCCGTGGTCTCGTCACCCTCGACGCCCTGCAGGATAGTCTCGCGTTTAATCCACAGTGGGGGACACTAATAACCCAAGTTTTCGACAGGTTTACGGCGGGCGAGCTTAAACTCAAACTGCTTGATGTTTACCCGCCCGAGCACAACGTATCCGTCGTGCGCGCAGCAGGTCAGGGCTGCACGGCAAGGGTTGATATTGCCTTGGCCGAGCTTGACCACCGGGAGTTCACACACGAAGATATCGTCTACATACCTCCCTGCAAGGAAGCCCACCATCTCGGCTCAGCCATGGAAGCTTTTGCGCGTTTGATTGACAGACTGCAAGGAGACTGTGGCTGTCCTTGGGATCGCGAACAGACCCACCTGAGTTTGCGGCCCTATCTGATTGAAGAGGCCTATGAGGTACTTGAGGCGATTGAAAATGGCGACTCCGAGGCCTTAGCTGAGGAACTTGGAGATTTGTTGTTGCAGGTGGTTTTCCACGCGCAAATTGCCAGTCGCGAACACCGCTTCGACTTAGTTGACTGTATTGAATCAATCTCTAAGAAGTTAATTCGGCGTCATCCGCATGTGTTTAACGGGTTGCAGGTAAGCGGCACCGATGAAGTGCTGACAAACTGGCAGCGCATTAAACAGGGTGAAAGGGAGGCCAGAGCGCAGGAGGGATTGCTAGACGGAATTCCTAAGGGACTCCCGGCGCTAACACAGGCCCTGAAGTTGCAGCACAAAGCCAAACAAGTAGGATTTGACTGGCCTGACATCGACGGAGCGTGGAATAAATTGTCGGAGGAACTGTTGGAGCTACATGCGGCGATTGCGCAACAAGACCAAGCGTTTGTTGTCGGTGAACTGGGGGATGTGTTGTTTTCCGTCGTTAATGTAAGTCGTTTTCTTCGAGTTGAGCCGGAAACGGCGCTCAGAGAAGCGATGTTACGTTTTAAGCAGAGATTCGCAATAGTTGAGAGCCTAGCGAGGGAAAGAGGATACGCACTCGGGGCATGTGGGCTAGAGGAGTTGGACAGGCTATGGGATGAGGCTAAGCAAAGAGCATGAAAAAATTTCGGTCATAAGCAGGAAACACAAGGTAGACCGTAGAAATAGCCCACACATCAGTACTTATGGGGAGGAATAGACATGAATAAGTCGCAACTCGTAGATGTAGTCAAGCAGCGCACGGATTTCACCAAGAAGGACATCGAGGTTGTAGTCAATGCGGTCTTTGACAGTATGAGCGAAGCTCTGGTGGCCGGCGAAAAAGTGGCCATAGCCGATTTTGGCACCTTCGCCGTCAAGCATCGCAGTGAGCGCAAGGGTCGCAATCCCAAGACCCAAGAAGAACTCATTGTTCCTGCAAGCAAAGTTCCCAATTTCCGCCCTTTTAAGACCCTGAAGGAAGCAATCGACAAATAGAGCAGTAATGCAGGTTCGTACACCGAACCTGCATTGTGTTTAAGGAGTGCTTATGATACATGAGGCTAGATAAGTTCCTTAAAGTGTCTCGCCTGATCAAGCGGAGGACATTGGCTAAGGATGTGAGTGACGCCGGAAGAATCGAAGTGAACGGCAAAGTCGCCAAGCCGGCACACACCCTGAAAGTGGGGGATATCATCACGCTACACTTTGGCAGCCGCATGGTGCGTGCGCGGGTGTTGCGATTGGAAGAGTCCGCACGCAAGGAAGTAGCGTCCGAGATGTACGAAATCATTGAGGAAGTCAAGGTCCTTTAGGCGAATTTTAGACAGCCCTCTTTGTGGATACTAGTGATGAACACGCAAGGAGGGACTACCTTGTCTCACACGAAAAAAAGGTTGCTAGGGCTGCTCATGTTTTTGCTGTTGCTGGTGCTCTCGCTCTCGTCATGTCGCATGCTGCGTCGGCAGGGTGGTATGCCTAGTATTCCGCAAGCTATTCGCGCCGGCGAGCGGCAGGAACCCATCATTCGAGTCTACATGCATGAGACCGGCCAGATCGTAAGCATGGCCTTTGAGGAGTACTTGCTGGGCGTCGTGGCCGCCGAAATGGTGCCGACGTGGCATGTAGAAGCACTTGCAGCCCAAGCCATTGTGGCTAGAACATTTACGCTCGATAAGATTGCACGCCAAGGAGGAGTGCCACAGCGCAACGCTCATGCTTCGACCGACATCGAAGAATTCCAGGCCTTCGATGCCGGCCGCATCAACGACAATGTACGTCAGGCTGTGCAGAAGACGCGTGGTATGGTGCTTGCCTATGGTGGCAAATTCGTCCGCACATGGTTTCATGCCTACTGCGCCGGACACACCAGCACTGCCGCGGACGGCTTAGCTTTTCGTGAGTTCCCCACCCCATTTATTACGCCGGTAACAGACATTTGCGCGGAGGTCACGCCTGCCGAGGAGCGCGATTTTACGGTGAGCTTCACGCGTGCGGAGGTAGTGCAGGCGCTTAGGGAAATTGGGCAGACACCAGGGGAGTTCACAGAAATCGCCGTAGTGAAAAAAGACCGCGCCGGCCGCGCTGTGACATTGCGCATCGGGCGGGCACAAGTTTCTGCGCCCGCCTTTCGTCTCGCCATCGGCAGCACAAGGCTCAGGTCAACGAAGTGGCAAGAAGTGAGCATGGTGGGCGATCGCATCACGTTTAAGGGGAGTGGCTATGGCCATGGCGTGGGGCTGTGTCAGTGGGGCACAAAAGCCCGTGCCGACCGCGGAGACCTGCACGCTGCCATCGTGAGCCACTACTTCCCTAAAGCAGAACTGGGGCGAATCTGGGATTAGTGAGGCATCTCACCTCCTTCGCTTGAATATACATCAGAGGACAAGGAAGCAAGGAGGCAGCACTATGGCAGAGGTGACCTATAATCATCGGGTGACGATCACGAATCGTGAGCAGGCTGTGGTAGAGGGCGTGGTACATGTAGAGAAGTTTGACGAAGAAGAGATCGTCATCGAGACAGATCTCGGGATGATGGCCATCCGGGGAGAGGATTTGCACATTAAGGAGATCAGCTTAGAGCAAGGACGCATGGTCGTAGATGGGGCGGTAAGAAGCATCGACTACTTGGAGGACAGCGTCAGAGCGGGAAAAGGCAAGGGGCGGGGGTGGATTGAACGCATTTTCTCTTAGCGGAGCAGTTTGCTCGCCTCGCGGAACTGCTTGCTCTGGGGATCGTCCTCGGGGTGGCAATTGATCTGTACAGGGTCGTTTCGGTCCTGCTCAATCCGGGAAAGTATCAGAGAGCGGTGCTTGACCTTCTCTTTTGGCTTGCGTGCGCCCTAGTGGCTTTTCAGTACCTCTTGGCTAACTCAGCAAGTGCTAGGCTGTACATGCTCTTTGGGCTGGCCGTTGGTCTCATCGCTGAGCAGTTGAGCATAGGACCTTACGTGCGGCGATTTGCCCGCACCACGCTACGGCTGTGTGTGAGAGTGCTGCAGACGGCCGTAGCTGCGTTGGTGTTTTTCACCGATGCGATCTTGGGCGTTTTTGTCGTGCCTGTGCTCTTTGTCGCACGTGGCGTAAGGGCGGCGGTAAGAGTAATAGTGCGCTTCGCACTCTTATGCAGAAATATTTTTAAGAATAGCAGGGAAGTCCGCAACGCTAGCGAAGAATAACTATTACCTGAATTGCGGAGGCCTTGGCTAATGTCCAGCATGCATGCCTTGCCGAAAATAGTCTCCTTTCCTGCGCGTCACCCGGTGCTAGCGAAGCAAAAGCGGCGGAGGCGTCTGCCGTGGGTTTTGTGTTGCCTGTGCGCCGTAGTGGCGTACTTTACGTATGTCTATTTAGTGCAAGAAGTCGAGATGTCTAGGCTGCGCCACACGGAAGCTGGGCTGCGGGCTAGAGTGGTGGTATTAGAGCAAGAGTCGAAGGAGCTGCAGCGCGAGATTGCACTTCTAAGTACCGACGCATACATTGAGCGCATAGCGAGAGACAGGCTTGGTCTCATTCTGCCGCAGGACAGAATTCTCGGGTCCGGTGTTGTCTCGCCTAGCAATATTTGGCCATGAGGGTTTGTCGCTTGGCCCTTGTCGCTTGGCCCTTGTCGCTTGGCCCTTGTCGCTTGTCGCTTGTCGCTTGGCCCTTGTCGCTTGTCGCTAGTCGCTTGTCGCTTGTCGCTTGTCGCTTGTGGGAGCGAGGCCCTAGACACTAGTGGAGAA